>Ga0126381_100003350_pt1 | contig 17432 bp, 18 predicted proteins | sample PanSoiMetPlot_28_FD_96465 | JGI IMG/M metagenome (GOLD analysis project Ga0126381, IMG submission 96465) | Tropical forest soil microbial communities from Panama - MetaG Plot_28 | ecosystem: Environmental > Terrestrial > Soil > Tropical forest > Bulk soil | place: Panama | collected 2016-02-17 | reverse complement strand
TACCCCTGATCGAACAACCCATGCCGCTACGACGAACTGCGGCAAATTGCTGCCAGCTACCTGCGAAAGAGCCGCAAGGCCACAGGCTGCAGCCCACGGCCGTCGTCCATGAGGCCTACGTCGTCTCGTACATCCGAAGAACCCTAATTGGAAGACGGCAAACATTTCTTCGGAGTGGCGGCGCGCCTGATCCGGCAGATTCTGCCCGAAGGCTCGGTCCGAGGTGCCCACTACCTAGTGACGCGCCGCCCGGCGCTTCATCAGCCTTCCTAAGATTAAAGAGCTGAACGCCAGTACAAGCTGCATCCTTGGCGTTGCGTGTCACCAACGTTTTGTAGGGTAAGTACGTTGCTCTAGCCACCACTTAAACTGCTCCCCCGCACCGTTCGAGGATACACTCTCTCCATGAACCTAAGCTCTGAGCAGACCGTAGCAATGATTATCGGCACCAGCTTTGCCGCCGGGCTCAACGTCTACGCCACCGTCGGCTGTCTTGGACTGCTTTCGCACTTCGGCGTCATCCACCTTCCCCATGCCTTGCAGGTGCTCGACTCTTGGTGGATCATCAGTGCCTCTGTCGCCCTCTTCGTCGTCGAATTCTTCGCCGACAAAGTTCCAGCCTTCGACCTAGTCTGGAATGCACTGCACACTTTTGTTCGCGTCCCCGTGGCTGCGTTTCTCGCCTACGCCGCCAGTTCACAGTTTTCCCCCGAGATGCAGTTGGTATCGACCCTACTCGGCGGTGCCGTCGCCTTCGCCGCGCACGGTGGCAAGACTGCGATTCGCGCTGCCGTGACCCCCTCGCCCGAACCCTTCTCCAACATGGCGCTCAGTCTGGGTGAGGACGTGGTAGCCATTAGCCTCACCTGGATCGCCACCCACCATCCTTTCATCGGAGCAGGCGTCGTCATCGCCTTCCTTGTCGTCATTGTTTTCGCAGTCCGCTGGGTCGTTCGATCGCTCCTGCGACTCTTCCAGGGCGCATCCCGCAAACTCTCCCGCGTTTAGGCATCGCGCCGTCTTTGCGCGTTCGCTGATCGAGCCTCGCACAAAATAAATAGTGGCACCTTCGTTCTGGCATCGGTTCTCAACCGACGTAACAAACCAGATCAGGCATCGTAGAACCACTGCCGCAAGTGTCAAGAACTTGACACGGAATCAATTCGGCGGCCCTCGCTTGATCTGTCCCGATAAGCCGGACAGTGTCTACGAGAATTGGATCCTCTCTTCCGTCCCTGAATCCGCAACGCTCACCGCTAACCGATCGAAAAACAAACGCCGGGATGGCGATGGCGCCGGCCAACTCGCCAATCCTGTTATAGCAACGAACAAGTCCGGGCATCTCCGACCACCGCGGGAAAGATTCAGAAATATCGAGTTGGCAAACATCACGTTGAAATAGGTTTGGATTCCGAAACACATCAGGTTTCATAGAGCTTCCCGAACGGCGATTCGAAACTCGGGAACCATGACCCTCTTTGGAATCGAATTGCGCTCATTTTTGATCGATCTTCCTGGACGGAAAACCCCGCTTTCGAGGGATCTTTAGTGTCATCCTCTTCGGATTCGAGCCGCGCACAAAGCGGGTAAGATCAAAAAACACCAGGCACCAAACGCCAGCGTACCTTGGCACAATACGTGGTGTAACCGTGGAGATTTTGGGCGAGGAACTCTTCTTCGTTGAGAAGCCGTGCAATGACCACGATCACAAATGGAATGATCGTCAACAATCCCCACCACGAACCGAGCGCGACGGGCACGCCAAGAAGCATGACGATCGCTCCGCTATACATCGGATGCCGCACGATGGCATATGGCCCCGTCGAGATCACCCTCTGGCCCGCGCCGACGTCGATCGTCGCTGCGGTAAAGGTATTTTCCTTGAACACCCTGAATACGATAAGCAACCCGAGAGCAACGAATATATCTCCGATGACCGGCAAATACGACGGCATCATTGACCATAGCAACCGATGATCGATAGCGGGAACGACAAATACCAACAGGAAGGCAAATTGCGCGATGGTTTGGATTATTTTCTGGCTCTTCTCTTTTTCCGCTCCCGGCCCCGCATTTACGCGCCGTTCCAAGAGCTGCGGATCGTGCGTTGCCAGATACGCGGTAATAATAATCACTGACACTCCGAATACCGCGAGGAATATCCACGCCTGCCAGTAAGTGAATGTCCATGCGGGGAGGAATATCGCAGCCGCCATTACGAAAAGCAAGAATAGAAAGCCTCCGATTGCTTTTATTCGCACATTCTTCATTGTTAAAAAATGCCGGGTATCAAGCGCCACCTGACTGTGGCGTGATACTCAGCATAGCCCCGAAGATCCCGCAGGAGCACTTCCTCCTCGTTCGCGATCCGGAAATAGAGGACGGGTATGGAAAGCGGAGTGAGCAGCAATGCCCACCATGAGCCGAGCGCGAGCGGCGTCGCCAAGACGAGAAACAGGGCGCCGAAGTACATCGGGTGCCGGACAAATCGGTACATGCCACTCGAGATCACTTTCTGCCCTTCTTCCACGCGGACGTTGGCCGCCGCGTACGTGTTCACTTTCGATACGAGATAGAAAATATAGAACGAGACCACGACCAAGGCGTCTCCCAAGCCCGAGACATACCACGGCACGCGTGACCAGCCGAAACGGAAATCAAGCGGCGGCAAAATGGCGAGCGCGATGAAAAAAGCATAAAGAAAGAAGATGATGAACTTCTGGGTGCGCTCCTTTTCGTGGGAAACGCCGGCTTCGGTCCGGCGCTTAAGCAATGCCGGGTCGTACTTTACGAGATACACCGTATACGCGAGGCAGCAAACGACGAACGTGGCGAGATACGCCCATCCCCGCCAATAATTAAGCGTTCCTGCGGGGATAAATATGAGAGCAACGATGGCGATCGTCCCTATCACGGATGTCCAAATGACATATAAAAGAGTGTTCTTCATGGTTGTGATTTAGAAAGTACTGGACATGAGATGCCACCGGACTTTGGGTGGAACCCATACGTTCAAGGTCATTGATGTGCCAGGCAGCGTGAAGCTGCCGGCGAGACTCATCTGTGCAAGTATTTGTTTCTCCTTGCTACAATCATTTGATGAAGGATTCTTCAGGTTTGGTGTTTGCATACGCCAGTTGATGCTCTCGTTGCACTTGAGCCTGGAAAACGCCTATCCAAGCAAGGTCGACAGTCACGGTGGAATCGATTTTTCGAGGCGACCATTCAGGTTTTGCTCAGCCATGGGGCAGAGCGGTTATCTTGGAGATTGAAGCGCCCGGCGCGTATCTACATCGGTAAAGCAGCTTCGCCCTTTCAGGTGGGGATATCAGCCACTTTGGGTTTCCGTGGGAAAGCGCCACCTCCTGGCGAGTGCGACGAGCCATCTCTGGCGATCGATCGACACCAGCACCTGTGCCGGCTCAGGATGGTCCAAAGCCCCCCATGCCAGACATCAAGTCAACACTCGCTGAGCATCGAATCACGCTAGACCACCCTGAACAACACAGGCGTATGAACTTGGCAGCGCTGCAACGGAGTGCCATGAGGCGTTGTCCGTTTTTGAACGGCTCCTTCAATCCACGAACACGTTCAAGGACTACTAGCTTTCTAAGCCATTGATCTTTGACCCACGGTTTTCGGCATAAGGATTGCGGCTACTCAACGCATGGGGCCGCGAATAGCCGAGGTGGTCAGATGAATCGGTTTCGGCAATTACCGAAGTCGCCAAGCCTCGACCACCTCATTGCCGACTTTCGCTATGGACTGCGGGGGATGCGCCGATCGCCGAGTTTCTACGTGACGGCGGTGCTAATGCTCGCACTCGGCATCGGAACCAACGCCACGATCTTCAGCGTCTTCTCGCACGTCCTGCTGGCGCCGCTGCAGTTTTCCGATACCGGACATTTGTACGTCGTCTCTTCGCATGCCACCTCGTCGGGCGACGCACGACGCGCGATGTCAGGCCCGGACTTCCGGGACTTTCGCGATCAGAACACGGTCTTCTCGGGTGTAGCGGCCGTTATTTCACGTTTTTCGGAGCCGTGGACGGGCGATGGTCCGCCGCGAGTCGTCCGTTGCTCTGCCGCGACCCAACAATTCTTCAGCGTTATGGGCATTAAGCCCGTTCTCGGACGCCTCTACACTCCAGAGGAGTACAAGTCGCTACACAACAGCAGCGTTCTCATCTCCTGGAATTTCTGGAAGCGTGAGTTCAATGGCGATCCACAGGTCATCGGGCGAAGCATCCGCATAGAGGACGTTTCTTCCACCATTGTTGGAATCCTGCCCCCCATGCCCGACCTTTACCCTGACACCGACATTTGGGACAAACTGACGACCGAGCCCAGCTGGGAATATATGAGTTGGCGTGCGAACAAGTTTCTTGATGTGATCGGACGTCTGAAACCAGGAGTTAGCCGAAGTGCCGCCGAGCAGCAGCTCACCTCGATTTTGCGTCGCGCAGCAGGGGAACCCAATGACGTGCAGGTCCAACTGACGCCACTGAAAGACTTCATCGTTGGGCCAGTGACGCGTCAACTCAACATCATCATGGCCGCTGTTGCCATGGTGCTGCTCGTGACGTGCATGAATACGGCAGCACTTCTGCTTTGTCGGGCGGTAAAGCGCTCGCCCGAGCTGGCGGTTCGGTTAGGACTTGGCGCCAGCCGCGCCAGAATTCGCCAGCAGCTCCTGGTCGAGGGACTGCTGCTGAGCTCGACCAGCGGTGCTGTGGGTGTCGGTCTTGCGTCCATGTCGGTAGGTCTCGTGCGGCAGGTTCCCGGCTTGGCGCTGCCGCGACTCGAAGGTCTGCATCTCAATGTAGCCGCGTTGTTAGCCAGTGTCGCAGTTGTGGTGCTGACCAGCATCGTGTTCGCTGTTTTGCCAGCCAGCTTGCTTTCGCGTCTCGATGTTGCCTCAGGCTTACATGGCGGGCGTACGGAAACTAGTAAGGCGCAGCGACGTCCTTTTTCCGCGCTGATCGTTGCGGAAATTGCCTGCGCCGTGGTACTGACCATATGTGCCGGCTTGCTGGTGCGCAGCTTTGTGCGCGTGCGCTCGGTCGATCTCGGATTCCAGCCTGCCAAGGTCCTCACCGGCTATTTGCGGACCAACTATTTCGGGCCGGAGGGATACCCGTTCTGGCACAACGTGCTTGGCGAAGTGGCGGCCGTTCCGCGGGCAACCGCCGCCGCAGCATCGGATTGCATGCCGCCCAACCGCGTCAACGCAGCGACGATCATCTTTAGCGATCGCCACAACGATCTAAACCACGCTCCGGCGGCCGAGGCGTGCTGGATAAGCCCGGACTTCTTCCGCACGCTTGGCTCTTCGCTGTTGAGAGGACGCTTTTTTACTGATCGCGACAACGATACGACTCCGCCGGTGGCCATTATCAATGCCGAAGCTGCAAAGCAATTCTTTCCTGGCGAGAATCCGATCGGTAAACGCATCGGCGTGAACTATGTCGCGCTCGGTACGGTGAATGCTCCTCGCATGAGAGAGATCGTAGGCATCGTCTCAAACTTGCGGCAGAGAGGGATCGAGGTGCCAAGTGAACCTGCCGTGTATGCGCCATATCTGCAGGATGAGACCCATCACGTTCTTGCGTCCATGAACCTATTTGTGCGTACTGGTGGCGACGATCCCGGGCTACTGGCCAACAGCGTGCGCTCGAAGATTCAGTCGATGTATCCAAATCAGCCGGTCGAGCGCGTTACGGTAATGCAGGACATAGTGTCGCATTCACTTGCCCAGCGCACCTACGGCGTGGGACTGATGAGCGCGTTTGCCGGCCTCGCTATGCTTCTGTGCGAGCTCGGCATTTACGGCGTGGTTTCATACGTCACGCTGCAGCGCACGCGGGAATTCGGAATTCGTATGGCGCTAGGCGCCACGCGGCGGGATGTGCTGCTCAACGTCGTGCAACAGGGGGGCTCTCTCGTTACCGCCGGCGTGGTACTAGGCATTGGGCTTTCGCTACTCACCACACGGACGATCTCGCAACTGTTATTTGAGACCGTCCCGTTTGATCTGGCGATCTTTGCGTTTTCTGCGTTGATGCTCGGGCTGATCGGCGTCCTGGGATGTCTGGTGCCGGGCGTCCGCGCGTCGCGGCTCGATCCACGAGCCGCGCTAAACACTGAATGACGAAATTTACGCGTGTCGTTGATGGTCGGTGCTGGAATGGCAGGAACGGCGTGCCGAGCAACCAAAGCCAGACGCAATCGTCTGAGGCAGGTGTTGAGCCTGGCGACGATATCACGGTGACAAGCACTTTCGGCGAGCCGTTGTCGAAATTATGGCAGGAGTCCAACCAACATGGCTTCGCGTGGTTCCAATCCCGTGTCGCGACGTCGAGCCCACTTGAGACGGGAATTTGTCTGGGGCCGGCGGCACGGCCGTGGGCCGCTCACTTGCCTGCTCCTTTTGGTTGTCATCGCCTGCACGCAGTGCCGAACCACGCCAGTCGAAAAGTTATCCAGGAAATATGGTGCCCGCGAAGAAACCGTGAGGTTTGCGAGTGGGAAGGTGAATCTCGCCGGCACGCTGGTGCTGCCGGAAGGCCCTGGGGCACATCCCGCAGTCGTTTTGTTTCACGGCTCGGGCCCGCAGGCGCGGGACCTCTTTACGGCCCGCTGGTTTGCGTCCCAAGGCGTAGCGGCGCTGGCTTATGACAAGCGAGGAGTGGGTGAGTCCACCGGAGACTTTCGCGCAATTCCGTTCATGGAACTTTGTGACGATGGGCTGGCGGCGATCGGATATTTGAAGACCCGGAAGGAGATTGATGCGAAGAAAATTGGAGTGTGGGGGCTCAGCCAGGGAGGGTGGCTGGGACCGCTGGCGGCTTCGCGGTCCGCAGACGTGGCATTCGTTATCGCCGTATCTGGGCCCGGTGTTTCCCCTGGCGAGCAGATGATCGTCTATTACGCAAATGAGCTGCGGCGACAAGGCGTCCCGGAAGGCGATGTGCGAGAAGCCAGCACGATTCGTCGCGACATTTGGAGCTACATGTCGAGCGGGAACAAATACGAAGATGTACAAGCTGAGCTGGAACGAGCGCGCACCAAGGGATGGTTTAGCCGAGCAAAAGCGCAGCGGGATGATTCGTTCGGGACGCTGCCGAGGCCGGAAGAACTGGACAAGCCAGTTGGCAGGAGTTTGCTTTGGTTCCGGAAAGAGATGAATTACGACCCGGTGGCAGTGTTGCGGTCGCTGCGCGTGCCGGCACTCTTCTTGTACGGCGACCGGGACCAGTTGATACCGGTGCAAGAGAGCGTGATAGTACTTCAACGAGTTTTAGGGGAAGATGCCCATCACGATTTCACGATTCGTGAGTTTGCCAATGTCGACCATGAGATGAGGGTGGATGTGGGAGAAGCAAGCGGCGAGATTGACCCTGACTATCTGAGAACGATGGAAGAGTGGCTCGCGATCCACGTTCTAAACAAGCGATGACTCTTCACGAGGGCGAGGGGCACGACTGATTGTCTTAGATTGGATGACCGTCAAGTGTTCAAAACGCGAGTGTCGCGTCAGTCGGGGAATGGGTTGCACGAGCGTTCTGGTCAACTCCACGAACCTGCTTGCATGGCTGATCTTCCCCCCGATTGATTCAGCGGCAGCGCCAAATCGCTCATTAGGCAGCGGCTTGCAGCAGAACGTGATTGCAGGGATGAAGGACACCGGGTCGGATGACGAGCGATTTGAATCAGGTCCTGCGGCAGCTACGCCGTTCGCCGTGCATCACGGCGATAGCCGCGCCGAGCGGGCTCGAAAACGGTCACTGTTTTCCAATCATTTCTGGAAGGCCAACATCGATGTCGACGTTTCACGCACGGCTCAGCCCCCGATACTGGAAAGCCTGGGCGATCGCTTTCATCTATCGAACCCAGGGGTCGAAGGCTGCATAGTGTTCCGAGTAGCTAACCAATGAAAACACGTGCAAAAGCGGCCTTTGGAAGCGGGCCATCTTCGTGGGGACTGGGACCGCTGCCAATTTCATTCATGGGTATTACGAATGACACATGTCTCGCCGGACATGCCCCCACGAGGATGTCCTGGGCGGTAGAACAGCAAATGACTGTGCCACACCGTTGACCATGCGTTTGAGCATTGGAGCCGACTTGCAAAAACTTTCAGAAGCTGCGGCCGGGCCGCAAATAGAACTGGCGTGTTGCTCCCCGAATCCAGTCGAAGCAGCACGGGAGCCGCATCGCTTGTGGTCAGTCGCGCAGAGACAATCATGGGCCCGCGAAAAACCAGTAAGCGTACATCTATCTACTGAACGTGAAGAGAACAGGTTCCGATTACTCCACCTCCTATCCCCTCACTCGTTCGATAGCGGCTCGAATCCATTGTTAAACTCAGGATTCCCAGCTAAATAAACATCGGGCAAACCGATCACAGTGCTGGCTTCGACTCGCAATATGGAGCTGGTGGACGAGCGTCTTCGGATCCGTCGGCCCAAGCGTGTCTCCTTCCGGATCGAGGGTCGCGAGTATTTGGCCATCGAGCAGCATGCCGGAGCGCAGTCCAGGGGCGTGGCGGTCGCCGTGGGCCATAAGTGAGAGAGTAGGGTGCGATGACAATGTCATCTCCTAGAAGATGAAGGATGGCCAACATGCCGTTACTGTAGTAGCATCGCCGTAGTAAGTAGGAGACTATGAAAAAGCCACGTCTTTCCCAAGCCGAAGTCCGCATTCTTGAGCAATTCTGGAGACTGGGAACTGCATCCGTCCGCGAGGTCCTGGACAGCTTGCCCGAGGACGAGCGTGTCGCTTACACAACGGTACAGACGCTCGTCTATAGGCTTGAGGAAAAAGGTGCCTTGAGAAAAGTAAAGAAGATCGGCAATGCACAGCTCTTTCAGCCAGCGATCGATCAGAGTCAATACCGTAGCCGCATAATTCGTGACCTGCTGGACTTGTTCGGAGGGTCACCCCGTTTGCTGGTTTCCAACTTGCTGGAAGATGGCACCCTCACCTTACGGGACCTCAAGGCGTTGCAGAGTACGGCCGGCGGTAAGAGCGGCCGCGGTCGCGGAGTCAAACATGCATGAGAATGTAGCGCGCACGATGTATTACTTCGGCATCCACATGCTCTATGCCTCGATTGTCGCATGTGTGGCGTGGGCGCTGACGTCGATCCGAGGTGGCAGCGCTACCACGAAGTATTGGATCTGGGTGGTGACCACGTTGAACTTCATCGTGCCGACAGGCGCACTGATCGACAAAATGTGGGCACCCCATCTCACATGGGCTGCGCCGCTCGGCGTCATTGGGGACGCGGCGTGGAACCTAACACGAGGTCGGGTCGCAGTGGTGCTGGCAGCGGTATGGGTTCTTGGCGCGTCAGCAATGCTAATACGGCTGGTGTGGCGAATTCGCGCTGCACATCGCGAGGCTCAACACTCAGTCAATTTAGGGCAGCGTCGTGCGACGGAAAGTTTCCTTGCGCATGGTGTACCGGTGAACTTCGACAATAGGTACCTGACGCCCGCAGTTCGGGGCGTTCTTCGTCCACGTATCTCGCTTCCTACCGGACTCGATCACCTGCTCAATCAGCAAGAGCTCAACGCCGTCCTCATGCACGAGCTGAGACACGCGAGAAGGCGTGACAATTTGATCAGCCTGCTTTATGAACTCGCCGCCTGTGTCCTTTGGTTCCATCCCTTTGTGTGGCTCGCCGGAGCACGAATGTCACTGTATCGCGAGCTCTCCTGCGACGAATCTGTGATCGAGAACGCGCACGGCAGGGCGCTGGTCTCGGCACTCACCAAGCTTGCGGTTCCCGAGAGAGAGCTGTTTCTGCAGACGACGGCATCGTCGCATCTGAGCTATCGATTGCGAAGGCTCGTTGGGTCATCCCAACTGGCGAACCGCTCTGCAAGCGTGCTGCTGGGCATGCTGTTTGTCGCTTCGGTCTCCGCCGGCGTCTTTGAAACCGTCGCGCACACTGCCTGTTGCTTCATTCTGAAGCGTTAACCTCTCAAACTTAATCCGTAGGTCTGAGATGTGCCCTCCAGAAGCGTTGCGAGTCGCATCGCATGACATACGTATTACGTATCTAGCGTAGAGTAGGAATAACTGTATATGTCGTAGTAGAAAATGTGGCGAATGCAAGCGGTGACACGCCAAGTCTCAAACTGGATCATTCTCTTTTTGACTGCCCAAGTAGAACCATCGCCCCTGCCGGCACTGTGATCAAAGCCGGAAGGCTACTCGATCCACGGACGGGAAATGTGCTCTCGCCTGCCGCGTGCTGATTGAAGGAAACCAAATCAAGCCAGGTTGGATCGCTCTCGCAGATTAACGCCCCGGCGGGAGTTACAGGCATCGATCCCGGCATGTATGTTCGGAGTCTGAATCCGGCGCTTGCCGATGTCAGCATGCAGCAGGAGTTTCTGTTGATCGCCGGAGTAGATCGGGCACGGGAGGCGGTTCGACAAAACGAGTTCCAGAAGGTGGACGTAATCAAGGTTTCGGCCGCCGAGAATTTCTCACGGCCCCCGAACCTGCGTCCGCGATCGCGGAGGCACACCGTCAGCACCTGAAAGTTGCCATGCATGCGGCTGACAAGACCACCATTCAAAGCGCGATCAATGTAATCGAGAGTCGCGAGTACATGGCCATCGAGCAGAACGCCGAAAAGCCTCGCCGCTGGGGTCGGCTAGCGAAGGATGGTCACGCCGGGGTGCAGTTCAAGGATGTGAAGCAGAATATGTTCATTGCGTAGCCGCGGCCGGACGGAAAGAGTACGGCGCAATGATGAAGCGTAAGCACTCAGGTATCCAGTAGCATCAGGAAAACGTGGGGTTCCACTCCCTGCTCACGATGTGGAACGGTCGCCTCTTCGGTCTTCGCTTTGCATCCCCGGCTTTTTTCAATTTGGTTCGATGCGAATGATAGTTAGCTCCTTGAGAGCTGAAGGTGCTGGACTTCCCTGCCCCGAAGCCTGTTTCCGGTCAACTTCTGGATCATTGACCATCCAGCTATGGTTCGCGCCTTTGTACGGGAAGTAATATCGGCGAAAAGTTCACAAGCCTTCAACTAGCAATGATCGAGTGCGGAATCGAAAACAGAAGGAAATGCGCCTACTTCGCTTGGCGAAGGAAATGCTAGGTAATCTCCCGCGCTGGCTGCAATTCTACTTCTGTAAGAACATCTTGACGGCGATTCCCGCCAGACAGACGGCGAACATGCGCCGTAGCTGAATGCCGGTCGCAAACTGCGCCATTGAGCCTCCGAAGTATCCACCAACGAAGAAGCCGATGGCAAGCAGCGCCGCCACTTTGATGTCCACATGTCCGGCACTGTAGTACTTCCAGAACGCCAGAGCGCCGATCGGCAGCAGCATCGTCGCCAACGATGTGCCTTGCGCGCTCTTCTGATCCATACCGTAGCCGTAGATCAAGATCGGGATGAGGAAGATCGCGCCCCCCAGTCCAATCATCCCAGAAATGGTACCGATGAGTACCCCAATCGCGAGGGAAATTAGGAAATTCATGGCTACCTCCATTTTTCGCTTGACTCGCTCCGCAAACGGTCATATATATCGTGATACGTACTAATACACCAGAAGGCGACGTAAAGTAAAGAAATTTGCGATGGGCGTGGCGAGGGTGATCGGGCCACGCCGAACAAGAAAGAGAAGAGCAAATCCATTGGGCAAAAAACGAACGATCGAATCGTACTTACCACTGACACCCGCGGTTTTTCATGTGTTACTGGCGTTGGCCGACGGCGAGAAGCACGGTTACGTCATCAGCAAGGAGATTGTCCGCCGCACCGGCGGCGAGGTGCGGCTGAGCGCAGGGACGCTGTACGGCATCATCAAGCGATTGCTCGATGACGGGATGATTGAGGAATCGGACAACCGTCCGGACTTCAGCCTTGACGACCAGCGGCGGCGCTACTACCGCCTGACCAAACTGGGCCGCGACGTGGCCGAAGCTGAAGCAGAACGCCTGCAGCGCGTGCTCGCCATGGCCCGCGCCAAGCACGTGCTGGGGCCGGAAAGCGCATAGGGTGAGGCGTGTGATGGCAACCAGCAGCAATGCGGCCCGACCCCTTTCGGAGCGAGTGTTCCAATGTTTCTTGCACCTCTTCCCCTCGGAGTTCCGTGAACATTTCGCGGGCGAGATGGAAACCGTCTTTCGCGATCAGCATCGCGATGCCCGGGAGGCAGGCGCGCTCACTCACATGCGCTTCTGGTGGGAAACCTACAGCGGCCTCATCGTTGCGGCGTTCCGCCAGCATCGAGACATCCTTTTTCAGGACGCCGACTACGCGTTGCGCATGATGCGTAAGGAACTGGGATTCACTCTAGTCGTGATTGTCGTTCTTGGGCTCGCAATTGGGGCAAGCACGGCAGCCTTCACCGCAACCAATGCGATCTTGATTCAACCGCTGCCGTTCTCCGGCGGTAATCACCTCATTCATCTGCTCCAACAGCAGCCTGCCGTGGGTGTAGAGGACATGGCATTTTCAGTGAAAGAGATTGAAGACTATCGGAGGCAAAACCACACCCTTGATGCGGTAGTTGAGTTCCATGCCATGACGTTCAGCTTACTCGGCGGTAGAGAGCCGGAGCGCGTCGATACGGGCGTAGTATCGGCGAACTTCTTCCACATCCTCGGCGTCAGCCCGCTTTATGGGCGGACGTTCATCGAGGAAGATGATAGACCCAGTGCGACTCCGGTGCTGATTCTGAGCTACAACTTCTGGAAGCGCAGCTTTGGAGGTGATCCAACCGTAGTCGGGCAGAAATACTCCATGAACGACAAGCGGCACGTGGTCATCGGCGTGCTGCCTCCGATCCCTCAGTTTCCCGCCGAGGTCGATGTTTACATGCCGACCTCAGCCTGTCCTACCCGCTCCGGCGAGCACGCGCTGCACGAACGCAGCTGGCACATGATGGAAGTGTTCGCGACGCTCAAACCGGGCGTGACGCTGGCCTTGGCCCAAGCCGACATGAGCCAGATTGCAGACGGACTGCGAAAGAAGTATCCGGACGACTATCCCGCGACGAAGGGCTACGGCATTCATCTCGCCCCGGTGCACACCGAGCTGACGCAGGAAATTCGCCCGGTGCTGACGGTGCTTGCCGCAGCGACCGGGCTTTTGCTCCTTCTTGCCTGCAGCAATGTGGCCGGAATCATGCTTTCACGAATGCTGGCGCGCACACACGAACTCACTATGCGCACTATCCTGGGGGCGAGTCGCACCCGCATCGTCCGCAGCTTCGTTACCGAAGGAGTGTTGCTGGCGGGGTTTGGCGGCATTCTTGGATTCGTGCTCGCTTATTGGAGCCTCGACATCCTGGTAAACTTCAGTTCAAGGTTCACCAGCCTTGCGTCGCAACTGCAGATCACGCCGCAGGTAATCCTTTTCTGCCTGATGTCGTCGGTGGTATGCGGGGTCGTTGTCGGCCTCGTACCGGCACTCGCAGTGCGCCATACCGCGGTGTTTGTGACTGAGGGCTGGGGTAACGCCAACCTCCCGGGCCGCGCCAGCGTGAGAGCGCGCAGAATTCTTCTGGTGGCGCAACTGGCGCTTTCGGTCGTGCTGCTGGTTGGGGCGGGCCTTACGCTCCGCACGCTGCTGCAACTCGAGCATCTCGATGCGGGTTTTACACCCAGCGGCATATTGACTGCGCGCATCTACGTTCTTAATTCTAATCGTCCAGAGTTCTTCGATGAACTGTTGCAGCGTGTGAGTAAGTTGCCGCGTGTCGAGTCAGCAGCACTTGCCAGCACGTTTCCTCTGTACTCCCGAGACACAGAAGGCAGCGCCCTCGTCGAGATCCGCGACACGCAAGTCGCGGATCGCAGTCCTATCAACGGCCGCGTGGTAACTCCCGACTACTTCCGCACGATCGGCATTCGCCTCGAGGCGGGCCGGGAATTTACCGAACACGACGACGGCAAACTCGCACCGGTCGTGATCATTAACCAGCACATGGCTAGCCACTACTGGCCAAACCAGAGCCCTGTAGGCAAGCAGATTTCCGTCTCACCGAAGGAATGGCTCACAGTGGTGGGAGTTGTGGGCGACGTTCGCCAGCAGGGTCTCGACAAGGAGCCGGTAGACGAAGTGTATGGCACGCTCGCCGAAGCGCCCCGCAAAGCGATGAGCATTCTTGTCCGGAGTTCGCAGACCTCGCCGGAACTGGCTCAGCAGGTTGCGTGGATCGTGCACGATCTCGATCCAGATGCCGTGATTACCGACGTGGAGCCGATGTTGCAGGTGCGAGCGAAGTCGCTGGCATCACGGCGCACGATAGCGGCGTTCCTCTCCATCTTCGCGTTGATCGCGTTGTGTATCACGGCATCGGGCATTAGTGGAATGATGGCGCTCTCGGTCGGCGAGCGGCGGCACGAGATCGGGGTTCGGCTGGCGATGGGCGCCAGCGCGACCAAGGTGATCGGTTCGATGATGAGTCAGGCGCTGATGCTTATCGCCGCCGGACTTGGCGCGGGCTTCGCTGCTGCGTGGCTGTTGTCGAGTTCCATGTCGGGAGTGATCTTCGGGGTAGGACCGCGAGACTCCGTTACCTTCGCAGCGTCTTCGGCCTTGCTGCTCACCGTTGCGGCTGCGTCGTCATTTGTGCCCCTGACTCGCGTGGCGAAACTTGACCCGGTGGCACTGCTGAGGACCGAATGATTCCCGTTAAGGATGGAGAACCGGTGCTGAAAACGGTAACAACGAGAACTGCAATCGCCCTGATTGGAGCGGCCGTGCTCGCCCCGACGTTGCGAGGATTCGAGTCGATTGAAAAGACTGCAGACGCGCCTGTTGTGAAGACCGAGATGCTGGTGAGCACCTCGTGGCTGCAAGAGCATCTCGCCGATCGCGATCTCGTGGTGTTGTATATCGGCCAGGATCAAACGCGATTTGATGAAGGGCATGTTCCCGGTTCGCGCTTTGTGCGCCTCGATGAACTAGTGGAACAGCGCAAAGATTCGCTGAACGAATTACCTCCAGTGGCTGACCTGCAGGCGCTCTTCGAGAGCCTCGGCGTGGGCGACGACTCGCGTGTCATCCTCATGGGAGATCACGGAGGAGTCTTCGCCGCACGAGCCTACTTCACTCTGGATTACCTCGGCCACGACACCCGCACTGCGTTGCTCGACGGCGGATTGGAGAAGTGGACCGCGGAGAGCCGGCCGCTCTCACGGACCAGCGTTCATCCAGCACCGGCTACCTTCACCATGCGGCTACAACCTGACATTCTCATCAGTACTTCGGAGATGCAGGAGCTCAACATGGCATCACCGAGCGGTAGCGCAGCCCCGTTTGTCCTGCTCGACGCGCGGCCGGTTAACGAATTTGAGGGAGTCGTCAACTCGGAAGCAGTGGCCAAAGCAGGTCACATCTCCGGCGCGCAGAGTTTGTATTGGAAGAAGCTGATTCGCTCCGAGGCTGATCCAGTGTTGCTGGATCTGGCTGAGCTCAAGCAACGGTTCAGGGGCGCTGGCTTCCAGCAAGGACAGAAGGTGATCACATATTGTCGTACCGGCATGCAGTCGTCATTCACATACTTCGTCGCGAAGTACTTGGGATATGCGGCTGCGATGTACGACGGCTCAGTCTATGAGTGGGTGAACGCGGGAAACGATTTGGTGGTTTCGCCAGATCGGGCCAGCATGGGTTCGGCTCACTGGTGGGCGTGCCAAGCCAGGCGGTTTTAGAACCCCCGGACTTTGTACCACCGAGTGAACCCGATTGCCGAAGGTTCACTGACGGTTTCGGAAAGTTGTAGATTTTCAGGAGATCGAGAATGAAACGAAACGCAGTTCGCAGTATCTTCTTCGCTGTTGTGCTAACCACGGTCGGGTGCTTCGCTGCCAGCGACACTCCTGCCGGCTCCGCCGCGGGTGCGGCTCACCCCGAGCTAGTGGTCTCGACCCAATGGCTGGCCGATCACCTCAACGATCCCAAGCTAGTGATCGTGCATATTGGTCACGATGCGGAAGAGTTCCGTGCGTCGCACATTCCCGGAGCGCGCTTTTTATTGATGGATAAATTCGTTGACCACCACACGCCTCCGGAAGTGGAGTTGCTGCCACCGGACCAACTGAAGAAGAACCTGCAAGACATCGGTATCGGAGATGATACGCGCGTGGTGTATTACGCGCCGGACTGGGACCCGATGGCGACCCGCCTGTTCTTCACCATGGATTATCTGGGCCACGGAAACCAGGCGGCACTGCTCGACGGAGGCCTTGAACAGTGGGTGCGTGAGAAGCGGCCAACTTCAACGCAGACAACATCAGTGACCCCCGGAAGCCTGACGATTCATGTGCATCCAGAGATTGTCGCGAAGATGGACTACATGAAAAAGCTGGTGGATAACCCTGATGACAATATCGTGATTATTGATGCTCGCCCGTCCAAGCGGTATCGCTCGGGACACTTGAGCGGCGCGGAATCGTTTTATTGGGAGAATGCTCTTATTAGTGAGAAAGAACCGCTGCTCAAGTCGCCGCAGCAACTTCGGCAGCTCTTCGCCAGCGCCGGCGTCACTGGGAGCAAGAAGGAAGTATCGTACTGCGAGGTGGGATTGCAGGCTTCCTACACTTATTTCCTCGCACGGTATTTAGGCATCGACGCTGCCATGTACGATGGTTCCTACAACGAGTGGAGTATGGCAAAACAACCTGTGGTGCGCGGAGACTCGCCGCGCTAGGAGCCTCAGATCGCCGAGAGCCTGAATTACACTGCAGAAGAGATCCTGAGGTTGTGGCACGCGAAGATAATGAAACACTTCGCACCCCAGATTCTTAAGGGCGCCTATCAGTCCGACTAAGAGTCGGGCCTTGTTACGCGGTAACTCAAGAAGACTTTTTCAGCGGCCTAGTAAAGTCGGGCCTGTTACCTAGCTCCCATCGGGGTCCTTCGACTTGTCGGTCGCCACGCCGACCTCCTCGCTCAGGATGACAAGCGTTATTGGGGCAAGGAGGTTTGCTCGTCCGGACGGCAAGAGGAGTTTGGGCAACGATGCAGCGATGCACCGCCCTAGCCAAAGGAAGGCTAGAACGGGCCACCCAGGCATCTGACGCATAGAGCTCAGTAATTCACGTCCCCTGTACCGCTCTTACAGAACGTTCCCTGGGGGACGGACTTGTAGAAGCAGGTACCGGCTTTCTTGTCGCTGGCGGGAACGAAGGGCACGTTCCAGTCGGAGTTGTCGAGATAACACTCAGGTGTGGGAATGGTGGCCTGGTTGTTGGCGACAAAGTCGTCGGGGAATTTGATACCGAAGCCGTAGCAGCCGCCGTCGGGACAATCGACATCCTTGTTGGTCCAGCCGGAGCAAACAGCCTGGCACTGATTGAACAGTTTGTCGGCGGAAGACAAGGCGCAGCCGCAAGAATTGCCATTCCATGAGCAAAACCTGGGCTGCGGCTGGCAATGTTCGTGGGCGAC
>Ga0126381_100003349_pt1 | contig 17434 bp, 18 predicted proteins | sample PanSoiMetPlot_28_FD_96465 | JGI IMG/M metagenome (GOLD analysis project Ga0126381, IMG submission 96465) | Tropical forest soil microbial communities from Panama - MetaG Plot_28 | ecosystem: Environmental > Terrestrial > Soil > Tropical forest > Bulk soil | place: Panama | collected 2016-02-17 | reverse complement strand
GCCCAGCCGTCCACCAGGTTGTTGAAGCCGTGTACGTTGCGCTTGCCGCCGAAGGGAACGAGCGAGACCTCGCTCTGGTCGCCCGGCTCGAATCGGACCGCGGTGCCGGCCGGGATGTCCAGGCGGTGCCCGAAGGCCGGCGCCCTGTCGAAATCCAGCGCGCGGTTGACCTCGAAGAAATGGAAGTGGGACGCCACCTGGATCGGCCGGTCACCAGTGTTCCTGACGGTGACCTGGAGCCGCGGGCGGCCCGCGTTGATCTCGACGGGTTCGTCAGCGAGGACGTAACCACCGACTGGCGTACTCATGACATCGCCTGCCTCACTGGATCGGCGAATGGACGGTGACGAGCCGGCTGCCGTCGTCGAAGACGGCCTCGAGCTGGACCCTGGGGATCATGTCCGCCACACCTTCCATGACGTCGGCACGGGTGAGGACCTTGCTCGCCAGCGTCATGACCTCTTCGAGCGTCTTGCCGGCGCGCGCTCCGTCCAGCGCGGCCGCCGAGATCACGGCCATGGCCTCCGGGTGATTCAGCTTCAGCCCCTGTTCCTTTCTCCTGAGCGCCACCTCGGCGAGCATGTAGATCAGCAGCTTGTCGAACTCTCGCGGTGTCAGGTGCATGGCAGGTCTCCTCGGCGTCCCCGTTGCGGGCACTGGACGGCTCCGGGGGCGCGTCGAGCGCGCCCCCGGAGACCAGCTCAGAAGCCCGCCAGGCCCTGCGGGCTGTTATACGGAATGGGTGCGCTGGTGACCTCGTCGAGCGAGCCGTCCGGCTGGACGGCGTAGCCGACAACCTTCGACGCGTTGGGGTAGAGCTGGTACAGGTACGCGCCGTCGGGCGACAGCAAGTTGTCACTGGGACCGCTGCTGACGGTCCCGTTCAGCGCCCTGAAGGCGCCGTCTCCGCGAACCTTCGGGCAGGCAGGGTCCTTGGCGATCGACAGGACGTTCCCGTCGATCCGGTAGCTGGTGACGTAGCCGTAGCCGAAGTTGGTCGCGAATGCCCAGCGGTCATCGGGGGATATGGCGAGCCAGCACAGTTCGGTGGGCTTGCCGCCGCTCGTGTCGATCTGCGCGATGGGTCCGGTGGTAACGGTGCCGTCTTCGCTGATCCGGGCCATGGCCAGCCCGTCGCCGACCGCGTAACCGATAACGAAGTGATCTGGCCGGTGGTGCAGGAACTGCGTGTTCCAGGGAGAGCCGCCGCCGCCGTCCTGGAACTTGGGCTCGCCCAGCGCGCCGTAAGCGCCCACGGGGAACACGATCAGGCCATCGGGGTCCGGTGCGTTCGACGCGATCGAGTGCGGCGCGCCGTTCTTCTGCACCCACAGGATGGGGGAGCCGTCCGGATTCGCGTGGGCCGGCTCGTCAAACGTGGTGCCGACGACGAGGAACTTCTCGTCGGAAGAGCACGCGGCCATCGTGGCCACCCGGTTGGGCTTGTCCATCGTGTTCACCGTGTACCGTTCCGGACGGGGGGTGAGCGTGCCGTCCTCTTCCACCGACATCAGCCGGATGTGGTCCGGGCCGAACGCGTGGAGGACGAAGAGGGTGCTGTGCGTTGCGGAGAATGTGAGGGCCTTCGCGGTGCCGCTCCTTCCGGCCACGATGTTCCCCGTGCGCTGGACATCGACCAGGGTGAGCTTGCCGTCCGTTTCCACCGCGAAGCTCGACACGGAGTTGTCGCCGCCGTTGGTGGTGAACAGCAGCCGCCGGTCGGGCGTCAGGATGACGCTGTTCGCGCCCTCGAAGGCGTTCGGCGCGCTTTCCTGGCCGCTGATTGGCTTGTAGGTTCCGGAGCCTGCGCCGCCGGTGGGGATGCGCTCGATCTCGATGAGCTTCCCGTCTGGAGCGCGGAGGTAGTGGATGATGCAGTTCCGTATCTCGTTCGTCTGCGTGTACAGATGACCGCCCTGGTGCATCTGCCCAGGCACAGGCTGCATCGGGGCAGACATGGGCTGCTCGTGGGTCATGCTTGGCTCCTCGTGTAGCCGGTTACCTGCTGGGGTCCGTCCAGGTCGGCTTCGCCTGGACCGGCTTCAGGATCAATCGGCTGGCTGGGTGGCCACATCGTCAGGCCTGACACTCCCCTAGCGCCGGGCGCAAACGATGGGCCACGTCCGCGTGCAACCCGGGTTCGCACTGGATCCGTGGCCGGTGAGGGTCAACACGAGCGTTATGGCGATTGCGGTGGCGACTGTGAGGGCCACTGCGGCAATGGGCCACACCCGCGGGCGATGACGCGCGCCTTCCCCTGCCTCCCGGCGATCGGGCATCTCTTCGCCGGACGTCAGCCGGTTGAACACAGAAAGCATGGACGCCAGCTCGGGGGCCGTGTCGGCGAGGTAGTCCGCTATGTAGCCGAGAGTGCGCTGCTGCGATGCGTTCAAACTCACGGATGTCTCCTCCGCCTGCTGGCAGTCCTTGGCGTCACGAACGCCTCGCTACCGCGGCAGGCAACCGGCGTGGCACACGAGCTCCTGTACGGCAGCGGCTAGTGCACGGGCAAATTCCGGCTGCCTCCGCGCCAGGAGAACCCGGACGTAATCGCAGTTCTCCCGCGCCCTCTGATCCGCTACGATCCGCGCCGCGCGGCGATCCGTTTCCCGCGATTGCGGATATAGAGGCCGATGCTGGCACATGATCACTCCCTACGCCGATGCGATCCCGCGTAGGTCCAGGGTCACCATCGTGCCCCGGCCGCACATCGTCATATCGACTACAGGTACGCAACCGGGACCGCGCAAAAGCCGGGCCAGTTGAAATCGTCCGCGTTGACGATGCCAGCGGGCGGGCGCACAGCGACCATGACTTTCATGCAGGGCTAAAGAAAACGCGCTGAGGAGAAAAGCATGCTGGCTGCGAGAGGGCATTGGCGGTTCGCTGCCGCCTGCCGGTCCTGTGATCCTGACCTGTTCTTTCCCATCTCGTCGTCCGGACGAGCCGCGGAGCAGGTAGCAAAGGCCAAGGAGATTTGCGCCGGGTGCTCGGTCCAGCCAGAATGCCTCGATTTCGCGCTTCGGACCCACCAGAGGCACGGCGTATGGGGGGGCACGAGCGAGGAGGAACGATTCCGATTGTGGAGAGCTAATGAACAAGGAATTGATCGACGCGCAGGTGAGTGCCATTTGCATTGCCTGCACGCGGATGACGATCTCACATCTGACAGCCTTGCAGCACAGCGTTGATCAGGCATTCGCCATTCCAGCGTTCTTCGACTGGGACCGGAAGGCCGCGGGATATGCGGGAATCCTCAACGTCCTGGCGGATGCCGCGGCCGACGACGCGCTCACTGCCCAGGTGCTCAGCGGTGGTGTGGGACTGGTGTACGACCTGATGCTCGCCGTCGGCCCCGCGGTGGACGGCATGACGGCCAGTTCATATCGGCGCCTACTCGCGCACCTGCGCGCGGGGGACGCCGAAGGAGCGGCGCTGGAGCTGGAAAAGCAGCTTCGCGTGCTGCACTTCATGTGGCGCCTGGCGACCTGCGGAACGCAACGTGCGTCCGCGTGACGCCAGGCATAGGCTCGATCTGCAGCTCAGTTACACGAGCCGTCAGGGTCGGTGGGTCCTGGTCGCGACGGTACTCGGATCCGCGATCGCCTCCATCGACGCGACGGTGGTCGGCATCGCCCTGCCCGCCATCGGCCGCGACTTCGGCGCGACCCTCGCCACGCTGCAGTGGGTCGTCACCGCCTACACCCTCACGCTGGCTGGCCTGCTGCTGTTCGCCGGTACCCTCGGCGACCGGTATGGCCGGAGACGGATGTTTCTGGTCGGTGTGATCTGGTTCGCGGTGGCGTCGCTGATCTGCGGGCTGGCCCCGGACTCACCGGTGCTGATCGCGGCGCGCGCCGTGCAGGGCATCGGCGCTGCGCTGATGACACCCGGCAGCCTGGCCATCATCGAGGCATCGTTCGCCCCGGCCGACCGCGGCAAGGCGATCGGCGCCTGGTCCGGGCTGTCCGGCGTGGCCACGGCTATCGGCCCGTTCCTCGGCGGATGGCTGGTTCAGGCGGTCTCCTGGCGGCTGATTTTCGCAATCAACCTGCCGCTGGCGGCGGTGACCGTTGCGATAGGCATCCGGCACGTGCCCGAGTCCAGCGATCCGGATGTGACGGGCAGAGTCGACGTGGCAGGCGGGGCCCTAGTCACCCTCGGTCTCGTTGGCAGCACATATGGCCTGATTGAGGGCCCGTCAGCGGGATGGGGCCACCCGGCGTCGCTGGCCTCCCTGAGCGCCGGAGTCATGCTGTTGGCCGCCTTCGGTGCCTGGGAACGTCGTGCGCGCAGGCCCATGCTGAAACTGGGGCTGTTCGCGTCGGCGCAGTTCACCGCGGCCAACGTGGTGACCTTCGCCGTCTACGGCGCGCTGGGCGGTGTCCTGTTCCTGGTTCCGATCCAGTTGCAGCAGGTTTCGGGCTACACAGCCGTCCAGGCGGGGATCGCCCTGCTGCCGGTGACCGCCATCATGCTCGCGCTGTCGGCCCCCTCTGGAACGCTTGCCGCCCGGATCGGACCGCGAGCGCAGATGAGCGCAGGGCCGGTCATCACCGCGATCGGCCTGGCGATGTTCGCTCGCATCGGCCACTCCGGGGATTACCTCACCGAGGTCCTGCCCGCGGTGGTGATCTACGGCCTGGGCCTGGCCATCACCGTTGCCCCGCTAACCTCAACTGTCCTCGCCGCGGTTCCCGTCAGCCACGCCGGGATGGCCTCGGCGGCCAACAACACCATCGCGCGCGCATCGAGCCTCATCGCGGTCGCCGTTCTCCCGGCAGCCGTGGGGCTGAGCGGAACGGCGTACCTCGATCCTGCCAGGTTCTCGGCCGGGTTCAGCCGTGCATCCCTCATCTGCGCGGGCCTGTGCCTGGCCGGCGGTGTGGTGGCGGCGATCACCATACGCGACACCGCTCCGGCGACAGAGCCGGCAGCGGAGCGGTTGCTGTACTGCGCCCTGGACGCGCCCCCGGCACGCGCGGTCGTGACCGGCCCTGGCGAAAACCCGCCGCTCTCGCGGGATTACCCGGCTTGACGATGTGGCATCTCAGAGCCGCGGCAAGACTCGGGGAGGCCGTTGGCCTGCGGCTGAACCACCCGAGACAGGAGGCGCAAGACGATGAGCTCACCCGGAACTGAGCATGTGTACGACGTAATCGTCATCGGGACGGGGCCGATCGGACAGACTGCGGCTGACCGTGCCCGCGCGGCCGGGCTCAGCGTGGCGGCGGTGGAGCGTGAACTGGTCGGTGGTGAGTGCTCCTACTGGGCGTGCATCCCGAGCAAGGCCATGCTGCGGCCGGTCGTCGCGGTCGCTGACGCCCGCAGGGTCGGCGGGGCGCGGCAAGCGGTAACCGGGCCGGTTGACGCCGCGGCGACGTTCGCCCGCCGGGACGGGTCGGTGACCGACTGGAACGACGAGGGCCAGGCGAACTTCCTGAAGCGCATCGGGGCCGAGCTTGTCCGCGGACACGGGCGGCTGGACGGAGCACGGCGGGTGGCGGTGGAAAGCACGGACGGGGCCACGATTACCCTGACTGCTCGCCATGCGGTGGCGATCTGCACCGGCAGCCGCCCGGACCTGCCCGAGTTGCCCGGCCTGCCCGAGGCGCGGCCGTGGACCAACCGCGAAGCCACCGATTCCCGCACCGTACCCGGGCGTCTTGCCATCGTCGGCGGCGGCGGGGTCGGCGTCGAGATGGCCAGCGCCTATAGCGGCCTGGGCTCCTCGGTCACCCTGCTTGCCCAGGCGGACGGCCTGCTGCCCCGAATGGAACCTTTCGCCGGAGAGATAATCGGCCGCGCGTTCACGGAGGCCGGGATCGACGTCCGGATCGGGGTTACCGTCACCGAGATACGCCGCACGGGCGGCACCGGGCCGGTTGCCCTGACATTGGAAGAAGGTGGTGAGCTGGAGGCTGACGAGGTGCTGTTCGCCACCGGCCGCAGGCCACTGACCGAGGACATCGGCCTGCAAACCGTCGGCCTGGAACCCGGGTCGTGGCTGGACGTGGACGACACCTGCGCGGTGCGCGCCATCCGCGACCGGTGGCTGTACGCTCTCGGCGACGTTAACCACCATGCCCTGCTCACCCACCAGGGTAAATATCAGGCCCGCATCGCCGGCGCGGCGATCGCCGCGCGTGCCGCCGGCCGTCCAGTCGATACCACGCCATGGGGGCCGCATGCGGTCAGCGCCGATTATCACGCGGTACCGCAGGTGTTCTTCTGCGATCCCCCGGCCGGAGCCGTCGGCCTGACCGCCGACCAGGCCGAACGCGCCGGGCATCGCATCCGGGTGATCGACGTCGACCCTGGTGAGAAAGTCGCCGGGGCAGGGCTGTACGCCGACGACTACACCGGTCGGGCCCGCATGGTTGTCGACGAGGACAACGGCTACCTGCTCGGCGTCACCATGGTCGGCCCCGGGGTCGAGGAACTGCTTCACTCGGCCACCATCGCGGTCGCCGCCCAGGTCCCCGTCACGCGACTCTGGCACGCAGTCCCCTGTTTCCCGTCCATTAGCGAGGTATGGCTCCGCCTGCTCGAGGCCTACCGCGGCTGACAAGGCAGGGCACCGGACTCCGGCAGCACGCGTCGAAAGGAACCACTATGAACAGCGGACAGAACCCCCGGCTACCAGGCCAGCGATTTGACACCCTGGGCGGAGCCGACCCCAACGAGAGAGAAGACGAGCTTGCCGTCCCTGGCGCCGGAGAACCCGGTATGAACGGCCCCGACATCCTCGGCGGCCCGGACGCCGGGCCTGAAGACGAGCTTGCCGTCCCTGGCGCCGGAGAACCCGGTATGAACGGCCCCGACATCCTCGGCGGCCCGGACGCCGGGCCTGAAGACGAGCTTGCGGTCCCCGGCGCCGAAGCACCACCTGCCACCCTGGATGATGCGGATGCCGGCGAGGGACCAGAATAGACCGATGGTGTGAAATTCCCGGCTGCCCTTAATCGTGGCCGCCACTCACTGCGGTAGTCAGGGTGATTTGCGAACCGCGCTGCGGTCTCTTTCATTACCTGCTCGATTACAGGCTCCAGGTCAGGATGTTGGTAGGCGGCGACAAGCGCGAATGTAAGGTAGCGCTCTTCGCCCGTAACCCCTGGGTCCGCAGTGCGGTGGATAAGGAACGCGGCGAGGTCATCCATGCTGGCTTGGTGCCGGTCCGCGGATTCCGGGGATTCTGCTGGCTGCATCACCATGCCACAAGGATCAGCGGGTACCCGGGCACGCATATCCCCGGAATGGTTAATCTTGAGGGAGCACGCGCAATTCGGCCCGGGCCACGGCCACCCGAACGGCGGTCACGAGGCCTTCCAAGGGAAGACGCCCATCGATGCGCGTCCCGTCGACGTAAAACTTGGGTGTGGAGTTCACGCCGTTCCTGACGCCCTCTTGTACGTCGTGCTCTATGCGTGCCGCGTAGACGTTACCGGTTACCTCACTGATGAACCGGCCTGTATCAAGGCCGATCCGCTCCGCGTAGCCCACCAGCGAGTTAAGGTCCAGGCTGGATGAGGGGCGCAGCAGGAGCTCGTACATATCCCAGAATTTCTCTTGCGCCGCGGCCGCCTCGGCGGCTTCGGCGGCCTGCTCCGCGTGCGGATGCAGCTGCGGGACCGGGAAGTTCCGGAAGGCGAACCGGATCATGTCCGAGTACCGGTCGAGGAGCTGGTGCACGTCCCGTGCGGCACCCCGGCAAAACGGGCACTCGTAGTCGCCGTACTCGATGACGCTCACGGGCGCGCTGGCCAAGCCAAGCACATGGTCGCCGACCGTGATTACCGGTGAAGTGAACATGAGTCACGGTGAACATGCGGTCATCACCCGCACATCATCAAGACGGGTAAATCGTGGACGCACTGCCCTGGACGGGGTCGTGACCGGTAGCCGTTCTGACGATGTGTGGCCGCGTGGTGGCGGTCAGGCTGGCCTGAGAGCAAACAGCAGGCTATTTCCCTGCGCACCCAGCGGAAAGGAACGCTCGAATGAGCATGAACTGGCTTCACGGCCCGCACCACCAGGACGGGCCCGACCAGCCGCAGGCCATGCCCGTGTTCGAGGGGCAAAAACTGGTGGTGGTCGGCGGCAGCAGCGGGATGGGTCGCCAGACCGCCGCCGACGTGGTGGCCGCCGGCGGCAGCGCGGTGATCATCGGCCAGGACTCCGACAAGGTCGATGACACCGTCAAGGAACTGGCCAAGCGGGGCTCGTCCTGGGGCATCACCGCCGACCTGGCCGACCGGATGCAGGTGGAGCGGGTCTGCCGGCAGCTGGCCGACGAGCACGCCGACGCCACGTTGCTGGTCAACGCGGCGGGATTCTTCATCCCCAAGACCTTCCTGGACTATGACGGCCCGTCCTACGATTCCTACCTGGAGCTGGACCGGGCGATCTTCTTCCTCACCCAGACTGTGGTTCGCTGCATGGTCCAGGCCGGCCACGGCGGGTCCATCGTCAACATCGGCAGCATGTGGGCCCACCAGGCCATCGGCGCCACCCCGTCGTCGGGATACTCGGTGGCCAAGGCCGGGCTGCACGCCCTGACCCACAACCTGGCCATCGAGCTGGGCCCGCACCACATCCGGGTCAACGCGGTCGCCCCCGCCGTCGTGGCCACGCCGATCTACGAGCGGTTCGTCCCGGCCGACAAGCTCGATGAGACGCTGCACAGCTTCGACGGCTTCCACCCGCTCGGCCGCGTCGGCACCGCCCGCGACCTGGCCAACACCATCACCTTCCTGCTATCGCCGGCCACCAGCTGGGTCACCGGCGCCATCTGGAACGTCGACGGCGGCGTTATGGCCGGACGCAACTGACCACCCCCGCCGGCCCGTGCGCCGCTCGGCCCGCGGCGCACGGGCCACACCCCTGTCTTCAGCGACTTTGGGAGGAATCGATGGCTGACATCGCATACCGCACGGCGGACGTGGATGGCCTGACGGTGTTCTATCGAGAGGCCGGAGCATCTGATGCACCCTCGTTGCTGCTCCTGCACGGTTTCCCGTCCGCGAGCCACATGTTCCGCGAGTTGATCCCGCGGCTCGCCGACAGGTTCCATCTCGTCGCTCCTGACCTGCCCGGCTTCGGCAAGTCGGACATGCCCCCACGAGATGACTTCGACTACACGTTCGAGCACATCACCGACGTCATCGATCGCCTCACGGAATTGCTCGGCCTCAATCGCTTCGCGCTTTACGTGTTCGACTACGGCGCGCCGGTCGGGTTCCGGATCGCGACCCGGCACCCCGAGCGCGTAACCGCGATCATCTCCCAAAACGGGAACGCGTACGAGGAGGGATTGAGCGACGGCTGGAACCCCGTCCAGGCCTACTGGAAGGAGCCGTCGAAGGCCAACCGAGATGCGATCCGGATGCTCCTGGAGCCACAAACGACGATCTGGCAGTACACGCACGGTGTCCCCGACAAGACGCGGGTCAGTCCGGACGGCTACGGGCTCGACAATTACTACCTCGCCCGCAGCGGCGCCGATGAGATCCAGCTCGACCTGTTCCTCGACTACGCGAGCAACGTGGAGCTCTACCCGAAGTTCCACGATTACTTCCGCACCAGCAGGCCGCCCCTGCTCGCGGTGTGGGGCAGGAACGATCCGTTCTTCCTGCCGGCCGGGGCAGAAGCCTTCAAGCGCGACATCCCCGATGCCGACGTCCGTTTCGTCGACACCGGTCATTTCGCGCTTGAGACCCACGTCGCGGAGATCGCGACCGCGATCACGGATTTCCTCACCCGGTAGGCACTCGCCATGCCTTTCCCGTCCATCCGGTGACCGGCGGCGCCGACCACCGCGGGCGCCTGCGGATCTACCTCGGCTCCGCGCCCGGCGCTGGCACGACCTGCGCATTGCTCGAGGAGGGCCGCCGCCACGCGGAGCAAGGCGCCGACGTGGTGGTGGCCCACGCGGAAACGCGCGGTAGGCCGTACACACGGGCCCTCCTGGAAGGCATTGAGGTCATCCCCCATGCCACAGTTCCATATCGCGGCACGACGGTTGTGGGGATGGACCTGGACGCGGTGCTGGCTCGCCGCCCGAAGATCGCCTTGCTGGATGATTTCGCAGACCGCAACGCGCCCGGCGCGCGACACGCCTGGAGATGGCAGGACGCCGCGGTCCTTCTAGCGGCGGGAATCGACGTGATCTCTACCGTCCGCGTCGATCACCTGGACTCCCTGGCCGACGTAGTGGCGAATATCACCGGCGCCACTCCCCGGCAGGGCGTGCCGGATCCGGTCGTCCGCGCGGCGGACGAGGTCGAGATGGTGGATCTGGCGCCGGAGGTTCTGCGTGACCGGATGGGGTGCGGCCACATCTATGCGCCGCCCGAAGCGGAAGAAGCACTACGCACCTGGTTCCAGACCGGGAACCTGTCGGCGCTGCGTGAGCTGGCCCTGCTGTGGCTGGCCACCACGCTGGCCAGCGACCGCGGACGGCAGCTCCCCGACGGCCACACTCCCTGGAACGGTCGGACCCGGGAGCGGGTAGTGGTCGCGCTCAGCGGCGGCCCTCGCGGCGACGTGCTAATCCGACGGGCGGCGCGGATCGCCGCCCGGGGCGGCGGGGACCTACTTGCCGTGCACGCGACCTGGCCCGGCGGACCGGTCGTCCGGGGCCGGGCCGCGCTCACCGCCCAGCGACAGCTCATCGAGGCGCTCGGCGGTACCTACAACCAGATCGTCGGCACGGATATCCCCGGCGCCCTGCTGGCGTTCGCACACGCCGAGCACGCCACCCAGCTGGTGCTCGGCGCAACCCGCCGCACGTGGCCGGCCGCGTTCCAGCCCTTGACCGCGATCACGCCGCGGGTACTCCGCCAAGGCGCCGGAATCGGCGTGCACATCGTCACCCGCACGCCCCCCGCGTCCCGGCGCTGGCCGCCGTGGCTGCGGCCCTGAGGGCCGGGAGGTCGCCAACAGACACAAGGTCTGACGGTGTGCAACGCGGGCGAGGCGGCCAACGTGGAAACGGGACAGGAAGTCCGTAGCAAGGAGAGATCTATGCGGGTCAGGATGCTGGCGGCGGCCGGGGTGGCCGTAATCGCGATAAGTGCCGCGGCGTGCTCAAGCTCGCCTTCCAGTGGGGGTGCTGAGATCGGTACACCGTCCGGCACCCAAGCTCAGGCATCGGCTCCGGCGGGGTCCGGAGCGGCGCTGAAGACCGGAACAATCGGCGGCGTGACCGTGGTCACTAACGCGCAGGGCTTCACCCTGTACTGGTTCGCCCCCGACACCGCCACCACGTCCAACTGCAACGGTGTCTGCGCCCAGATCTGGCCACCGGTAACCGGGCCCGCGGCCGCCGGGCACGGCGTCACCGGCAGGCTCGGCACGATCACCCGGTCCGACGGCGCAACCCAGGCCACCTATGACGGGCATCCGCTGTACGCCTACACTGCCGACACCGCCCCGGGCCAGGCCAAAGGCAACGGCATCAATGTAGACGGAGGCGTGTGGCATGAGGTGACAGCGTCCGGGTCGGCAGCGCCCGCGAGCTCGTCCGGCGGGGGTGGCTATTGAGCGTACCGCCGGCTGCGCACACAGCCGGGCGCCTACGGGCTTTCCCCCAGGGAGTGGAAGCAGGTTCAAGCCCATCACGAGCGCACCCTGGTAACGCCCTCGGCGTTGTCAGCCGAGTCCGGTGCTAGATAGCCACTGCGCTGCTGCCGTTGCGGGGCTGGCGCCGTCGGCTACCTCGCCGTCTAGTTTCCGGAGGGTGGCGGTGGTAAGCCGAGCCGAGACGGCGTTACAGGCCTCGGCCATCGGCCGGGTGAGCACGCTGAGCCGGAACAGCGGCACGACGTTTTGTGCCGCGAAGATGGGCTTGGTGTCGGCGAGGGACACGAAGCCGTAGGTGTCGATGGACGGGTCGGTGGAGAAGATGTCGGCCGCGCCGACGGCGCCGTCGCGCAGCGCGGTCTGGGTCACGGTACCGCCGGCCGACAGCGGCACGAAGCGCTGGAAGACCACGCCGTAGACGCTCTTGAGCGCGGGGACGCCATAGGGGACGGTGAGGAGCGGCTCGGGGGCGCCCAGGCTGAGGCTCCCCGCCACGTTCTTGAGGCTGGCGATGGTGGTCAGGTGATACTTGGCGGCGGTGGTTTTGGTGACGGTGATCGTGTCGCTGTCCTGGGCCGGAGCGTCGCTGGTGACGGCGTAGCCCTGCGCCGCGGCGACGTCCTCGAGCTCGGCGTAGACGGCCCCGGGGGCCTTCGCGGTCGCGGCGGGGTCCAGGTAGTCCAGGATCGACCCGCTGTATTCGGGCACGGCCCCGATCGAGCCGTCACTGAGCGCGGCGATGTATGCGGGCCGTTCGCCGATGTCGGCGTGCACGCTGACCGTGACACCCCTGGCCTTCATCGCATCGGCGTAGATATAGGCGAGGATCTCGTCCTCCGGGAAGTCCGCCGACCCGATCGTCACCGCGCCGGGCTGCCTCGGCAGCGAGGCCAGTGACACCGGGCGGGCGACAGCCTGGCCCGCGGACCCGCCGTCAGGTGTGGCTGAGCTGCCCGGAGCGCCGCATGCGGCGAGCGCTGCCAGCCCGAGCACCGCGGCTGGCAGCAGGCGGGTGCCTTTCATACTTCTCCCTGCGGGTTGAGTAGCGGCCGGTGATGCCCCGGCTGACGACGCGCCGTTGCAGCAGAGCGAGGAGCCCTTCGGCGGCAAGCGCCAGGACGGCAACGGTGATCCCGCCGGCGACCATCGCGGGATAGCCGTACCGCAGGCTGGTGAGGTCCTGGTCGCCATCCACGATCAGTCGCCCGATGCCGCCGACCAGCGGCGCGTAGGCAGCGACGGTCATGGTGGCGATCACCTGCAAGGTGGCGCTGCGCATACCCGACATGATCAACGGCAGCGCGTTGGGGAACTCGACCCGCGTGACCACCTGCACCGGGCGCATCCCCATCCCGCGGGCGGCGTCGCGGACAGCCGGATCGATCGCCTGCACGCCGGCGTAAGTGCTGGTCAGGATCGGAGAGATGGCCAGGACCAGCAGGACGGCCATCGCCGGGATGAAGTATGGCACGCTGCCCCGGGCGATCAGGTACGTGAAGCCCTGCGTGATGTGAATGTGCGGGGAGATCACGGCGATCAGCAGGATGAGCAAGCCGAGCGGCGGCACGGCGCGCAGCGCGTTCACGCTGCCCCCGATCGCGGCGCTGCCACGGCCGGTATGCCCGATAAGCAGGCCAAGCGGCACCGCGATGACCATCGCCACGGCGAGCACGACGATGGTGTAGACGATGTGCTCGCTGGTGTAGGCCAGGAGACCGTCAGGCCCCTTCCAGTTGAGCGGGTCGTTGAACCAGATCGGCACCCGGTGCAGGCCGGGCAGGCCGTTGTCGCCCGGGTCGGGCGTTGTCCGGGAGAGCAGGCCGGGGATCATCCCGGCACCGCCCGCCGCCAGGGCGCCAGGACACGCATCGCCAGCCGGATCACCAGGTCGAAACAGAGCGCCAGGATCACGAAGCAAATGAGGCCCAGCACGATCGGCGTCAGGATGCCGAGGCTGCTGCCGGTGATGAACAGCTGACCGAGCTGGGATGTGCCGATGATGGAGGCGACCGAGACAAGGCTGAGGTTCGCCACGGCGGCGACCCGCAGCCCCGACCCGATCACCGGAACGGCGAGCGGCAACTGCACGCCGATGAGCAGCTGACGGCCGGTGTAGCCCATCGCCGAGGCCGCCGAGAGCGTGTCGGCGTTCACCGCCGACAGGCCGTCAGCGACGGCCCGGACCAGCAGGGCGAACGTGTAGACGGTGAGTGCGACCGCCACGTTTAGCGTGTCGAGGATCCCGGTGCCCAGGATGCCGGGCAGCAGCAGGAACAGGACCAGCGACGGGATCGTGTAGAGCGCGCCGGCCAGCGATACCAGCGGCGGGTAGCTCCACCGGAACCGGCTGGCGGCCCAGCCGGCCGGCAAGGCCAGCGCCAGCCCTGCGGCCAGCGGCACCGCGGCCAGCCAGATGGTCGTGATGGCCCAGCCCTGAACTTGCTGGCGGTTACTGAGGAAGTAATGCCACAAGGCGCCCATCAGGTCCTGCCGATGCCCGTGGCGGCGACGTCATCGTCAGCGGACCGGCCGGACCGCCCAGGACCCGCCGGCTGCTTGCCCGCGTCGTGCACCGCTTGCTGGCGCAGTCGCGCCGCACGTGACTCGATGGCCGTGAGCACCTGAGACGCGGTGACGGTCCCAGCGAAGCGCCCGTCGGGATGGACGATGACGCCGCGCCCGCTGGGAGACGACAGCGCGGCATCCAGCGCCTCGCGCAGCGTGCCCGCCTCGGTTGCCAGCGTGCCGCCGAGGCTGAGCAGCCCGGTCTCGACATCGCCGCCTAGCGCGGCGTCGGGCACCTCCCCGGTTGCTAGCCAGCCAAGGGGATGCTCGCGGTCGTCGACGACGAGGGCCCAGCCGTCGGCCCCGCGGTCGCGGGCTGCCTTCAGCGGACCGCCCAGGCGCACGGTGCGCTCGGGGGCCAGCGGCAGCGCTCCCGCCGCGGCGAAGCCGAGCGCCCGGTAGCCGCGGTCGCGGCCGACGAACCCGGCGACGAACGCGTCTGCCGGACGAGATAGCAGCTCGGGTGGCCGGGCGAACTGCGCCAGGGTGCCGCCGGGACGCATCACCGCGATCTGGTCGCCGAGCTTGATCGCCTCGTCGATGTCGTGGGTGACGAAGACGATGGTCTTGCCCAGGTCGCCTTGCAGGCGCACGAGCACTTCCTGTAGCTGCGCTCGCACCACCGGGTCGACGGCGCTGAATGGCTCGTCCATGAGCATCACTGGCGGGTCACCGGCCAAGGCTCGCGCCACCCCGACGCGCTGCTGCTGACCGCCGGACAGCTGTGCCGGGTAGCGCCCGGCGACCTCAGCCGGGAGGCCGACGCGATCGAGGAGTTCGAGCGCCCGCGCCTGTGCCCTGCGCCTGTCTTGCCCGAGGAGCAGCGGAACCGTCTCGATGTTGCCGATGACCGTCTTGTGCGGGAACAGCCCGCCCTGCTGGATGACGTAGCCGATGCCCCGGCGCAGTTCGAAGGGCCTGAGCGTGGCGACGTCCCGGTCGTTGAGCAAGATCCGGCCCGAGGTGGGGTCTATCATCCGGTTGATCATCCGCAGCGTGGTGGTCTTCCCGCACCCAGACGGCCCGACCAGTACGGTGATCTGCCCCGAGGGAGCCTCCAGGCTGAAGTCGCGCACTGCCACCGTGCCACCGGCGTACCGCTTGGTAACAGAATCAAAGCGGATCATCGGATCGGCGGTTATGGGTTGGGTGGGCCGAGGAACGGGAACGCGACCGTCAGGTCATCGTGTGGCCTGACGGCTTGGGGAGTGGCGCGGCCGTGGGTTATGAACGCCATCCGGGTCGAGAAGACATCGTCGGTCAGGACCCGGCCATTGGGGTAGTTGGCCGGAATGGCGCGGTCGTACTGCAGGATGTCGGGCAGCAGGGTGCAGGCCGCGGCGGTGGCTTCGTCGGCTGGATAACCATGCTGCTGTAGCACCTTCGACAGCGGCTGCAGGTAGTTCTCCACGTCGTCGAAAGGATCCGTGGAGTTGAACTGGTCTTTGATGTCGTTTGGGTTGATGATCGGGTTGAACGATGGGTTCCCTCCCCGGTCCATCTGCACGAGCACGCCGTCGCGGCGCAGGCTGACCGATATCCAAGCTCCGATCAGCGGCCTGGGACCAAGCATGTCGCTGGGTACCTCCAAAACGATGGAGAGGATGTTCGCTCCGGCGAAGGTGTCGGCCCCGGTCCACTCAAAGTCACCTGCTTGACCCCCGGCCAGCCAGTGCAGAACGCCCTCAGCGTCGGCAAAGAAGGGGTCGCTGCGTTTGCCGACGAACAACCGGCATGGACCAGCCTGAACGGGCATAGCCATCGCATCGAAGCCCACCGGCGTGTCCTCGATGAGGACTTCACCACGAGGTTCACGCGTTCGCGCCTCATGGCCGGTCGCATAGTACGCGGTCGCGGTTTGCTGACCGTCTTCCAACCCAGAGAACGTGAAGCTGAACGCCACATCCGCCAGCGAGTCGCCGTCGTTGTCGATGTTGAACCGGTAGACCGCATCTGGGTGGAAACCGTCGCCCTTCGTGAAGGGGTTCGAGTCCATGATCAACACGGTCCGATCGGGGTTATCGGGCGCCGCGAATACGAAGAGGTCGGTGAGGTCCAGGCGGGCATCGTCGCCGGGGTGCTGGAGGTTGGCCGCACTGAAGTGGTTCGACATGGTGACTCCTTCGGTGGTCCTTGCCGGGTAAGTGGCGCGAACGGCCGGGATTAGCTGCGCAGGAAGCTCAGAATTGCCGTGTTCACCTGATCTGCGTGGGTCCAGGGAATTGCGTGCGGCCCGCCTTCGATCACCGTGAGCTTCGCGTCTTTGATCAGGCTGGGCAGTCGTTTGCCCGTCTTGTCCAGCGGTAGGACCTGGTCCGCGTCGCCGCCGAGCACCAGCAGGGGCACGTCGATCTTGGGCAGGTCGGAGCGGAAGTCGGTCAGCCAGGTCGGAATGCACGCCACCGCGGCCACGGCCGAGGCGGTGACGGCGAGGTTCCAGCTTGCCAGCCAGGCCCGATCGCTTACCAGCGTGCCGCGCAGGGTGTCCATGCTGTAGAAGTTGTCCAGGAGCCCCGCCATCCAGGCCGGCATATCCGCGCTGGCGGCCTGGACGAACCCGTCGAATACGCTTTGCGGCACCCCGTCGGGGTTGTCAGGCGTCTGCAGCAGGAAAGGCGGGACCGGGGACACCAACACGCCCTTGGCCACCCGCGCCGATCCGTAATTGGCCAGGTAGCGGGTGACCTCTCCGGTGCCCATCGAGTGCCCGATCAGTACCGCCTCACGCAGGTCAAGGTTCTCCATCAGCGCGTTGAGGTCGGCGGCGAAGGTGTCGTAGTCGTATCCGGAGACGGGATGGCTGGACTGGCCGAACCCTCGACGGTCGTAGGTGATGACCCGGTAGCCGGCCTCAATGAGCGCCGGCACCTGCTTGTCCCAGGCCCGGCCGCTGAGCGGGTACCCGTGGATCAGCACGACGGGCCGGCCGGCGCCATGGTCTTCGTAGTGAATCTCGATATCGCCGGAGTTCTCCCGGCCGACGGTGACTTGGGGCATGGAGCTTCCGTTCCGGTTTGATCTGCAGGGTGTTTCCGCACTTGAGCGCGTTAACAGCGTGGCGTGCGGGCCTGAGCACCACATCGTCCATCCGGCTAGTGTCTGGGCACCACGGTTTCGGCCTGAGCCTCGGGACGGGGGTCGGGGCAGGAACGGCTGACTCCCAGGTGGGGTGTGGGTGATGATGTGTGTGCCGCTGTTGGCCGGTGGCCGGGCTGGGGTGGCTGGCTGGTTGTGGCTGGGGTGGGAGTGCTGGGTGATGGGCGGGTTGCTGGACCGGGTGGCGGAG
>Ga0126381_100003348_pt1 | contig 17437 bp, 10 predicted proteins | sample PanSoiMetPlot_28_FD_96465 | JGI IMG/M metagenome (GOLD analysis project Ga0126381, IMG submission 96465) | Tropical forest soil microbial communities from Panama - MetaG Plot_28 | ecosystem: Environmental > Terrestrial > Soil > Tropical forest > Bulk soil | place: Panama | collected 2016-02-17 | reverse complement strand
CGCCGCTTGTGCTCGACGACAGCTCAGGGAAATGGATCGAGCAGACCGACAACGGCGACAAGGTGCAGTTCCTGACCGGCACGTCGTCGAACACGAACAACGGCACCCACGACAACGGGTACTGGGTGGTCACGACCCCGGACGGCACGCAGTATTTCTTCGGCAAGAACCGGGGTCCCGGCTGGGCATCAGGGGACCCGCAGACCAACTCGGTGTACGCCGAACCGGTGTACGGGGCGCACAGCGGCGATCCGTGCTACTCGTCGAGCGGGTTCTCTTCGTCGTCGTGCACGCAGGCGTGGCGGTGGAACCTGGACTTCGTCATCGACCCCAACGGCAACGCGATGGCGTATTACTACAAGCGCGAGATGAACTACTACGGCGCCAACAACGCCACCACAGGCGTGCAGTACGTCAGGGCCGGCTACATGTCCAGGATCGACTACGGCCTGCGGGACGAGGCGGGCTCGATCTACGGCACGGCGAACGCGCCCTACCAGGTCGTGTTCGGCGCCGACCAGCGGTGCATCCCGACCTCGACCTTCAACTGCTCGGCGTCGAACTTCACCAAGGCGAACGCGTCGAACTGGCCGGACACCCCGTTCGATCAGCAGTGCCTGTCCGGTGCGTCGTGCAGCAACCACGCGCCGACGTTCTGGTCGCAGATGCGTATCGACTCGATCACGACCCAGTACTGGAATGGCACGACCTATGTGCCTGTGGACTCCTACGCGCTCGGGCAGGGATTCTCCGCCGAAGGCGACCCCGAGCTGATACTGAACTCGATCACCAGAACCGGGCACTCGGCCTCGGGCTCGACGCTGGCATTGCCGAGCGTCCAGTTGTCGTATCAGCTGATGGATAACCGGATTCCCGGCTTCAACAGCTTGCCTGGCATGGCGCACTGGCGGCTGACCCAGATCGAGACCGAGACCGGCGAGGTCATCTCGGCGACCTACTCCACGAGCTGCGCGCTGTCGGACATCCCATCCGCGCCGTCGACCAACCACACGTTGTGTTACCCGGTCAAGTGGGCGCAGCCGGGCGATCAGAACACCACGCTTGACTACTTCAACAAGTACCTGGTCAAGCAGGTGCTGGTGCAGGACGGCACGACCGGCGATCCGGCGCAGCTCACCACCTATAACTACATCGGGAACCCGGCCTGGCATTACGACGACAACGAGGTGGTCAAGGCCAAGGACAGGACCTGGGGTCAGTTCCGCGGGTACGCGCAGGTCAACACCCTGACCGGAAATCCGCAGAACGTCAGCAACGGCACCGCCGACACCCAGACCCTGACCGAGAACCGGTACTTCCAGGGCATGAACGGCGACACCAATTCGACCGGCGGCACGACCAGCGGCGTCAATGTCTCCGACTCATCTAACGCCACCTACACCGACGCGAACGCCCTCTCCGGGCAGCCATTGGAAACCCAGACCTTCAACGGCAGCACGGGCTCAGAGCTGACCGACGCGATCACCGCGCCTTCCGTGCTTTCGGTGACGGCGTCCCGATCGCGGACCGGGCTGCCCGCGCAGCAGGCGACGATCGTCAGGACCACCAAGCTCACCGCCTACACCGACCTGGCCGGTGGCGGGCAGCAGGAGAAGACCACCGTCACCAGCTACGACAGCGACGGCCGGAAGGTGCTAGTCGACCAGACCGGCACCTCGATAACGGAAACCTGCACCCAGACCAGCTACGCCGACAACACCTCCGGCTGGATCAGGAACGCGGTCAGCGAGGTCATCACCGCCACTCAGGCGTGTCCGGCGTCACCGGGGAACCTGACCGCGGCGGACATCATCTCCGACACCCGCACCTATTACGACGGGTCGGCGACGCTTGGCGCCGCGCCGGCCAACGGCAACCCCACTAAGGTCACGATGGCGACCGCGAACAACGGCGGCACGCTGACATTCGCCACCGACGGCACCACGGGCTATGACAGCTCGGGCCGGATCATCTCATCGGCGGACGGGCTCGGCAACACCTTGACGACCAGCTACACCCCGGCTGACGGCGGGACGCTGACCCAGGTGCAGACGACGAACCAGCCTGGCCAGACGAACACCAAGGCGCTCGATCCAGGCCGTGGCTCCGTGCTGTCGCTCACAGACGAGGCCGGGTACCTGACCACGGCGACCTACGATCCGCTCGGGCGGCTGACCGCGGTATGGAAGCCAGGCCGGTCGCAGGCAAACAAAGACGCGGCCAGTGTGACCTATTCCTACACCGAGTCGCAGTCGGCGCCCTTGGCGGTGACGACGAACACGCTGGTGGACTACGGCACCGGCACCAACCCCCTGACCTCGATCTCGCTGTACGACTCGATGGGGCAACTGCGGCAGACCCAGGCCGCGGCCGAGGGCGGCAACACGGTCGTGACCGACCAGTTCCGCGACAGCCATGGCTGGGTCGTGCAAGCCGACAGCAAGTTCGTCGTCTCAGGCGATCCGTCAGCCGGCCTGGTGACGGCCGCGAACTCGGCGGTGAACGACCGGAGCGTCTCCACCTACGACGGCAGCGGCCGGCTCGTGAACCAGCAGGACTACAACGGCAACACGCTCACCGACTCGGTGCAGACCGTGTTCAGCGGCAACCAGGTCACCAAGATCTCCAAGGATGCGTCCGGAAATGTGGTAGGTACGCCGACGGCGACGGTGACGAATGTGCTCGGCGAGCAGACCGAGCAGATCCAGTACACGTCGGCGCCGACGGTGACTGGCTCGGTGGTATCCGGTGGCGGTCCGCAGGTCACCACCATGTCCTACGACGCGGCCGGGAGCGAGACGCAGATCAAGGACCCGGGGGGCGACGTCTGGAGCTACAGCTACGACCTGATGAAACGCCAGGTCAAGACCGTCAACCCGGACTCAGGGACGCTGGTCACCGGCTACGACGCGGCCGGGAACGTCGCCTACACCACCAACGGAGCCGGCGCGACGGTGAACTATAGCTATGACGGCCTCAACAGGAAGACCGCCGAGCACTCAGGGTCGACCACGCAGGGCAGCGGCACCCTGGTCGCCAGCTGGACCTGGGACACGCTCAAGAAGGGCAAGCTGTCCGCGGAGTCGTCGGTCGCCGGAGGCGCGACTTACAAGACCGGCATGCTCGGCTACGACGCCTCTGGCCAGGTGTCCGGCACTTACGTGATCGTACCCACTGGCCAGCCGCTCGCTGGTACCTACCGGACCCAGTACTCCTACTCGACCACCGGCCTCATGCTCTCGCAGACCCCGGCGGCGGGCGGCGGCCTGCCGCTGGATTCGCTGGCCTACACATATGACAAGTACGGCAACCCGCTGACCGAAAAAGGCTTCGACGTATATGCGTCGGGCGCTACCTGGACGCCTTACAACGAGATCTCCCAGATCGGGCTTGGGTCTGGACCGTCGTCAGCGGCACTGACCTATTCGTACGACCCGCAGACCAGGAACGTCACCGGGGTCAACCTGTCAGACCAGCAGCCGACCCCACAGGTCGACAACATCGCTTACACCTACAACGCGGCCCAGCAGGTGACGCAGATGGCCGACACCCAGGGAGCCACCGGAGCGCCGGTCGAAGACCAGTGCTTCGGCTACGACTCGCTCAGCCGCTTGGCCCAGGCGTGGACGTCGACGAACGCCTGCGGAACCAACCCGGCCTCGGCGGGGAACGGCACGGTGAACGGTCCTGAGCCGTACTGGCAGTCGTGGACCTTCGACCCGGAAGGCGACATCCTCACCGCGACGAACCACGCCACCGCAGGAAGCAGCGGCGGTGACACCACATCCACCTACCACTACACCGCGGCCGGCCTCGTCCACGCGGTGTCCTCGATCAGCTCGACCAACACGGTGACCGGCAGCCAGGGCTCGGTCAGTTACGGCTACGACGGTGCGGGTGAGACAACGACGCTGGGCAACCAGACCCTGGCCTGGGACCCGAACGGCAAGCTCTCGACCGCCGGCACCGCGACGGCACCGGCCAGATACGTGTACTCCGCCGATGGCGACCAGCTGATGGAGTCCGACACGATCGGCGGGATCACCACGACCACGCTGTACCTGCCCGGTGAGCAGGTCTCCACGGACGGCACGACCACGACAGGCCTGCGTTACTACACATTCGCTGGGCACGTGATCGCGGAGACCACCCCGACGACGCTGTACTGGCTGACCGGCACCACGCAGGGCACCATGACCGCCGCGGTCGCGGCGTTCAGCGAATCGTCCCCGGTGATACGTCGGGCCTTTACCCCCTACGGCACGACACTGCCCGGCGCCGGAACCTGGCCTGATGACAAGGGCTTCCTCGGCGATCCGTCTCATACGGCAACTGGCCTGGTCGACATCGGCGCCAGGAAGTTTGACCCTGCCACTGGGCTGTTCCTCAGCGTCGACCCCATGCTGGCCACCGACAGCCCGCAGACGATGACGGGCTACACCTACGCGGCCGACGATCCAGTCTCGGGCAGCGATCCGAGCGGCGAGATGTTCTACCTGACCGGCGGCGGTGGTGGCGGCTGTCCTTACGGTTCGTACGGCTGCCCCGGCTACCATGCACCGCCGCCTGCGTACTCGTGGGTTTCGCCGATGCTGATGGGGCACCTGGGCGTCGACCCGTACGCGCCGTACGTTCCCGTCTACCACCCGGTCGTGATCCGTCCGAAGCCCAAGCCAACGCTGCCTCAGTACAACCCGTTTGAATGCGGACACCTAGGCGTCACCTGCAGCGATCCTGGCTGGGCTCGGCAGTTCGCCAAGTTCAGGGGCGGTCGCTGGAACCCGCCGGACTACGTCACTTTCGGCGGCCAGTTGTGCGTGATCGGCTGCGTCGGGATCTCCTGGACGATCGACAGGTACGGCGAGGGCTATTTCACCGCCGGTCTCGGAGTCGGTATCGGCATCTCGGCGGGCGTGGCGCCGGGCTTTATCAGGAACTCCAATCCGGTATATCACACGAGGCCTTACGTAAATAGCTTCATCAAGAGCTTTTCGCAGTCCGACACCGCCGGCTTCAGCGTCGGCCCTGTCGGGGTCGGGCTCACCAGCGTGAACGGCAATTTCGGCCAGAGCGGCTCGCCGAACTACGCGCTAGAACCTGGTGGTTCGTACGGGCCAGCTGACATCAAGCTGGGCTTCGGCCATATGTGGACCTACACCTGGGACCTCGGACACTGGGGCGGTCCTGTCACCTACAGTAACCCGGCCTACATGTGCGCTCACCTGAGCGTCTGCCAATAGTTAAACCATCACCATCTCAGCCATGCCATCGAGGAGGCGAGGACGAAGTGCACGATATTTTTCCGACTTCCTTTTCCCGGCGAGCCTTCCTCGGGATGTCAGCCGTAGCACTCACCCCGGCAATCTCACGGGCACATCTCGCTCCCGCATCCGCGCAGGTACAGACAGGTAGCTCGCGCTACCTTATTGCTTCAAGCTACGTCCCCGGTATCCAAGCGCAGGACTCGGCTGCCTATGCGGTCCTGACAGCAGCCAATACGTTTGTCATCGACGATCCCCTCTCTCCTAGCGCCTGGACACAGGCTAATACCCCATCCCCGTTTACCGCCATGGCCCGGTACCGCTCCTTTGCCCAGATGCAGACCGACTTCTCCGCAAACAGCGTCCACTCCATTTACCGGTCGTCCGGCTGGTTCCTTTACGATCCCGAGTTCAGCACGGGATGGGGGACTCCGGATGCCGAGGCGAATGATCCCTGGACCGCGTGCAGGCATGTAGGCCAGTACCTGCACGGCAAGGATTACCGCGTCCTCATGGCGCCGGCCCGAGACCTCGGGAACGCGCCGAATCCAGTCAAGCCCAAGCTCAGCGGGGAGTCGCTAGATGAGTGGTACCTGCGGGTACACGTCGGCTTCTGCGCAGAGCACGCCGACTACTTCGACGTCCAGGCTCAGGCAGACACGACCGTAGCTCCCGCTCCAACGACCTATCACGACTTCTACGCCGGAGCGCGCTCAGATGTGCTCGACCCCACGTCAGGGAACCCGTATGCCATTACCTTCGCGGGCATCAGCACGGCTTACGGGACGGCTACACAGATGCTGGCCGCGATTCACTCCGGTATCACCTACGGCGGGATCTGGCTCAACATCCCTGATAACGACTACGCCAAAGCCGCCGCGTTCCTCAAGGGAGTCTGAGGCATGACGCATGCTATTCTGCGGGGACGTGCCCAGCTACTTATGGCAATTCTTATAACTATCTTGCTAGAGCTAGCGTCACTGATGAGAACACCCTCAGCTAGGGCATTTCCTATAGAGCCCACTTCGTGGGGAGCCGCCAACCTGGTCAGCTATAACGACTCGGACTTCGAGAACGGCATAGGCAACTGGGCGGCTTACTCCAACACGACGCTAAGCCAGTCCACTACCACAGCGTTCTTGCACAATCACGCGCTGAAGCTCACGTCAGTGGCGGCAGGAAGCCAGGCAGCGAAGATGGGCACCGGGACGAACGCTCCGCAGATCAACGTGACCGGCGGTGACGTCTATCGCGAATCCGCGTGGGTCAAGACATCCGGGCAGTCCGGAAGAACGGTCACGTTCGCGGACGGGTTCTACGACTCACGTGGCACCTGGCTAGGGTGGACGTCAGGGCAGACAGTCAGCCTGGCCGCCAAGGCCGGGTGGCAGTACGTCGAAGACACCATCACTGCGCCAGCAAACGCCGATCACATGGTCGGCTCACCTCGCATCACTGAAGCCAATGTCGCGGCGAATGAATCGCTGTGGGTGGACGAGGTGATTGTGGCTCCGTATCGTGCCGCTGATCTTGTGGGTGCCGAGTCGGACGATGGCAACTGTGCTCAGTTCTCGACGGCGGACTCGACCATCGGCCCGCTCCAGTCGTGCAAGATCTTCTACGACACCGCCCATGCGCTGCCGTCTAGCTTCACGGGCAGCGTATGTGACAGCTTGCCAGCGAACGTGACGTGCGTGATCAGCTACAAGGTGGCAGACACGAACGTCGGCAGCTTCGTTGGCTCCATCCCGGCCGGGAAGAACGTCATTCTCATCTATTGGCAGGAGGCCGAGCGCTCTTGGAATGGCACAGGAGCTTCGTTCGTCTCGGCGTTTGAAACGCAGTCGAACGAGATCAGGGCGGCAACCACGACAGCGAACGCTGAGAACGTGTTCGTTGCCATGGACTCGGTGGCGTACCAGTACGGGGCGGTCGGAAGCGGTCATAGCAACGGCACGGACTGCTCGTTCATCCCGCCGTCTGCCTACGCCGACTTCTACTTCGGGGACCAGTACGAGTTCGTCTCCACGGGCAATAACTTCGCCAACGACACGCCCGACTCCGGTGCTAACACAGAGTGGAACAACTGGCTGAGCTGCGTGTCGCCCAGGAATAAGCCCATCGGGGTTGCTGAAGTCGGGTACAACTGCGGTCAGAAGGACGGCAATGGCGCTCAACCCAACAACGCGACGACAACTCAGGCAATGGCCTCCGACAACAGCTACCTCGGCCGCAACCCTGACGGACTTCCAGTTGTGCTGTACGAGTACTGGTGGAGCCACAACGTGGGATGCCAGTTCACAGGGTCCAGTCAGGTGAGCGAGTGGCAGTCCATCGAGAAACAGAACGGCGGAGGCGCAAACTGAGTGGCGTTCTGCGGTAGATGGCGATGGTCCTGATCTCGGTCGGTCCGACGACGCTACTTGTATCGTCCCGTCGGCCGGAGCCCTACGACGCGTCGCCCTTTGGCTCGGAGTTGGGACCCGTTCCCCATACTCGCAGCCGCCGCCACAGGCGCCGCCAGGCGCTGAGCGCGACTAGCTGATCGTTGATTTCCTCCCACTCGGCCTTTTCGGCCTGGCTGATCCATAGATCGCGCAGAAACCGGCCCCGCATAGCGGCACCTCCACTTCGCCCAGTTCAAGGATAAGTTACGGCAAGGTGCGGAAATACACCTGTCCGGCGCCTTTGTCGGTGCCGGGCGCGCCGATGATCGCGGTGTGGCCCCACACCGCTACCGCCCCGCCGAACCTGTCGCCGGATACGCACCGCGGATCGGCAATCCTTTTCGCAAGCCGCCACGTCTGCCCGGCACGGACGAACTCGTAGCTGACTCCGCAACTGCCTCGGCGCCGGGTACTCCAGCAACCGCGGTGTTGCCCGAGACGGCTAACCGACTGTCCGAGGGCACCGACCGGCGCCGTGGGCCGGAATCTGGTGGTCGTCGCAGCAGCGACACCCGATACCGATGACCCGTTGACAGCCGCCAGGCCGACAACCAGGGCGACCGCCGCACCCCGCATGATCATGTTCCGGTCCGGAGGATAAATCCGCCCCTCGTGCCCGGCCGGCTAATACCTGATGTGGACCGATCCCGTGTAGCTGATCCTGTACTTTGGCGTGCCGGATTTTGTGGTGAATGAGCCGGTATGCGAGTGGTAGCGCATCACCTGGAACGACTGCCCTTTCTTCGGGGTGAAGTGGCTGGTCGTGACCTTGATGGTGCCGGCCAGCTTGGCCGCGCCGGTGACGACTAGCTGACCGAACTTGCGTCCCGGGGTAGTGCCGGTCAGCACGGTCGCGAAAGTGCCTGACCTGGTCTGCTGATACGAGCCGTTGACCGTTAGAACGCCCCGTGTGGTACTCGGGTTGATGGTCCCGCCATTGACCACGGCGGCGCCGACAGTGCCATGGCCGGTCAATATGCCGCCCTTGATCAAGACCGGCAGCGGGGAACTCAGCGACCCGCCCGTCAAGTTGGTGATGCCGGACGTTTGCGTGTAGCTCAGCACATCGACCACCAGCTTGCCGCTGGTGAGCTTGACCGTGCCGCGATTGAGGAAAGTCAGGTAGGCGATTGTCGTCGGCTTTCTGCTGGCGGCTACGGTCAGCGTGCCGTCATTAGTGAAACGGTCGGGATTGACGCAGCAGATTCCTGCCTCGAATGTCGTGCCGGGCTTCGCGGTCAGCTTTCCCTTGTTGTCGAGGTTGGCTGCGGTGCCCAGGTGCACCGGTCCCGTACCGCTGACAGTCGTGTGGCCTCGCAAGGTGAGCGTGATCGGCTTGCCGTTGGGTGAGAACATGTCCTTGGTGCCGGTGCCGCTGATCGTCGTTGTGCTGGATTGGCCGATGTCGAGGTTGCCTTCGATATGGCCGCCGCTCCACAGGAAGCGGCCCGTCCCGGTGAATCCGCCTACGCCGGTGAAAGCAGCGTTTCCCGTCAGTTCCACGGTCGTGCCATGGCTGATGGTTACGCCCGGGGCGAGTTTCACGGTCTCGCCGAGGTCGAACGCGAGCGTGCCGCCATTGTCGACGACGGCCCCTGGGCTGAACGTGGCTGGTCCGGCGATCACGTCAAGTGTGCTGCCGCTGCCCAGGGCCACGGTCCCGCCGATGCTCAGCCCCATGAAGCCCAGCGTGGCGGTTCCGCCGGCCGAGGCGGGCATGGCCAGAATGCCGGTGCTGATGAACTTGTTCGGGTTCGAGCAGCAGGCATTGGCTTCGACGGACGCGCCAGGTTCGAGTTCGAACCTGCCCGCGTTCCTGATCGCCGCGCCAGAAAACTCGGTCTCCAGCACGCCAGCGCCCGATACGTCGGTGTGGCCGTCGAACGTCATCTGAGCGAGGGTGATCTTCTTGCCAGCGCCGCTGATGGTGGCCGAGCCTTTCACCGTCAGCGGAGCGTCGAGCGTGTTCTGCCCCTGCGAGACGCTCCAGGTGAAGTCGCCGTTTACGGTGACGGCGCCGCCGGACAGGGATGCGTTCGTCATCGATAGGTCCTGCACGCTGGTGCCGCCGGGCATGTCCGTAACGTGAGGCGAGACCTGCGACGCCGTCGGCGCGATCGTGACGCTGTCGCCGTTTTGCGGCACGCTGCCGCTCCAGTTATTGCCGTCTGTCCAGCTATGCCCGTCGCCGCCACCGGTCCAGCTTTCCGTGGTCGAGGCGAAGGCGGCTCCGGGTGCCAGCAGGCCCCCGGTGAGCAGGCCAGCAGCGATGGCAGCCGCGATCCCGGAAGCAAGCCTGCGACCGGAATAAAGGCGACCGCTGGCCGTTGATCTCATGAGTCCCCCGCTAAACCAGTCGAGCAGCCTAACACTAGAAGGAACATAGCCATAACGGCCTCAAAACGGCAAGAGGCGAGATTGCCGCCGCCAGATTTTCGACCTCATTGTTGAGCTGAACCGGTGCGTGTGCGGGTCGCCGCCTACGCCGCCCGAAGAAAGTCACGTCGCAGCCAGGAGGCTCGGGCCGGTCCAAGGTCACCCGCTCGAGTGCCTTCGGTCGCTATCAGGCTACGTAGTGGCGCGAGCTAGCCTGGATGAAATACTCCACGGGGTTCAGAAGCGCTGGAGCCCTCGATTGATCGCACTGGCAGGGCAGCCCGCGGAATCGGTCCGAGAGGAGACCGCGATCAATACTCAGAGAAACGCGGCCGAAGCAGAAGCCGGGCGTTCGGACGGCTTCTTGCTGGAGCACGGTCAGGGATCGTTGCCGCTGCCGGTACACGCAGCTACCGAGGGCCCGGCCGGGCTCGACATCAGCCGCCTACTCGCCCAAACCGGGCACGTCACTCTTGATCAGGGCTTCGTGAACACGGCTGCGTGCACCTCCGCGATCACCTATATCGACGGAGATGCTGGAATCCTTAGGTATCGCGGCTATCCGATCGAACAGCTCGCGGAGAAGTCCTCCTTCTTGGAGGTCGCATACCTGCTGATCTACGGCGAGCTGCCGACCAACGATCAGCTGGCCAGGTTCACGGCGCGGATCACCGGGCACACCCTGCTGCGGGAGGAGATGCGCCGGTTCTTCGACGGCTTCCCGCGCGACGCGCACCCGATGGCCGTCCTGTCATCGGCTGTCAGCGCGCTATCCACCTTCTACCAGGACAGTCTCAACCCGTTCGACATCGAGCAAGTGGAACTGTGCACTGTGCGGCTGCTCGCCAAGCTGCCGACCATCGCTTCTTATGCGCACAAGACGGCTGCGGGCCTCCCGCTCATGTATCCGGATAATTCCCTCGGCTATGTCGAGAACTTCCTGCGCATGACGTTCGGCCTGCCGACAGCCCCCTACCGAGTCGATCCCGGGGTCGCCAAGGTGCTCGACATGCTGTTCGTGCTGCACGCCGACCACGAGCAGAACTGTTCCACCTCCGCGGTGCGGCTGGTCGGCTCGAGCCACGCCAACCTGTTCGCCTCGGTGTCCGCGGGCGTTGACGCGCTGTTCGGGCCGCTGCACGGCGGCGCCAACCAGGCCGTGCTCGAGATGCTTGCGCAGATCCACGCCGCTGGCGACGACGCGGAGGCGTTCGTTCGCAGGGTGAAGGGCAAGCAGGACGGCATCAAGCTGATGGGCTTCGGGCACCGCGTGTACCGCAACTACGATCCGCGGGCCGCCATCGTCAAGAAGGCCGCACAGCAGATACTGTCGAGCACCGCGGCGCCGGATCCGCTGCTTGACATCGCCATGCGCCTGGAAGAGATCGCGCTATCGGACGACTACTTCATCGAGCGGAAGCTCTACCCCAACGTGGACTTCTACACCGGGCTGATCTACAAGGCTATGGGCTTCCCGATCGAGATGTTCACGGTCCTGTTCGCGCTGGGCCGACTGCCAGGCTGGATCGCCCAGTGGCGCGAGATGATGGCCGATCCCGCAACCAAGATCGGCCGACCCCGGCAGGTCTACACCGGTGCCGCCGAGCGCGCTTACCTCCCGATGGAACGGCGCTAAGCTGCGCTCTTGCCTCCATGCCGCGGCGGTCAGTCAGCGTTGCGGGGCCGGCATTATCGGGTCATCGGGATCGCATCCAGCTGACCAGGCCGGTCTCAGAGCCCTGCGCCAGGTACCGATCTCGGTCGAGGTTACAGTGTCGTTGATGAGCAATCGGGCCGGGCCGGCTCACCGCCGTCTCGACAATTTTCGTCTCGGCTGGATTGTCGTATCGCTCGCGGTTATCGTCGCGGGCGCTGTCGGCTGTTCTACGACAGGGCGACTCCGCCAGGCCAGCGTTTACTTTCACACCCTGCCGCCCGGCGCGCAGCTGCCCAGCGGCGCATACTGCGCCGGTCTCGTCAACTCCTCGCCGCTCCCTGAGGACAGGTCTGCCAACAAGCCGTACAACAGCAGAAAGGGCCGCCACGTCGGCGCGAAGTTCCTCGCCGAGGACGGCCCCGGGGCGCAGAAGCTGGCCAGGCGGATCAACGGGGACTTCACTGGCACGACGATCGACATACTCCGGTGGGCGGCCTGCAAGTGGGGCATCAACCAGGACATCGTCTTCGCGCAAGCGGCCGTGGAGAGCTGGTGGCAGCAGGGCACCCTCGGGGGCTGGACCACAGACCGAGCCGACTGCCCGCCAGGTAACAGGCCCGGCCAGGACGGCAAGCCTGGCGAATGCCCGGTGACCTTCGGGATCCTGCAGAACACCTACGGGCATGGCGGCTGGCCGGCTATCGCCCGGTCGACCGCGATGAATGCCGACGCCGCCTACGCGATCTGGCGCGCGTGCTATGACGGCTATGAGGCCTGGCTCAACAGCATGCCCAGAAGCGGTCGCTACCACCAGGGCGACGTCTGGGGCTGCCTCGGTGCCTGGTTCTCCGGCCAATGGCTGAACCCGCCCGCGCTCGGCTACATCGCGCAGGTGAAGCAGTACCTTCGCGAGAAGATCTGGCTCAAGCCGAACTTCCGCTGGTGAGCGAATGGCGTACGGCCGCGGGTGAGTGTTGCTAGGTGCGACAGGTCTGGGGGCTAGTTGACTACGAACCAGGCCACCTTCGTGCGGGCCGGGACGGTCCTGCTCAGGTGCACGGTGAATGAGTGCGCGCTCACCTTCGGCACCGCCGAGCGCACCCAGACCCCGCGCCGGTCCTGCTGCAATGTAGCCAGCACCAGGCTCGCCGAGGTCAGCTGCACCCCAGTCTGGGTTGCCGAGGACTTGCCGGCCGCGATGGTGAGGACGCCGCTGCGACTGAACTTCGCCTTGCCGGTCACCTTCAGCGCGGTAGCGTTCTGGCTGTTGGCCCACACCCCGACGCCGTTCGCGCTGTCACCGAGGGCGCCGACGCCGGACGCGGCGCGCCCAGCCACGCCGAACCCGGTGCCGTCGTTCTGGCCGTACACTCCGCTCGAACCGGAGTTGCTGACCTGCCCGAACACGCCGTTGCCGCCGCCGGCGTTGACCCCGACGACGCCGCTGCGCGAGCCGCTGTCGGTCTGCCCGCGCACGCCGTCGCCGTCCCCATTCGCGACGCCTTGCACGCCCTTGCCGCTGTCGGTAATGCCGATAAGGCCGACGCCGGATCCGGTGGCCTCAGCGAACAGTCCGGTGCCGCCGTCGGAGGAGTTCGTGATACCAGTCCCGAGGGTCTCGGCGTTGGTCTGGCCGAGGATCACGTTGCCGCCGCTGGCGGCGGAAGCGGGGGAGGGCCGGGCGAGGGCCTCGGCGGTGAGCACCGCCGTCAGCGCCCCGGCCCCGCCTGCGATTAGCTGCCGCCTGGTCCTGCGCGCCAGCCTGCTGGTGCTGGCCTGATCGGTCATCGCGTCCTCCCTGGTCCGTGTGCCGGCGCAGCCTCAGCTGGCTTGTCAGCGAGCGCATCCTCCCGCTCGACGGGAGCGCCGTTTGCGTTGACCGTACGCCGTCACGTTTGCCAGGCGCGCTAGATCTGTAGTCGCGCCATATTTCACCTCTCGCCTGCGGGCCAGACATCGTCCGCCGAATGCTGACCCAGCACGCGGCGCTAGTTGACGATGAACCAGGCCACCTTCGTCGCTGTCGGCACGGCCTTACTCAGAAAGACCTTGAACGAGTTACCAGTCACGTTCGGGACCGCGGCGAGCACGTGCACTCCCGCGACATGCTGCTGCAAGGTCACCAGCACCAGGCTTGCGCTCGTGAGCGCCACCCCGGACTTGGTCACCGACGAATGCCCCGCCGCGACCGTTACTTTGCCGCTGCGGGAGAACACAGACTTCCCCTGCACGCTCAGCGCTGTCCTCCCCGACGCGCGCACCCCCGGGCCATCCTTACTGAACCCGCTGACGCCCGGCCCCGAACCCAGATTCTGCCCGCTCACAGCGCTCTGTGCCCTGCTCGCGTTCAGCGCGAACACCGCCGTGCCAGTATCACTGAACCCCGCCACGCCGGCCCCGCCGGTGCTGACCCCCTGCACCCCGGTGCTTGCCGCATGACCGATACCGTGCACGCCGATGCCCGCGTTACTTTCGCCCCGCACGCCGTCGCCAGTGTCGCTACTACCAAGGACACCCCTGCCAGCATGGTCACTGTTGCCATATACGCCATCGCCCGTTTTACTACTGCCTTCTATGGCGACACTTTGGCTGCTGAATCCGGAGACGGCGACACCCGTGTTGGAGGTGCAGGCCAGCACGGGGGAATCGGTGGTGAGATTGACGATGCTTGTGGTCTGATCGGTGCTGTTTTGCTCGCCGAGAACTACGTCGCCGTCGACTCCGGCCTGGGCTGGGGCCGGGGCAATCGCCTCAGCCGCGAGGATCGCCGCCAGCGCGCCGGTCCCGCCGGTGAGCAACTGCCGCCTGGTCTGCCGCTTTGCCGTGCTGACCTTGGCCTGATCGGTCATCGCACCCTCCGGGTCTCCTGCCCGGGCGCAGCCCACACGATCAAAGGGAACGCATGCAGCTCCGCTCCGCGCGGTCACATAACGACCCAGATCGTACGCCAGAAGCGTCCCAACAGAAGATCGTGAGAATTCCAGGTGCTGCCGCCGAGTTTGCCCGGCGGTCCGCAGGCTAGGTCATCAGCAGGGCCAGGCTTAGGTCGCTAGACGGTCGTAGGATCGGTCCCTGTGACAGAGACCATCTACTACGTCTCTACCAGCATTGATGGATTCATCGCGGGCGCCGACGACTCGCTTGATTGGCTATACGAGATTGATCCGGGCGACCGCGACATATCCCAGTTCGCCAGCGGGTTCGGCGTGGTAGCGATGGGCTCGGTCACGTACGAGTCCGTGTTGCGTGACTCAGAACTGCTCGAGCATCCTGAAAGATGGCAGGAGGCGCATCGCGACCGGCCGGTATGGGTGTTCACTCATCGTGAACTTCCGAAGGTCCCCGGCGCCGACATCATCTTTGTCAGCGGCGACGTCCGCCCCGTACACGCTGACATGGTCCGCGCCGCGCACGGCAGGAACATCCTGATCGCCGGCGGTGGAGCCCTAGCTGGGGCATTTGCAGATGCAGGCTTGCTGGACCAGATGCTCATCGCCGTCGTACCCGCCACTTGACGTACCAGGTGCTAGCAAATCCTTCGTCCTCACCATCTTCCTCGTCGGTGCGATGAGCTCGCCGAAAGTAAGGAAGGTAATCAGGGGTTCGCCGCCGACTCGGTGCCATTACCCGACTGGTTCTTCCTCGCTGATGGAGACCCCGTCGCGCGGGTGGGCAACAGTCCGCTCGGTGAAGTATGGTGCTCGGCTGATGAGGCGTGCGGCGACGGCCCACACCAGGCAGAGGGCCACGAGGACTCCTGCGACGATAGAGACCTGATGTGCCTGCTTGATCATGCCGTACACGAAAATGACCAGGTTGAACACTGCGCCGATCAGCGGGAGGACGCCGCTGACCACCATGTTCTTGGTGCTAGTCCGCAGGTACTGGCGGTAGTACCACACGCACGCCGCCGCGATGATGAAGTACATCAGCAGGTAGAGCAGGCCGTCGGCGCTGATGATGTAGCCGATGGCCGTTGTGGCGCCGGCAGAGGCTAGGTAGGGAATCAGGGCCAGCGGCGGGATCACGCCGAGCAGCAGGGAGGCGACCCAGGGCGTTTGGAAGGTTGGGTGGATCCGTGAGATCGCGGGGGCCAATAGGCGGTCCCTGGCCATGGCGAAAGTTATCCGGCTCGACTCCACCAGTTGCATCTGCGTCGTGCCGAACACGGCTGAAAAGACCGCTAGGGAGAGGAGTCGTCCCCACCCGTGCAGTAGCACCTGGCCGGCGTAGGTGAGGACATCTGTCTTCTGCGTCAAGGCCGTGACCGGAGACGCGACGCCCTGGAAGACGATGATCAGGAAGGTGTACCAGAACGTGAGAAAGACCAGTCCGAGTATCGCGGCCCGGCCAGGGTTAAAGCGGGGCTTGGTGGATTCCTCCCCTAGGACCAGCGGCGCCTCCCAGCCCGCGTAGAGGAACCCGCAGATGACGGCCGCGTTCGCCAGGCCCGAGAACCCTGTCGGCGATGTGTGAACGGCAAACGCCGCCAAAGACGGGCCGTGGGTTCCCGGTGCCTTGGTAACTATTTCATGCACCAGCGCGAGGATGACGAACAAGATCACTATCGCGTACTCGAAAAGGATGATCGAGGTCTGCACCACGATCGATGGCCTGATGCCCCGGACAGCGACGAAGATGACCAGCGCCATGACCGCCGCGGAGAGAATCCATACCAGGATCTTGGGGAAGTTGTGCCCTGGCGAGATGATTCCGAGCAGATAGGTACCCGCCAGGGTGATATTGCCGACATTGGCCACTGTCGCCGCGAGGATTGCCAGGATACCGGTGGCGAAACCGAGCATGGGATGGACGGCGCGTCCCACCCAGATGTACGGGGCTCCAGCGTGTGGCTTCCAGTTGTTGAGGCGTGAATAGCCGACCGCGACCAGCAGCATTCCCACGCCAGCTACCACCACCGCGAGCGGTGATGCCAGCCCGGCGAACAGCAAGAGCAGGGCGAGAGTGAATGCGACTGTGCTGGACGGTGCTACGCACGCCACCGAGGCCACCCAGTCCCCAGCCAGGGTGACGGCGTTGGCCCGCAGAGTGCGATGTTCCTCGGGGGAGTCAGTGCTCATGGTCCCACCCAATGAGAGAGAGCTTGCCCGAAGGCCCTAGATTCGATCAAAGCGCGGCCAACCGCGCGGAACAAGTACAGAACGGAAATTGACGGTCATCGTTCTGCGTGTTGCCACCCGAGCTGTGCCTCAATGGCGAACGCCGGAATCGCGCGCAACGCTGTACGTACGTCCTGTCGGGCCAACGGTGGCAATGGCGGTAGAGCGGCGTGGTCAGTTGGAGTGTCCGGCGGTTGCAGCAAAGTCCAGCAGCAATGCGCCAGTCGTTTGCGGGTCTTCCATCATCGGGGTGTGCCCTACGCCGGGTAGGAGCTCGACCCGGGCCCCGGGCACGGCACGGTAGGTTTCGGCCGACGAGGCGCGCCACCGCTGGTCGTCTGTGCCGAAGATCACCAGCACCGGCAAGCCCAGCGCGGCGAGGCGCGCGGGGACGCTTCGTTGCCTCAGATAGTTCTGGGCTGCACGCATCGTCCCGGCGATGGCGCGGTACGTCATCCCGCGCGCACTCGCGATGATGGCGTCGGGTATGTCGACATGGCGGGTGAAGGCCGTGCGCATGGCCTTGCGGATGGTGCCGTCCGTGCGCAGGCCCCACAGCAGCCGCCCGGGCAGCGG
>Ga0126381_100003347_pt1 | contig 17437 bp, 10 predicted proteins | sample PanSoiMetPlot_28_FD_96465 | JGI IMG/M metagenome (GOLD analysis project Ga0126381, IMG submission 96465) | Tropical forest soil microbial communities from Panama - MetaG Plot_28 | ecosystem: Environmental > Terrestrial > Soil > Tropical forest > Bulk soil | place: Panama | collected 2016-02-17 | reverse complement strand
GCGCAAATCCAGATAGAGGAGTCGGACATCCTCTCTTTCCATTCCTACGACCGCCCGGCGGAGGTGGTACGGCGGATCGAAGCACTAAGCGTCTACGGGCGTCCCCTGATCTGCACCGAATACATGGCGCGCACCGCGGGCAGTACCTTTGGCGGCACGCTGCCGGTGCTCGAGAAGTACCAGGTCGGCGCCATCAACTGGGGCCTGGTGGCCGGCAAGACGCAGACCATCTATCCGTGGGATTCGTGGAAGACACCTTACACTGGGGCACATACGTTGCCGGTCTGGTTTCACGACGTGTTCTACCCCGATGGCCGACCGTACCGGCAGGCGGAGGTCGAATTGATTCGTACCCTGACGCGGCGCACCGATCCCAAGCTCTGACTTCAGAGCAACTTCAAATCTCGAGCGTGCGCTCGACTGTTAAATGCCGGTCATGAGGCGTAACTAGAATCGGAAGCGACGTCTGCTCAGCTCCCGTCCCCAAAGGAGAGCCATCATGACGTTTCGCATCAAAGGTCTCTCTCTCCCGGCGGCTGTTGTTTTCGTAGCGACCAGCGGATACGCGCAGGCCGCGCCTGCGGTCAGCGTCCACACATTTGCTACTGGCGGTCCGGTCGGCGCTTCGCAACCCGACTCGATCACCGTCGCTGATCGAACCGTGTGGGTCGAATATGGGAATGGCGCGGACTCCACCGGCGCCATGGGCAACAGCACCATCGTGCAGTACAGCCTGAGCGGCGCCATCCTGCACACCTACACGATTCCGGGGCTCGCCGACGGACTGAAATTCAACCCGACCACCGGCATGGTCTGGGCACTGCAGAACAATGACGGCAACTCCACCTTGTCGCTCATCAATCCCACGACGGGTACCATCAGCGGACCGCTCAAGTATGCCGCGCCACCCTACGTCTACGGCCCAACGAGCGCCCGGGGCTACGACGACGTAGCCTTCCTCAACGGCAAGGTCTTTTTGAGTGTCAGCAATCCGGTGAATCCGCCTGACCCGGTCGTGCAGATGCTCAACCAGGGCAACACGCCGTCGGGAACGTTGACCACGACGGACGTCCTCACGGCAGTGAAGACCAATCCGGCATTCACAGACTCCACTCTGGTGCCGCCGGACATCGACAGCCTGAAGTCGACACCCAGCGGCCAGCTGGTGCTCACGTCCGAAGGAGACGGCCTGGGACCCGGGTTCGCGACCAGCGACGGGCGCTATACGCTGATCTCCAATCCCGGAACTGCGTCACAGAGCGTGATGAACCTGCGGGTGACGAATGCCGCGGGCGTGAACGTCAACGCGATGGACGACGTGTTGTTTCCCGGGGCGACGGTTGGGACCTTGTACGTCGCCGCTACGAAAACCAACACGGTGTATGCCCTGGTGCTCACCGGACTGGACCCCAACACGCCGATCATCTCCCTCGGCAGTTTCAACGAGGTGGGCCTGGTGAACCCGACCACCGGAGTCGTCGAGATGTCGCTGCTCGGCAACCTGCCTGCACCGCATGGTCTTGATTTCCTGCCGAACTCCACCGCAGTGCCGGAGCCTCCGATCTGGGTGATGTTGCTGGCGGGCTTCCTGGGCCTGGTAGCCGTTCGAGTCGGGGGTGGCTGTCCTCGCGGGTCGTTTCGTTAGCGCACATCCCCGATGGCACTGCCGACGATCGACTGCGCCTCGTCGACGATCTTCTGCAGGTGCGCCTCGTCGCGGAAGCTCTCGGCGTACACCTTGTAGATATCCTCTGTGCCCGAGGGGCGTGCGGCGAACCAGCCGCTGGCGCTCAGCACCTTCAGTCCGCCGATCGGGGCTCCGTTGCCCGGAGCGGTGGTCAGCTTGGCGGTGATCGCATCGCCGGCGAGAGTTGCCGCTTTCACGTCCGCCGGGGCCAGCTTCGCCAGGCGTGCTCTGGCGGCGGCCGCGGCCGGTGCATCGATCCGTGTATACCAGGTGGGGCCGAATTCGCGTGACAGTGTCTGGTAGTGCTCGCCCGGGTCCTTACCCGTGCGCGCCATGATCTCGGCGGCGAGCAGTCCCATGATCAGTCCGTCCTTGTCGGTGGTCCAGACGGAGCCGTCGCGGCGCACGAAGCTGGCGCCGGCACTCTCTTCGCCGCCAAAACAACACGAGCCGTCCAGGAGGCCGGGCGCGAACCACTTGAAGCCGACCGGCACCTCATAGAGCTTGCGGCCGAGTGAGGCAACCACGCGATCAATCTGGCTGCTCGAGACGACCGTCTTGCCGATGAGCGCGCTCGACCGCCACGACGGGCGGTGCGTGAGCAGGTAACGAATGGACACCGCCAGGTAATAGTTGGGGTTCATCAGACCGACCGATGGGGTCACGATCCCGTGCCGGTCGGCATCCGTGTCGTTACCGAAGGCGACCTGGTAGCGATCCTTGAGCGCAACGAGCCGCGCCATGGCGTACGGGCTCGAGCAGTCCATGCGGATCTTGCCGTCATGATCGACCGTCATGAACGCAAAAGTCGGATCGACGACGGGGTTGGTGATGGTGATGTCGAGTCCGTAGACGCGGTTGATGGGCTCCCAGTAGTGAACCGCCGCGCCACCGAGCGGATCGACCGCCAGGCGCAGCCCGGCGGCGCGGATCGCCTCCATGTCGATCACGTTCCGCAGGTCCTCGACATAGGGCATGAGGAAATCCTGCTGCCGTACCCGCTGTTGTGCGGTAGCGAGCGGCACCCGCTGTACGCCGGTGTTGTCCGCCTGCAGCAACGCATTGGCGCGATCCTGGATCCAGCCAGTCACGTCGGTTTCCGCCGGACCACCGCCCGGAGGGTTGTACTTGAAGCCGCCATCTGCGGGCGGGTTATGCGAGGGCGTGATGACGATGCCGTCGGCGAGGTGGGCCGTGCGGCCGCGATTGTGGACCAGAATCGTCCGCGAGATCACCGGCGTGGGCGTGAAGCCATCGCCCTGTTGAATGACCACGTCGACGCCGTTGGCGGTGAGCACCTCGAGCGCCGTGCGCTCGGCGGGTCCAGAAACGGCGTGCGTGTCCTTGCCCATGTACAGCGGACCGTCGAAGCCCTGCCCGCGGCGGTATTCGCAGATCGCCTGGCTGATGGCGAGGATGTGCGCCTCATTGAAGGAGCCCCTGAGCGGTGAGCCGCGATGGCCGCTGGTGCCGAAGCTGACCCGCTGCGACGGATCGCTCAGGTCCGGCTTGCGCGAGTAGTACTCGCGCTCGAGCCGGGCTGGATCGATGAGGATGTCCTTGGGTGCCGGTTTGCCGGCAAGTGGTGAGAGTGCCACGGCGATTACACCGGAACCGGCTGCGCCTGCCAGATGCCGCGGGCGTACTCGGCGATGGCGCGGTCGCTCGAGAACTTGCCGGAAGCCGCCACGTTCAGAATGCTCCGTCGCACCCACTCATGGGGCTGCACATAGAGCGCCAGCAGGCGGCCGTCGGCCTCGAGGTATGACTTGAGGTCCGCGAAGTGCATGTAGTAGTCGCCATGCGTGAGCAGCGCCGCGCGCAGCGGCTCGAAGACCCCGGGCTCGTTGCGGCTGAAGTAATTGGAGAAGATGAGGTCGACGGCCGCGCGAGTCTCCGGCTCGTGCTCGTAGTGCCAGTACGGGTTGTACCAGCCGCGGCTGCCTTCAACCTGCTCGGCGGTGAGTCCGAAGAGGAAGAAGTTCTCCTCCCCCGCCTCCTGCGCCATCTCGATGGTCGCCCCGTCGCGCGTGCCGATGGTCAGTGCGCCGTTCATCATGAACTTCATGTTGCTCGTGCCGCTCGCCTCGTAGCCTGCGGTCGAGATCTGGTTGGAGACGTCCGCTGCAGGCATCAGCCGCTCGGCGAGCGTCACGTCGTACTCGGGCAGAAACAGCACCTTGAGCTTGCCGCGCGCGAGCGGATCGCCGTCGATGGCGCCGGCGAGGTTGTTGATGAACTTGATGAAGAGCTTCGCCAAATGGTAGGCGGGTGCCGCCTTGCCAGCAAAGAAGAAGGTCCGTGGAGTCATCTCGAGGCCGGGAGTGGCGCGCAAGCGGTTGTACAGCACCACGATCCGCAGGGCATTGAGCATCTGGCGCTTGTACTCATGCAGGCGCTTCACCTGGCAGTCGAAGATCGTGTCCGGATCGACGGTCACTCCCGAGGAGCTCTTCAGCCAGTCGACGAATCGCAACTTGGCCGCGCGCTTGGCGGAACGACACTCGTCGCGGAAGGCGGCATCGCCCGCGAGCGGCTGCATCCGCCGCAGCTGCGCCAGGTCAGTGATCCAGCCCTCGCCGATCGCAGCGGTGATTGCCCCGGCGAGCGTGGGATTCGCGAGCTTGAGCCAACGTCGCGGCGTCACGCCGTTGGTCTTGTTGTTGAACCGCTCGGGATAGATCTCGGCCAGATCCTTGACCGTCATCGTGCGCAGCAGCTTGGAGTGAATCTCGGAGACACCGTTGGTGCTGTGCGAGCCGACGATGGCGAGATTCGCCATGCGCACCTGCTGCACCGGCTCCTCCTCGATGATGCTGACGCGCGCGACGCGCGCTTCGTCACCCGGGAAGCGGTTACGCACGTCGGCGAGCAGGCGACGATTGATCTCGAACACGATCTCGAGCTGTCGGGGAAGGAGTATGCGGAAATATTGCAGCGGCCATCGCTCCAGCGCCTCCGGCAGCAGCGTATGGTTGGTATAGGCGAGCGTCCGCTGCGTGATGCTCCACGCCTCGTCCCAGCCGAGGTGCGCTTCGTCCAGCAGGATGCGCATCAGCTCCGGCACCGCCAGCGCCGGGTGGGTGTCGTTCAGCTGGATCGCAGCCTTTTCGGGCAAGGCATGCCAGTCGGAGTTGCTGGCACGAAAACGGCGCACGATGTCCGCGAGCGAGCAGGCGACGAGGAAGTATTCCTGCACGAAGCGCAGCCCCCGTCCGCGGGCAGTCGAATCGTCGGGATAGAGGACGCGGGTCAGGGAGTCGGCGGCGAGCGATGCGGCGAGCGCCGCCACGAAGTCACCGCTGCTGAAGCGCTGAAAGTCGAAATAGTCGGGAGCACTCGCGCTCCACAGGCGCAGGGTGTTCACCGTCTGTCCGCCATAGCCGACCACCGGACGATCCCACGGCATGCCAATGAGACTCGATGGCGTGGTGGGATCGAGGTGCAGCTCGCCCTCGCGCTCGACGAAGGTGCCGCCGATTCTGATATCGACACACTCCTCGGGGCGCGCCACTTCCCACGGATCCGGCCGTCGCAGCCAGTTGTCCGGCCGCTCCTCCTGCCAGCCATCACGGATCAGCTGGCGGAAGATGCCGTACTCATAGCGCAGCCCATAGCCGATGGCCGGCAGCTGCAGGGTCGCCATGGAGTCCAGGTAGCAGGCGGCCAGCCGTCCGAGTCCGCCGTTGCCGAGACCGGCATCGGGCTCCTGGTCGAGGATCTGCATCCAATCGAGATGCCGCACTTCAACGCCGGTCCGCGCTGCCGCCTCGAGCAGCAGGTTGGTGACGTTGTTGGCAAGCGAACGGCCGATCAGGAATTCCATGGACAGGTAGTAGACACGTTTCGGATTCGCCCGCGCATAGGTGTCGGTCGTGCGCACCCAGCGTTGCGCGAGGACGTCGCGTACCGAGTGCGCAAACGCCTCGAACTGATCGCGCGGACTGGCCGCCTGTGGATCGATGGCCTTGTCGAAGAGCAGATGGCGCTCATAGAAGGCAGAGTCGGCACCCGCCAGCTGGATCGGTCCGCAACTGTAGTGCGCCGGCAGCGCCGACCCCTCGCGCGGTGACAACGTGGGTATCGACTTTGCGAGCGGTGATTCGGGATTGACGCTCATCGGTAGTCCCTTCATTCCATGAAGCGCACAGAGCGCGCCGTGAGTTCAGCGCATCAGAATAGACACCTGTGCAGTAATTTTCTTGATATCGCTCACCGCAGCCTCGAGCGTTGCGGCACTCGACCCCCGGTGTGTGAGATCTGCGATCGGAAATGCCAATATGATGAAAAGGAAACCGTTGACCAGGTCCCCCGCACGGGGGTGGCCGACTCCTGAGCAGGAAGAAAGACCTCCAGTGATGCACCGCAGTGGGCTATGCAGGGGATGGTGCGGCATCGTGGCCGCGGCGATCGTCCTGCCCCGCCTTGCGATCGCGCAGACTCCCACACAGATCGAATCCGTCGTGGCTCGCGGCGCGATCCAGGATATGCGACGCCCCGACTTTCGCGACTATCAGTCGAGCGTACAGGAGTTCTATGCGCCAGGCGGCTACGCGCCGGCATGGCTCCAGGGCGCGACCGTCTCCACTCCTGGGCAGGTACTCATTCAGGATTTTCGGGACGCCTGGAAGAAGGGCCTGGACCCGGAAGACTACGATGCCTCGCGCTGGGACGCCCGCCGCGAGGCAGTTCAGCAGGGCGGTGACCCGGCGGTATTTGACGTCGAGCTCACCGTGAACGCGATGCGTTACATCTCGAATCTGCAGATCGGGCGCATCAATCCCCGCCACGTCAACTTCGAGCTCTCGGTCGAGGAAAAGAAGTACGACCTGGCGGAATTCCTGCGCAACCAGGTACTGCCTGCGGGCGATGTCAATGCGGTGCTGGCCAAGGTGGAGCCCCCCTTCCCCGTTTATCAGCGTACCGAGGCCGCGTTGGCCCGCTATACGCAGCTCGCCCAGCAGGGTGATCTCGAGAAGCTGCCCGTGCCGGCGAAGCCCATCGATCCGGGACAGCCGTATGCGGGGCTTGCGCAGTTGACGAAGTTGTTGCAACGGGTCGGCGACCTTCCCTCCGAAACGAACTCCGGCGGCTCTGCTCCACAGCTCTATGAGGGTCCGCTGGTCGAAGGCGTGAAGCACTTCCAGCGGCGGCACGGTCTCGATGCCGACGGTCGTATCGGCCCCGCCACCGTAAAAGCGATGAACGTGCCCCTCGCCGACCGTGTCCGCCAGCTGCAGCTGGCCCTGGCGCGCTGGCGCTGGCTACCCGACACGTTCTCCGCGCCTCCGATCATCGTCAACATTCCGGATTTCCACCTGCGCGCCCTCAATCCCGACAACACCGTGGACATGGACATGCGCGTCGTGGTCGGCGCAGCCATGCGCACGGAGACGCCGGTGTTCTCGCGGGACATGACCTACGTCGTGTTTCGTCCCTACTGGGTCGTGCCGCCCGGCATCATGCGGCGGTCGATCCTTCCAGCGATCCGGCGCAACCCCAACTACCTCGCCAACAACCGTTACGAGGTCACGACTCCGGCCGGGAAGCTGGTCACCAGCGGCACCGTGTCGGATGAGGTGTTGGCACAGCTGCAGTCGGGAAAACTCATGGTGCGGCAACGACCGGGACCGAACAATGCGCTCGGGCTCGTGAAGCTGATCTTTCCCAACGAGCATTCCGTGTACCTGCACAGCACGCCCGCCACGGAGCACTTCGGGCGCTCGCGCCGTGACTTCAGCTCTGGCTGCATCCGTGTGGAGAAGCCGGCGGAGCTCAGTGCCTGGGTGCTGCGAAACAATTCCGGGTGGCCGCTGGAGCGGGTGCAGCAGGCCATGCAGTCCGGCCGTGACGATGTGACGGTGAAGCTCGCACGGCCGGTCCCCGTGTTCATCATCTACACCACCGCGATCGCCTATGCGGACGGCGAAGTCCACTTCTACGACGACATCTACGGACATGACGCGCGATTGAACCAGGCGCTTCTCAAACGGTATCCGCCGTAGCGGTTGGCTTGCGGGCGGCGGTGGATCCGCGGCCCGCCTTGCCGACGAGCGCTGTCGTCTCAGCGCGCGGCGCTCGAAGACGCTGTCGTGTCGGGCTTCTCGGGCTCGAGGTCTGCCGCGAGACCGACCAGCGTCGGCATGCCGGTCGCGGCGCTCAGCGTATCGCGCGCGAGATCCCAGTGAATGGCGGCAACGTCTTTCCCCAGAACGTCGTCGAGGAGCGGCTCCAGCACCTGCAGATCCGGCTCAACTGACTGGCCTTCGGCGTCCACCGGGGGATGCGCTTCGAGGAGCAGCTCCCCGTTGACCCAGGCAACCTTCACCGGCTCGTTGATCAGGCGCACCTTCGTGCCCACCGGGACGAGCGGGAAGAGCGCCGCCACGTCCTCCGGATACATGCGAATGCAACCGTGCGTCACGGCCATGCCAACCGCGACCGGGTTGTTGGTTCCATGGATCAGATAGCTGCCGCCGCCGACAGCGAGCCGCATTGCGAAGAGCCCCAGCGGATTGTCCGGACCGGGGGGCACCACCTTCGGCAGGTCGTCGCCTCTCTCCGCATGCTCCTTGCGAACCGACTCCGGCGGATACCAGGAGGGGTTGCGGACCTTGGCGACGATGCGGGTCTCACCGAGCGGGGTGCGCCAGTCCATCTTGCCGATGCTCACCGGGTAGGTGATGACGACGGGTTTCTCGCCCTTGCGCGGCTTCGGATAGTAGTAGAGGCGGTGCTCGGGGAGGTTCACCACGATCCCATCGCGGGGTCCCGGCGGCAGAATCCGCTTTCCCGGGAGCGTCAGGTGCTTGCCCGCCCCGGGGACCCACACGTCGACACCGGGATTTGCGCGGCTGATCTCGTAATAGCCGAGGCTGTGGCGCTGTGCGAGGTCAGGCAGCGAGTCCTGGTACACCGTCGTCACGCTCTCGTCTTCGCCGATCACGGTCGAGCCGTCCTCGGGCAGGACAAAGCTGCTGGCCCACGCAGGGCTGCAGGCGATGGCAAGACAGAGAATACTGAGTGGCAGCGTTATGTAGCGCACGGATACCTCTTGGCGTGCGCGCAGACTACAGCACTCGGGGGCTGCGGATCACCTGCGGCGCGCGGCGCGTCGCTTGCCTGCGGTTTCCGGTCGTGGCCGGCTGACCATGCGCACCTTGCCGCTGCCGCCGCCGCCGCAGAAAAAGTGCTCGCCGCCATCGGACTCGAGCCCGGAGACCCCGGTGCCGGCAGGCATGTCGAGCTGTTCGAGGATCTTGCCGGTTTGCGGGTCGATCCGGCGCAGGTCGCTCTCGTCACCGTCCCAGGTTGCATGCCACAGCTCGCCGTCCACCCACGTGACGCCGGTGACGAAGCGCTTGCTTTCAATGGTGCGGAGAATCGCTCCGGTTTGCGGGTCGATCTGATGGATTTTCCGCTCTCGATGCTGACCCACCCACAGCGTCCCTTCGGCCCAGGCGAGCCCCGAGTCTGCACCGCCGCCGGGCGCGGGGATCGTGGCCAGCACACGGCCGCTCTTGGGATCGATCTTCTGGATCCGATCCTCGGCAATCTGATACAGGTGCTCACCGTCGAACGCCGTGCCTGCGTGTGCCGCGACGTCGATGGAGTCGAGCAGCGTCCCGCTCGCGGGATCCAGGGCGACGAGTTTGTCTCCGGAAGCAAACCACACATGCTGCCCGTCGTAGGTGACTCCATTCACCCGCTTGACGCCGGGGAAGGGTCCGTATTCGCGCACGATGTTGGCTGCCGATCGCTTCATACCTTCTATGTTAGTCGCTCGGTATCGGTGCGGGGAGTAACAAAGTGGTCGTGAATCCGGGGATGGGCGGGGTCATCCAGCGGCGAGCCCGGCCGTGACCAAAGGACGCCACCTTGCCGGCCGCCGCGAGCCCGTCGAGTGTCCGCTGCACCGTGCGCTGGCTGGCGCCGAGCGCCAGTGCCAGCGCCGAGCTCGACCACGACTCACCGTCAGCGAGGAAGGCGAGCGCCGGCGCGAGATCCTCGTCGATGGGGCGCGCGAGCACGACGACTTCGCCTGCGCGCTGCGGCATGAGCGCAAACCCATGGCGCGTCGCGGTCACCACCGCCAGCGGCCGCAGGACCCTGCGTAACCGGCCGATCTCCACTCGCAGACGCGCGCGATAGGATTCATCGGCACGCTTGCCGCGAAACGCCTGCGCAACGAGCGCGGCTCGCGACACGTCTCCCGGCCATGCCGCGGCGAGCGCGCGTGCCAGCGTGAACAGCACCGGACGCCTGGCGAGTGAGACCACGGCACGGGCGTCGTGCACCACGAGGCGGCACGCATCCACGACGAGCGCCTGTGACGACAACAACGCCTCCACCTCTTCGAGCAGCACGGGCCGCTCCCCGTCATGTGCCACGAGGCGCGCCGCCGGCGTGGTGAGAACCTGCGCGACGTTTGCGACCTCCGCCGTCAGCGCAGGGATCCCGGCGTCAAGCGCTGCGTCTGCGGCGCGGGCGAGCGCCGCGCGCGCCACGCCCGTACGCAGGCGCCGCAGCGCGATGCCCGCGACGATCAACTCGTGGGTAGCGCGGAGTGCAGGTGGCAGCGGCGCGGAGCCGAGGGGCGCGAGAGCGCGCTCGGCCGCGTCGAGCCGCCCGATGAGGAGGAGGCGGCGGATGTTGAGGTAACGCGCGTGCGCGCCGTTGAAGCGATCGCCGTGGCGCTCGAGCGTCCTCTGCGCTGACTCGAGCGCTTTCACGGACCAGGAGAGGTCGCGCGAGGCGAGTGCAATCTCCGCTTCGGCGACCAGACACCGGGCGCGGGCGACGGTCTCCTTGGGCGTGAAGGTGCGGGCAGCCCTGCGCAGCAGCGCCCTCGCCCGCGCGAGGTCACCGAGCTGTGCCATGGCGATGCCGCGCAGCGCGAGAGCGGGCGCATCGCTGCGCAGCGCCACCCGCTTCAGTGCACCGAGCGGATCGCCGACCGCGAGCGCGCGCGCTGCGGCGCTGATCAGTGAGTCCATCGCGATCCCTTCAAGAGCTGACTTCGAGGTTGCAGCTGATCAGCTCACCCGGATCCGCACTATGACCGACGTGGATCTCGAATCGTCCCGGTTCCAGCACGAGACCGAGATCGGCACCGACAAAGGCCAGTGAGGCGACCGGCAACTGCCATCTCAGAGTGCCGCGCGCGCCGGGCTCGAGGGCAATACGGCGCGCGCCCTTGAGCTCGAGAACGGGACGCGCCACGCTCGCCACCACGTCACGTACGAACAGGAACAGTGTGGCCTCGCCGGCGATGGCGCTGTGGTTATGCACCGCTACGGTGACTTTGATGCTTTCATCCGCTCTGGCAACAGCCGGAGTGCAGCGCAGCTCCGCCAGCGTGAAAGAGGCGTAGGACAGCCCATGGCCAAAGGCAAACTGTGGTGTCGCCGGGATATCGAGATAGCAGCTGCTCAGGCGCTCGCCCGGCTTTGCCGGTCGCCCGGATGGCCGCTGGCCATAAAAGAGCGGCACCTGTCCAACGGCGCGTGGCCAGGTTACCGGCAACTTGCCAGTCGGGTTGAACTTCCCGGTCAACACATCGGCAATCGCGTTGCCGGCTTCGCTGCCAAGAAACCACGTGGCGAGCACGGCATCCGCACGCTCGAACAGCCATGGCACGGTAAGCGGGCGTCCGGACGTCAGGAGCACGATGACCGGCTTACCGAGCTCGAGGATCGCTTCCGCGAGCGTCCGCTGCCCGTCGGGCAAGCCGAGGTCCGCACGACTGCCCCCTTCGCCACTCATCGAGACATCCTCTCCGAGGCAGAGGATGGCCAACTCGGCGGCGCGACAACTTTCGACTGCGGCTGAGATCGCTGACCTCTTCGTAGCGGCTGTTCCGGCGCCGGCGAGGTGATCGATCCGGCAGTTGGGCAAGGCCTTCTGCAACCCCTCGACGATGCTCACCGCCTCGTCCGCACGCCCCGCGGACGGCCACGGACCCAACATCTCGTGGCGCGCGGATGCCAGCGGACCGACCACAGCGATATGTCGTGCGCCGGGAGCGATGGGCAGCACGCCGTGGCGGTGAGTCAGGAGCACGATGGCGCGTCGCGCCGTCTCGCGTGCGAGTTGGCGAGCTGTCGCCGTGCGGCGTGCCGACACCGTGTGGCCCGCGGCACCGCGTCGATACGGATCATCGAACAGGCCCAGACGCTCCTTGAGCGTGAGCACCCGCGACACGCTGGCATCAAGCTCCGCCATGCCGACCAAACCGCGCCGCAGCGCCTCGGGCAGTCCCTGCACGTAGGCCTCGCTCGCCATATCGACATCGACCCCCGCTCTCAGTGCGAGCGCGGCGGCCTCCGCGGTGTCAGAGGCCACGCCGTGGTTGCACAGCTCCGCGATCGCGTTGTAGTCGCTGATCAGAACGCCGTCGAAGGCGTGCATACCCCGTAGCCAGCCCTGCAGGAGCGGCGCGTTCGCAGTCATGGGGACGCCCGCGATGTCGATGAAAGCGGGCATGATCGCGGCCGTCCCGGCGGACACGGCGGTAGCAAAGGGCGGCAGATGGACTTCGTGCAAGGTGCGCTCGGAGACATCGACCGAGGCATATTCGCGACCCGCGCTCACGGCACCGTAGCCGCAGAGGTGCTTGGTGGTCACCGCAATGCTCGCTGCCTCCTGCAAGTCCCTTCCCTGGAAGCCGCGTATCTTGGCCGCAGCAAACTCGGCTGCGACCCACGGATCCTCGCCCGGACTCTCGACCATCCGTCCCCAACGGGGATCGCGTGCAACATCGACCATGGGTGCGAACGTCAGTGCAACGCCATCGGCGCCCGCCTCCTTGGCGGCGATCCGCGCGGTACGCTCCCAGGTAGCCGGATCGAACAGACCCGCTTCCGCGAGTGGCACCGGAAAGATGGTGCGGTGCCCGTGCATGACGTCGAGACCGATGAGGAGCGGAATACCGAGGCGCGACTGCTCGACGGCGAGGTGCTGCACGGCATGGACTTCCTTGCCGCCCCACACGTTCAGCAGGTTGCCGATGCGGCCGCTGCGAATGCCCTCCTCCACATCGCGGCGTGCGCCGGGACCTGTGACCACGCGCGAGCCTGCCGCCATGTTCAACTGCCCGATCTTCTCGTCCAGGGTCATGGCGGCGAGCAATCGGTCGATGCGTCCCATGCTGTTGCCTTGGGGTAAGCTGCCGTGGTTCACAGAGCCGAACGGATCTTACGATGTCGCAACCACCGAGTGAGTCCTCATCTGGCACCGACGGCGCACACCACCCCGACACCAAACCCCCTACCGTAGACGTCCTCGCCGCGGGGGTTATTTCCAAGGATAGCCTCTTCTCGCAGTTCTGGCGGATGGTCGGGGCGTTCTGGGCCTCACGCGAGCGCACCGAGCTGCTGCTGCTGGCTGCGGGCCTGGTCGCGGTCGTGGCCGCGACTGCCTACACGCAGATCAGGCTGAATGCCTGGAACCAGCCGTTCTACGATGCGCTGACCCGCAAGGACAGGTCGGAGTTCCTCAAACAACTGGTCGTGTTTGGTCAGCTGGCCGCCGTACTGCTGGTGCTCAACGTCGCGCAGATGTGGCTCAATCAGACCTCCCGGGTCGTGCTGCGCCAGGGCCTGGTGCACGACCTGCTCAACGAGTGGCTGAAGCCGCTGCGCGCCTTTCGCCTGTCGAATGCCGGTGCGATCGGCCAAAACCCGGACCAGCGCCTCGCTGCGGACGCGCAGCATCTCACCGAGCTGATCACCGACCTCGGCATCGGCCTGTTGCAGGCGACGCTGCTGCTCCTGTCCTTCATCGGCGTGCTGTGGGTGTCCTCGCGCCACATGTTCCTGCCGCTTGGCGGCCACCGCTACTACGTCCCCGGCTACCTGGTGTGGTGCGCGCTGTTCTACTCCGGCACGGCATCCCTTCTCAGCTGGGCGGTCGGGCGCCCGTTGATTCCGCTCGATGCCGAGCGCTACGCGCGCGAGGCGGAGCTGCGCTACGCACTGGTGCACGCCAACGAGGAGATCGAAGGAATCACCATCTATGGCGGCGAAGCCGACGAGAAACAGTATCTCAACACCGTGTTCGAGCGCGTTCTCGAGGTGTCACGCCGCATCGTCGGCGCACTCACGCGGCTCACCTGGATCACGGCCGGCTACGGCTGGTTCACGCTCGTGGCCCCGATCCTGGTGGCAGCGCCCAGCTACCTCACGGGCCAGATGACCTTCGGTGAGCTCATGTTGATCGTCGGCGCCTTCAACCAGGTGCAGACATCACTTCGTTGGTTCGTGGACAACTTCTCGAGCATCGCTGACTGGCGTGCGACGCTGTTGCGCGTGGCGAGCTTCCGCGCCGCGGTGGTCGCCATGGACAGCCTCGGTGAGAGCGCCAGCCGCATCGATACCGAGGTGAGCGAGACCGCGGCGATCGCCATCGATGACCTGCACGTCGCCGCTCCCGAGGGTGCCATCCGCCTGAGTGAGGCGCACCTGAAACTCGAGCCCCGTGAGCGGGTGCTGTTCGCCGGCGAACGCGGGGTGGAGCGAACGCTCCTGTTCAGGGCACTGATCGGAATCTGGCCGTGGGGGAGCGGACGGATCACGCGCCCGGGACGCGAGTCGGTAATGTTCCTGCCTGCGCGCGCCTATGTGCCTCCCGGGACCTTGCGCACTGCGCTATGTTATCCGTGCGCGACGCGCGAGTTTGACGATGCCTCCTCCGCAAGGGCGCTCGCTGCGGTCGGCCTGGCGCGCTACCAGTCACAACTCGACACGCCCGAGCGATGGGACCGGCAACTGAACGACGATGAGAAGCAATGTCTGGCGATCGCGCGCGTCGTACTGCAACGGCCACGGTGGGTGGTCATGAACGGCGCGCTCGAGGTGCTCGATCCCGAGTCGCGTCGGCGCATCGAGGCGCTCTTTGGCAGCGAGCTTGCGGGTATCGGCATCATCGATATTGCCCGTGACAAGGAGTTGGAAGCGTTCCTCACCCGCCGCGTGCAACTCCTGGCGGATCCGCACGGACCGACCTTCAGTCCGGTTGAGCGCCTCCCAATCTACTCTCAGTAAGCCACTACCCCCATGACCACGAAAGCTAGCAGAGCCTCAACGCGCTCGGCGGTTGCCGGGCCAAATCAGCCGCTCGCCGACGACGAGCTTCTCGATCTGGTCCAACACCAGACGTTCCGCTATTTCTGGGAGGGCGCCCACCCGGTGAGCGGACTCGCGCGCGATCGCTGTCTGCAGCGCGGTGACTCAGCGGACAGCCCGGTGTCGATCGGCGGCTCGGGTTTCGGCGCGATGGCGCTGCTGGTCGCCTGCGAACGGGGCTGGATCGGCCGGGATCAGGCACTGGCGCGCTGCGGTGCGATGTTGGACTGCCTCGAGAAGGCGACCTGCTACCACGGCCTGTACCCTCATTTTATTCGCGGCGATACGGGTGCCACGATTCCCTTCAGCCGCAAGGACGATGGCGCCGACCTGGTCGAGACGTCGTTCCTGTTCCAGGGACTGTTGTGCGTACGCGCCTATTTCAACCGCGACATCCCCGAGGAGGCGCGTCTGCGCGATCGCATCACCTGGCTGTGGCGCGAGTCGGAGTGGAACTGGTACACGCAGGGCGGCCGCAAGGTGCTCACCTGGCACTGGAGTGCCACCAACGGCTTCGCGCTGGATCAGGAGATCCGCGGATGGAACGAATGTCTCATCGCCTACGTGCTCGCCGCCAGCGCGCCGCGTTATGCGGCGCCGGCCGAGGTCTATCACGACGGATGGGCGATGAGCCGCGACTTCATCAACCGCCGTCAATACGAGGACGTGGAGCTGCCCCTGGGGCCACCCTCCGGTGGGCCGCTGTTCTTCGCGCATTTTTCCTTCTGCGGCATCGATCCGCGCGGCCTCACTGACACCTACGCCGATTACTGGCGGCAGAACGTCAGTCACACGCGCATCAACTACGCGTACTGCGTGCGCAACCCCCACCACTACAAGGGCTATGGTGAGAGCTCGTGGGGCCTGAGTGCGGGCGAGACGCCCGGTGGCTTTGCTGCGCACTCACCCGAGGAGGATCGCGGTGTCATCACGCCATCGGCGGCTCTGTCGAGCTTCCCCTATGCGCCGCGGGATGCCATGGCGGCCCTGCGGCATTTCTACCAGGATCTGGGTGAGCGGATCTGGGGGCGCTTTGGTTTCGTCGACGGCTTCAGTGAGCAGCACGATTGGTACTCCGACAAGTTCCTCGCCATCAACCAGGGTCCGATCGTCGTCATGATCGAGAACTACCGCAGCGCGCTGCTGTGGAAGCTGTTCATGGGCATCCCGGAAATCCAAGCCGGGCTCAAGCGGCTCGGTTTCCGTAGTCCGCATTTTGCGTAGCACCCGTGACCGCGCTCGGGGACTGGATCGACGCAGAGGCACACCTGGCCGCCACGATAATGCTGCGTGCGATCTCCGCGACACAGCTCGTCATGGAGCGTCCCGGGTTCGGGCAACGCGTCATCCCGCGACCAGGGTCAGTGCTGGCCTCGCCCGTTCCCGCCCACTACGACCCGGACCCGGACTATTTCTTTCACTGGTTTCGCGATGCCGCCATGGTCATCGACGCGCTGCGCGTCGCGCTCCTTGCACGCTACACGGACAGCTCCGCCGTCGGCCGTTTCGACGACTTCGTGCAGTTCAACCTCGACCTGCGCTCCATCGATGGTCAGGTGTTTCTCCGCCGCAGTAATTTCCGGGCGAGCGTTCAGCCTGACTTGCTCCAGTATGTACGCTCTGACGCCGAAATCGCAGCGCTCTCCGGGGATGCCATCCTTGGTGATGTGCGCGTCAACGCGGACGGCACGCTGGATTTCACGCGCTGGTCGCGGCCGCAGACCGACGGACCCGCGCTGAATTTCCTGACGTTGTTGCGTTGGTCGCAGCAGTTCGACACTGCGAGTCAGGAGCCCGCACTTCATCGCGCAGTGCGCGAGCTCATGAGCGCCGCTTTGGCCTTCACGCTCGCGCACGCGGGGATGCCCTGCAGCGACGTCTGGGAAGAGCAAAGCGGCTATCACTACTTCACGAATCTGCTGCAGGCGGAAGCCCTGACGCGCGGTGCCGAATGGTCCGAGGAGAGCGGTCAACCCGAACACGCTCGCGCCTGCCGCGCCGCGGCGGATGCCGCACTGGCCCGGCTCGATCGCTTTTGGGATCAGGACGGTCGCTTCTACCGCTCATGCGCACCGGACGTCTCCGGGCGCCCGGGTCGTGAGCGCGATATGTCAGTCATTCTCGCGGTGCTGCATGCCGATCGCGCGGGCGACCGTCACAGCGTGCTCGATCCCAGAACGCAGGCGACGCTCGTGACGCTGGAAGAGTTTTTCGAGACGGAATACGCCATCAACCGGCAACTGGCGCCCGAGCGGGGACCGGCCATGGGTCGCTACGCCGGTGACCGCTACTTCGATGGCAGTGCCTGGTATCTCGCCACGCTCGGGACGGCAGAGTTCTACTTCAGGCTGGCGCTGGCGCTGAGCGCGGGGTCGCAGATGCCGGTCACTGCGGAGAACCTGCGTTTTCGTCGGCGGCTCAGGGCCACCGGACCGGCCGCGGATGGCGGGAAGTTTGCGCACCTCGCGCTGGTGCGAGGCGATTCATTCCTGCGGACGGTACGGGCCTTCACCCCCGCGAGCGGTGAGCTCTCGGAGCAGTTCGATCGCAACACCGGCGCACAGACCTCGGCCAAGCATCTGTCGTGGAGCTATGCCGCTTTCATCACGGCGGCGGCCCGCCGGGC
>Ga0126381_100003346_pt1 | contig 17438 bp, 13 predicted proteins | sample PanSoiMetPlot_28_FD_96465 | JGI IMG/M metagenome (GOLD analysis project Ga0126381, IMG submission 96465) | Tropical forest soil microbial communities from Panama - MetaG Plot_28 | ecosystem: Environmental > Terrestrial > Soil > Tropical forest > Bulk soil | place: Panama | collected 2016-02-17 | reverse complement strand
TGGCCGAAGCCGATGTAGGCCCAGAAAATGCAGAAGGCCAGCATCCATTTCCCCATGATGTGATAATGCTCGACGGTGACGACGTCCTTCAGGTAACCGGCCTGACGCAGCGCCGTGATCACCAGCACAAGCAACGACATCGAGCTGCCCGCGGCGCCCGCGAAGATGTAAACGCCGAACATCGTTGAGAACCACCGGTAGTTCAGGCTCATCATCCAATCGAACGCGCCAAAGGTGAGACAAAGCGCAAACATGGGCAGGCTGATAAAAGAGACCCGGCGCAGCCAGATTGTGAACAGCGGGTTACCGTCCTTGTCCTGTCCCACGGAAAAGCCACGCAGCAAGAGCGACGCGACGATGAAGAAACCAAGAAAGACAATCGCGCGAATGAGAAAGAAGTTAAAATTGAGATAAGCGCGTTTGGAATCGAGCGCTGCCTCGTGTCCTGACGGGATATCCATCCAGGCATAAAGATGATGGCGGAGAAGAAGAACCGGAACAAAAAGAAGTGCCAGCACTGCGAGCAACACCGCGAGGTTTTCTAACTGACGGCGCACCACCACGGTCCATTCGGCGTCGGTCGCATAATGAACGATTGTCCAGAAAAAGCAGCCTGCGCAGAGCGTGAAGAAAAATGCGAACGCAAAGAGCCAGGAATAACTAAACTGATGCGGATTGATGAGTGCGCCAATAGCGCAGAGCACCAGCGAGACCACCGCAACTATTCCGACCAGGAACGAAAGCCCCGTAAAGCGGCTACTTTCGAAATACTCGCCTTCCGGCGCAGGTACGGCCTGTGAACGCTCGCTCATTTTTTCTCCAGCTCGGCGCGATGGTCCTGTGGAACATCGGCTATCGCCGCGTGTTGACTGCGCTGTAATGCACGGAGGTAAGCAATGATGGCCCACCGATCCGGGACAATGATGTTTGGTCCGTACGCCATCATTGTGTTCTTGCCGTTCGTAATCGTGTTGAAAATTTCGCCGTCAGACATCTTGCGGATGCGTTCATCCTGCAGAGAAACCACGGTCGCGAGTCCGTACTGTTTGGTAATCCCGTTACCTTCGGCAGTCGGGCCATGACACATCGCGCAAGTGATGCTGAACCGCTGTTGGCCGCGCTCCATCAACTCACGCGTAACTTCCAATGGAATGCCTGTCCCCCAGTGATCGCCCATCTTGCCGGTGTTGTAGTAATCGGTGCCGACACTAAAACTCGCGTGCGGATGCGACCAGGGACCGACTGCTGCCGGCTCGTTTTCAGGCGTGTCTGGTTTCGGCATTTCGTAGCCAATCGGAACCGTGCCAGCAACCGGTAGACGTGGGCCCCGCCCATCCGCAAAGAAATCGAGTGGCGCTTGTGCGCGCACTTTTGGCTGGCGCACCATGTCCGGGAAAACTTCGGTCGGCGGTTGCGTCCCCTTTTGGCCGCGAAATCCAAACACCGCGATGACCGCGATGATGCATAAGAGAAAAATCACGAAAAATCCGCGCAACATACTTAGTCCTCGTGCACAATGGTGATGTGTTGTCCGCCGGTTTGCTCCAGCAACTGGCGAACCCCATCTTCGGTAAATCGTGGATCGCGTGCTTCTATCGCCAGGAAAAATCCATCGTTGGTCACGCGACTGAAGCGCTCCCAGTTGAATATCGGATGATTCCACCGCGGCAGACGGTTCATTGCCTGCCACGCAAAAAATGCAGCGAACGCGCCGAAGAGCACGGTCAACTCGAACATGATTGGGAAAAACGCGGGGACGGTCCAAAAATTCCAAGGCTTGCCATGCACATCGAGCCGGTAGAGACCCCATGAGGGGCCAAATTCGACAAGAGCAGCGGTGAGCAGACCCGAAACTCCGCCGAACAAAACCCAGCCGCTGAGCCAGGATTTTCCAAGCCCCATCGCTTCGTCCATTCCATGGATCGGGAACGGCGAGTAAACGTCCCAACGCCGGAACCCAGCATCGCGGACACGCTCGGCCGCTTGATAGAGAGCAGCGGCGCTCGGATACTCCGCCGCCATTGCGTACACTCTGTGACCGTACGGAGTCTTTATCATCGTGTGCGCTCCTCTCCGCCAGGGGAAACTGATTGAATGCCGGGGACCGCTCCATAATGCGGGTCCGCCTCTGGCACAGCAGTCTTCACTTCGGACATTGCGATCATCGGCAGGAATCGAATGAAAAGCAGAAACAGCGAAGTGAAGATTCCGATCGTGCCAATGTAGGTCCAGATGTCCACCCATGTCGGATGATAAACTCTCCAAGACGATGGAACGAAATCGCGTATGAGGCCGCCGGCAATAATGATGAACCGCTCGAACCACATGCCCGCGTTCACGCACATCGAGACAAAGAAGACGACAAGAATGTTTCGGCGGCACGAGCGGAACCAAAATAGCTGTGGCGAAAGCACGTTGCAGAAGAGCATGCCCAACCACCAGTACCACCAGTAGGGTCCGAAAATGCGGTTCCAAAATGCGAACCGCTCGTACGAATTGCCGCTGTACCACGCCACGAAAAATTCCATAGCGTACGCGTAACCCACGAACGAGCCGGTCAATAAAATGATCTTTGCCATTTTGTCGATGTGCGCCGGCGTGATTACGTCGTAGAGCTTGAAGATGGCGCGTGCGGGAATCAGCAAGGTCAGCACCATGGCAAAACCGCCGAAGATTGCACCTGCAACGAAGTAGGGCGGGAAGATGGTCGTGTGCCAGGTCGGCACGACCGAGGTAGCAAAGTCAAAAGATACAACGCTGTGAACTGAAAGGACCAGCGGCGTCGAAAGCCCGGCCAAGAGCAGATACGCCATTTCGTAGTGACGCCAGTGGCGATTGGCGCCGCGCCAGCCAAGGGCAAAAATTCCAAAAAGGAACTTCCTGATCTTTGTGGTCGCCCGATCACGCAACGTCGCCAGATCGGGAACCAGACCGGTGTACCAAAACAGAACCGAGACGGTGAAATAGGTCGAGACTGCAAAGACGTCCCACATCAGCGGGCTGCGGAAGTTTTGCCAGATTGCCCAGTTGTTAGGCGCCGGCGCGAGATACCAGGCCATCCAGAACCGGCCGACATGGATGCCCGGGAAAATCGCGGCGCAAATTACCGCGAAAAGAGTCATCGCTTCCGCGGAACGATTGATCGAAGTACGCCACTTTTGCCGCAGCAGAAACAAGATAGCTGAGATCAATGTGCCCGCATGCCCGATACCGATCCAGAAAACGAAATTGGTAATATCCCACGCCCAGCCGACTGGGATCTGATTTCCCCACGTGCCAACGCCCGTCGAAATCAGATATCCAATGCAAAAAAGCCCAAACGTCGCGGCGCTCGCAGTGATCGTGAACGCCACCCACCACCACCGCGGCGCCGGTTGTTCCACGACACCGGAAATCCGTTCCGTCAGCCAGTTGAAGTTCCGCCGGTTTAAGACAAGGGGTGCCCGGGTGACCTGGCGCTCCGCCTCCTTCGCGGTTTCCGGTGCTGCTGGAGCTGCGTCCATAATTCTAATATGCGGTCATCCCGAGCCGTGAAGACGGCGAGGGACCTCGCATCGGTGATTGATCACACGAGGAACACCTCCGTACCCTGCCCAACCTGAGCGAGATCCTTCGCTACGCTCAGGACGACCAGTCAGCGGGAGTCCCAATCGAAAATCGAAAATCGAAAATCGAAAACTCATCATTCCGGAAATGTCTCTACCAAACTTGCGACTCCGATGTCTTTCGCGTCAGGCATTTTGGGATTCGGATTGCGAATCCGCGCTAGATAGCTCGTTCGCGGAACAACGTTCAAATATTCCAGGATTCGGTAATTGCGGTCCTGTTGTTTCATTTTTGATACCTGACTTTCCGGGTCCTTGATGTCGCCAAAAACGATCGCCTCGGTGGGGCACGCTTGCGCGCACGCTGTCGTAAACGAATCGCGCGGGATGCGCTTGTTCGATGACGCGCCGGCACCCGCAATCGCCGCTATTTTTGCCTCCTCAATGCGCTGCACGCAGTAGGTGCATTTTTCCATCACACCGCGCATGCGTACGGTAACGTTCGGATTCTTCTGCAGCTTGATAGTGTCCGGGGCACCCTTGCTGGTTAGCGGTGCGAAATACTCTTCGTAGATGTTGAATGCGCCCACGATCTTTCTCTTGCCGACGGGCCGCTGATTGTAGTCGAAAAAATTGAATCGGCGTACCTTGTAGGGGCAGTTGTTTGAGCAGTAGCGCGTGCCGACGCATCGATTGTAGGCCATGACATTGAGACCGTCCTCGCTATGGACGGTCGCGTTGACCGGGCAAACCGTTTCGCACGGCGCATTCTCACAATGTTGACACGGCATCGGCTGATGCACGATCTCGGGGTCCTCAGGCCATGCGCCGCGATCCTGATCGAACCGTTTACGGCTCGCGTAATACCGGTCGATCCGCAGCCAGTGCATGATGCGGCCATGTGACACCTGTAACTTGCCTACGACGGGGACATTATTTTCCGCCTGGCAAGCAATCACACAGGCGCTGCACCCGGTGCACACATTCAAATCGATGCTCATCCCCCATTGCTGCGGCGCAGTTAGCGGCGGATGCGTATAAATACTCGGCGGAGGATGTGGCAGTTCTTCTTCGCCTGGGATTTTCTTCGCGAACTCATTGTTGGCACGATAACCCTCGAGCGTCGCTTCGCGGATAAGACCGCGACCCTCGATGCTGAAATGCTCCTGCATGAGCGAGAACTGGTAAGTGCGCCCGACCCTGGTCACGCGTACGCTGTTGATTCCCTCTCCTCCTGCGACAGCGAAGTGCGGGTTTGCGGCCGTGCGAAGGAAATATCCATTGAAGCCGGACTGCTCCTCAATCTTTGACCTCTCTTTGAGATCGGCGCCTGCGTATGGCAATTCGTAGAACTGCGGCATCTTTCGCGCCCAACCGAGTGGAACTGTGATCGAATTGTCCGCGTGCCCTGGCGAGACCAGCGCTGCAATGACCAACTCACGTTTGATCGGTTCCGGCGCAACGCTTTTTTCCGTGATCGTGATTTGAACAAGGTCGCCAGTACTGACTCCAAGCGTCGTCGCGAAAGCAGGACTCATGAGGGCGGCATTGTCCCAAGTGAGTCTTGTAATTGGATCCGGTAGTTCCTGAAGCCAGCCGTTATTGGCGTAGCGTCCGTCATCCATTTCGTAACTCGGTGTGAGCACAATTTCAGGTGAATCGGGCTTTGGTGCGGGCGGCGGTGCCCACGAATTTTGAATCTGCGGCGCAACTGCGTTTCCATTGAATGAGGGAGGCTGATCACGCGGCTGAACGTGAGCAGCGAATCCGTCGTGAAGAAAACGAGACCACGCCGTTTTAAAATCACCCGGCGGATTCGTAGCACGAAAAGTTTCCTGGACCAGTTCGGGCCCTTCTATCTTTGGTCCCCCAAGCAGCGCATTGAGCAATTCGATTTCCGAAAGTCCTCCAAAAAGCGGGAGGATCATTGGTTGAATCGACAGGTAATCGCCCCCGGACGTGAGCGCGTCGCCCCACGATTCCAAATAATGCGCAAGAGGAATGTGCCAGTGGCTTAACGCCGATGTGGCGTCCTCGTGATAACCGAGTCGCACAATCTCTGGCACTTTTTTTTGCAAATCAGTCCAGTCGAGCGGCAGCTTCGTCTGGGGATCCTGCACCAAGCCGCGTTTTGCGTTGTAAACCGGATCGCCGCCAAAAATGAACAGTTGTTTGATCCGCCCGTTGTTTATGTCCGACGAGAGTTGTGAAATATCGATCGTACGTGAGTTCCGCGGAACCTGGCGGACAATCAACGTTTGGCCGAGATTTTTCAGCGCAGCGTTGATTGCATAAACGAGTAACTGCACTGCGAGGGGCTGATTCGGCCCCGCCAGCACCAAGCTCGCTCCGGGCTTTGCCATGAGATCATTGGCTGCCTCGCTGAGCCATTGCTCATTAAAGGTGGAAGCGCCAGGCGGCAGGCTCCCGAGCATCGAGGCAAGACCGACATCGTTCATTCGAGCCTGAATTTTTCCTGCAAGCGCGTGCGCAAACGCTGCAATCTGGCTTGCCGGGCAGCGAAGACGATGGTCGGCCATCGCGCCGGTGAGTGTGAAGCTGTTCTCGACCACATAAAGGCGGTTCATGTTGTCTTTGGGGGAACTCACGCGGCGCCGAGAAGTAAATGCACGGACCGACGCGAGATCGCCCTGACCGCAGTCAAGAAAATCGCTGTCCAGCGCAAGGATCACGTCGGCGCGATCCAGCCTCGGCAGCAGACGCAGGTTGTCGCCAAAAGCAGTGTGTACGGCAGAAATCTGGTTCTCGCTTAGCAGCGGCTCGTAAACGCACCAGCGCAGAGCCGGGAAAATCTTTTCCAGTTCGGTGCACAAACGGTCACGCGTGGGCGAATGAGTTTCCTCTACTAGAAACGCCAGACCGTCGCCTTGCTGACTCAGGAGCGTCTTGCGAAGTTCTCCCATGTACGTCTCAAACTCGTCGCGCGTGCTCGGTTTGCCATTGCGAACAAATCTTCGCGAGCGCGAGGGATCGTATAGATCAAGAATCGACGCCTGAACAAAAGTGTCGGTTGCGCCGCCGCTGGCGGGATGCAGCGGATTGCCTTCCAATTTGGTCGGGCGTCCGTCCACGGTCGTGGCAATCAGCGGAATTGCTCCGGTGCGTCGTGGCATCGCGGTTGCGTAGTACAGAAATTTTCCGGGAATCGTCCATTCCACGTTCTTGGTAAAGGGAACCAGATGCAGTTCCGGGCGGCGACAACTCGTTAGGCCAATCCCCGCCAGCGCTACCGATGCACCCATTAATTTCAGGAAATCGCGGCGCGACCATTCGTCGCCGTTCAGTTCCGCTAAGCCTGGCGGAAATTCGCGTTCCAGCCACTGACGAAATTCGGGTGTATCGCTCAATTCGCCGAGGCCACGCCAGTAATGCTTTCCTGTCGGTGGCTCCGGTGGATGCTGGAAAACACGTTTCATCGGTGGCACCCCTGACAATTTGTTGTCGGATTGATGTTCCAACGCTCCTTCAAAGTCTCGCCAATCTCGGCTTGTGTGAGTCTCTTCTTCTTCGAGTAATCTTCACGCGCGTTGCTCGGCTGCCCGTATTTCGCCACAAACTCCTCCGGCTTCACATCGTCGGGTTTCCAGTCGAGATTAAAGACCTCGTCTTCGGGTCGCAGGTAATTCTCCGGGTTGCGATGGCATTCGAGGCACCAAGCCATGCTGTGTGGCTTGGCCATATACACCACCGGCATTTGATTGACCGAGCCGTGGCAACTGAAACAACTGATGCCGCGGTTCACATGGGCCGCGTGATTGTAATAAACGTAATCGACCGTGCGGTGGATCCACACCCACTGGATTGGCTGACCCGTCTTCCAGCTTTCGCGTACCGGTTCCAGCTTCGGATTGTCCTTTTGAACCTGGGTGTGACAATTCATGCAGGTCTGGGTGTTCGGCACGTTCGAATGCGCTGCCATCTCCACAAAGCTGTGACAATACCGACAATCCATTCCCAACTGCGTGACGTGAATGTCATGCGGGAACGGGACGGGCTGGATCGGTTGATAACCGACCTTGGTGTATTTTGGAGTCGCGTAGTACCATGTTGCCGCTGTCAATCCGCAGACCGAGATGATCCCGCAGATCAGCAGTTTGATCGGCACCCAGTTGGTCCAGCGTGGAAAAAAATTCGCCATGGATGCTAGCTCGTGAACGCACCACCTAACGCCAGACGCCAGCCTGACAGCGAATGAAAGTTAAAATCGGAATGTGCTGCGTTCAGACGGTGCAAAAGGTTAAGGTTACTCGCTCGCCTGAGGGGAATGCCAAGATTCTATAAATCTACTCGATGGGGGCAAAACAAAATTCGTCTTTCAATCTCATTCGGCAATGATTTCGCTCTTTCCAATACGGTAAAGCGAGCATTTGGCAAAGCTGATAACGTCAAATTCATCAGAGCTTATTCACCATCCGTCGGCGGAAGGAGATTCTGCTTTCCTCCGGCAAGCGTCAGGATCACGTCCGTCTTCGAGATGCTTCCGATAAGCCGGTCCCTGCCAGAGTTTTCAACCACCGGCAGACGCTCACCGTCGTGTTGAGCGAACACGCCGAGCGCCTCATTGAGAGTGGCGTCCGGTTGAATTTTCGGAAAATTCTCACGCACGATGTCCCCCGCGATCACCAGCTCGGCCAGCTCCGGTGTGTTAAGGAAATTCTTGATGTCGTGTAGCGATATCGCGCCAATGAAACGATTTTTGTCGGCGACGTACAAGTAGTTGAAACGGTTCGCTATAAATTTTTCGCCAATCTCCGCAAAGCGCGCCATCCGTGAAACGGTGATGGGATCGGGCTTCATCAATTCGCGCACGCGTAGCTCCGCGAGCTGGCCACGGAACGCACCCGCGCCTTTCCGCTTGAGCGATTCGCTATAGATCGAACGCTTCTGGATACCGAACGACGTGTAATAAGCGATCACGCAAGCAAGCATCAACGGCAGAATGATGTCGTAGTCGAGAGTCATTTCGAAAATCATAATGATCGCCATGATAGGCGCATGGGTTGTCGCTGAGAGAAACGCACCCATTCCCACCAGCGCGAAAGCGCTGGGGTTCGGGTGAACGGCACCGAACGCGGGGACGGCAGTCCCAAAAAGATAGCCAAGACACGCGCCCACAAAGAGCGTTGGAGTAAAAACTCCTCCGACAGCGCCGGATCCAAAGGTCGCGCCCGTTGCAATTACTTTAAAGAGCAGAATCGCGACGAGGCTCTGCCAAAGCCACTGACCGGCCAGAATACTACTAACCGTGCTATAGCCGTTCCCGCATACCTCCGGATAACCAATGGCAAGCGTGCCGACCACGAGACCGCCGATCGCCATGCGCACAAATACCGGAACAGGTAGGCGCAAGAACAATCGTTCGCCCAATTCGAGAAGACGCAGAAACCAGGGCGCAAGAAATCCGGCAACCAATCCAAGTACCATGTGCGGGATGATTTCCCAATTAGACGTCAACCGGAATGCGGGGAGACCGTAAAGTGGATCGCGTCCAATAAAGCCACGCACCGTCAGCGTGGCGATCACGGACGCAAAGACAAGCGGCCCGAATATCTCCATGGCCAGCGAGCTCATCACAATCTCGGCAACAAACAGCGCTCCTGCGATCGGTGCGTTGTAGGCAGAAGCGATCCCAGCGGCAGCTCCACAGCCCACAAGCAATCGCATCCGCGGCGTAGACCAATTCCGCATCCTCCCAATGAGCGAAGCAATTAAGGCAGAAAGCTGGACCATAGGACCTTCCCGTCCGATCGAGCCGCCCGACGCGATGCTGAACATTGCCGAAAGAGATTTGACCAGGCTCCGTGTTGCCGAAATTTTCCCATCGCCCAGCACAATTGCTTCCATGTAATCAGTGGTTTTAACGTGACCGCGCCAGCGTGTTCCGATAAGAATCACCAAGCCGGCGAGCAACCCGCCAAATGCGGGCGTCAGCAGGCGCTGCCACAACGGCAGGTGAGTAAACGTTTCCACGATTCCCGGAGTAGCCCTTCCGGTGAGAAGGTTGTGCGCAAAGCCCGCAGCCAAGCGAAACACTATGGACGCCACCGCTCCGAAAAACCCGATCGCTCCCGCCCACACCAGGGTGCGCTGGAGTTCCGTTGGATGGAAAGCCTGCTTAAACCAGACCCACAGCTTGAGCACGCGCAGCACGTTTGGCCGCATTGTTCCCGCTTGCTCCTGATCCGTACGAGTCTGCACACTCAGTAAATCCACCAGCAAGCCCAGCGGTGCAATCGTTCTGGCTATCTTTCGCTTACGGTCAGGACCAACCAGCTGTCATGTCGACCAAAGTGGAGACATCTCTAACTATTTCCGGGCGGAAATAGCAAGAGACTCCTCGACTTCGCCCGGAATGACAGAGCGCTACGAATACAGATACTCGTCGTGATACTCGCGTTGGGGTGCGAACTGGACGGATTGGTCGCCGTCGGTCTCAGGATATTCGAAGATTTTCCCTTCGTGATTGCGGATCACGATTTTTTCGTTGTCGTGATAGAGGATGTAGCCGGGGTTGATCGGCACTTTGCCGCCTCCGCCGGGCGCGTCGATGACAAACTGCGGCACGGCGTAACCGGTGGTGTGACCGCGCAAGCCTTCGATGATCTCGATCCCTTTCGCGACCGACGTACGCAGGTGCGATGAGCCGTTGATCAGATCGCACTGATAAATGTAATACGGGCGAACCCGGCACATCAGGAGCTTGTGCACAAGCGTTTTCATCGTGTCCAGACTGTCGTTCACGCCCGCAAGCAACACACTCTGGTTGCCTAACGGAATACCCTCATTTGCGAGACGTTCGAGCGCTTCTTTCACTTCGATGGTGAGTTCGCGCGGATGATTGACGTGCACACTCATCCAAAGCGGGTGATGTTTCGCGAGCATGGCGGATAGCTCCGGCGTGATACGCTGCGGCAGAAAAATTGGGACGCGCGTGCCAATGCGCAGAAATTCGATGTGCGGGATCGCGCGCAACCGCGAAAGCAATTTATCGATCTTGTCGTCGCTGAAAATCAAGGCGTCGCCGCCGCTCAACAGGACGTCCCGCACTTCAGTGTGTTGTTCGAGATAGCGAAATGCTTCCTCGAAATTGGTGTGCAATTCCTGTTCGCCTACGCCACTCACGACACGGCTTCGGGTGCAATAGCGGCAGTACGCAGCGCAGCGGTCGGTCACCAGAAACAGAACTCGATCCGGATACCGATGCACCAGGCCCGGCACAGGCATGTGCGAATCTTCGCCGCATGGATCGGCCATATCATACGGTGATGTCCATGTTTCCTCGACCCGTGGAATCACCTGGCGCCGAATCGGATCGCCCGGGTTATCGCGGGGGATCAGATTAAAAAAGTGCGGCGTGATCGCGAGCGCAAGCTTGTCGCCAGAGAGCAATACTCCGGTGCGTTCCTCTTGGCTAAGAACAACATGCGCGTCGAGTTGAGCCAGGGAGGTGACCCTGTTTTTAAGCTGCCATTTCCAATCGTTCCAGAGTTTCGGAGCAATGCCTGGCCAGCGCCCCGGCGCGTGCGAAACGAACTCTTTCCCATCCCCTTTTTCTGCCGCAGAAGTGATCATTCTCTTAATTCAGGGCAAAAAAACTAAGGCCCTTAAATATCATGTCAATGCAGGCACTCGGCCGTGCGCTACGCACGCGAACGAGCGATTTCTGGTAACTATTTACCGCCTAGCACGCTCAGCTCCCAGCGATATCCATCCGGATCGTGAAACCAAAGGCCCATGTTTTTCGAGCCTGGTGCTTCCGAACCTATTTCGCCACCGGGATCCTCAATATCAGCACCGATGCTTTTCAGGTGCTCGAGCGCTTTGCATAACGTCGCCATATTGGGTAAATGAAACGACATGTGATCGATCGTTTCCGGCGACGGCTTTCCTTTAAAAAGTGCGATCGTGACGTAATCATTGCCGACTGCAACGCCATTATCGAAATCGAATTCCCTTCTCAACCCCAGTGCGCGCTCGAACCATTTCGCGCTTGCCTTCGGATCGCGCACTGCTAACCCAAAGTGGCCAACCTCGCCCAGTGTAAAGGGAACTTTCACTCAAGTCGTTTTAAACAACAACGCGGGGCTGGCTAGCCCGGTTCCGAACCATTTTGAGAAAACAGCGGTTCCATAAAGCGCAGGTTGAAATCTTCCAGTGCGTCGCGCGGCGTCTGTCCCAATCCACTCGTGCCCTCGCGTAGTTCCGGCCCGATGAAAACTAGCCATAGGTCGCCGGCCATTCCTATTTTCGGACGCAGCCGCGCCGCGGGGCTGCGCGGATGCCTCCTCAAATAGTCCTCCACATCAGCTCTAATCGGATGAGGAAGTTGTTCGATGGTCAGCGAGGTCACATTTAAAGAAACGAACGTGACCCTCGCTTTGGACTTGAAAATTGATCGCTAAACCAACTCGCGCCTAAGAGCAGTTACATCGGCAAATTCCGCTGCGGAATCAGCCTCGTCCCCAGACCATCGCAACCGAAGTCGTCAGGCTGCCGCCCATGTTGAACGTAAGGTACCTCTTTGCGTTTTCGACCTGGCGCGCACCGGCTTGTTGTGTGAGCTGCTGGTAGGCTTCGAATACCTGGCGCACGCCTGTCGCGCCGACCGGGTGTCCGTCGCCAATCAAGCCGCCACCCGCATTTACTGGAATCCTGAATGGAGCCTTGCTTTTCTCCGGGCGAACGTGAGGCAGCATTGTCGCGCCGCTTTTCACCAGCTCGACACCCTTGCCCAGCTCAGCAAAACCGAGAATCTCATAAGCGACGATCTCCGTGATCGAAAAACAATCGTGCACTTCGGCACCATGCAGGTCGCGCGGCTTCAGATTTGACATTGAGAATGCTTTCTCTGCCGCCTTGCGCGCGGTCGAAAACGTCGGCGCATCTTTCTTATCTAGTGGCAGATAATCGGTGGTGTGACCATAGCCGAACAGGCGAACCGTTTTATTCTTATCCCGGCCGATCTTCTCCAAATATCTTCCGGAAACGAGAATGACTGAAGCTGCTCCATCGGTAATCTGAGAGCAATCCGAAACCTTAAGCGGCGAGGCGACGCTCGGATTCTTGTCGGAAACTTGCGAGGCACAATCGAGCGTGAGATCGGCGTCGCGCATCTGGGCCAGCGGATTCAGCTTTGCATGCGCGTAATTTTTCCATGCAACTTGTGCCAGGTCCGCTTCGGTCGCGCCGTATTTCTCGATGTAAATCTGCGCGATGCGGCCGAACAATTTCGGAAACATGAAATCGCCGTACTCCGGTTTCTCGTTGTGATAATCAGCCGCCGCGCCAAGCACATCGGCGCCATCAAGTGACGACATTGTCTTCTGCTGTTCCGCTCCGACCACAAGGACGACATCGTAAAATCCACCCATGATCCATTCCGCGCCAAGTAGCACTGAGAGCGCACCGGATGCGCAGGCCGCTTCGGTATGCATCGTAGGAATCCCGCGCAATTTCGGATCGATCTCCGGAATAAATGCGCCGAGCTGCAACTGCTTCGTGAACTGGCCCGCGTTGAAATTTCCAACTGCGCCTGCCTGAATCTCCGAAGAGTCGATCTTCGCGTCGTCGATCGCCTTTTTGCCGGCCTCGATGATGATGTGCCGAATCGTTTTACCTTCCTTTTTGAGATTGCGCTTAAAATCCGTGCGCCCTCCGCCGAGAATGTACACTTCGTTCATAAGCTTGTATCAACTTAACCAATCTCCTCGCACTGTCATCCTGAGCCGCGATTTTCTGGGGAGCGCACGCGCCTTCGCGTGCACATTTCGGGGCCTCGCCGAAATGCTTGGGATAGAAAGTTCGCGATGCCGAGGGCGTGATCGCCACCAAGTCGCCGCGGCGACTGCTCGCCAGGCACTCACCCGCCGAAGGCATCGAGACCCGTAATGTCGCGACCGATCGCGAGTGTATGAATGTCGTGGGTGCCTTCGTAAGTGTAAACGCTCTCAAGATTCATCAGGTGTCGAATTACGGAATAACGATCGGTGATTCCCACGGCGCCTAGGATGTCGCGTGCTTTGCGCGCACACTCCAGCGCCATCAACACGTTGTTGCGTTTCGCCAGCGAAATCTGCGCGGGAGTCGCCGTCCCGGCTTCCATTATCCGCGTGAGACGCAGCGCGAGCAGTTGCGCCTTGGTAATTTCCTGCACCATCCAGACCAGTTTCTCCTGTACCAGTTGGAAACCCGCAATCGGCCGCCCAAATTGTTCGCGCGATTTTGCGTAAGTCAGCGCCGTTTCGTAACAATCAAGCGCTGCGCCAATCACGCCCCACGCAATGCCCACTCGCGCATGTGAAAGACACGACAGCGGCGCGCCAAGCCCGGTCGCTTTGGGCAGACGATTCTCCGCGGGTATCCGACAGTTTTCGAACCAGCATTCCGATGTGCGCGACATGCGCAGACTGAATTTCCCCTCGATATCCTGTGCGCGAAATCCTGGCGCGTCCTTCTCTACCACGTAGCCACCCACACGTCCTTCGTCCTCTTTGGCCCAGATTACTTTAACGTCTGCGATGGAGGCATTGCCAATCCAACATTTGCTGCCGTTTAAGACGTAGTGATCGCCATCGCGTTTGGTCTGGGTTTCCATCGCACCGGGATCCGAGCCGTGTCCGTGCTCGGTCAGCGCGAAACACCCAACTTGTTCGCCCTTCACCAAGCCCGGCAGCCAGCGCGTGTGTTGCTCAGGCGAACCAAACGAATGGATCGCCTGAATCGTGAGCGCGCCTTGCACAGATGCCAGTGAACGCAAACCCGAATCGGCGCGTTCAAACTCCTGCATGATGAGTCCGTACGCGGTATGACTCAGTCCCGCGCAGCCATGCTTCTTCAGATACGGAGCGTAGAAGCCCAGTGCTCCCATGCGCCGTATTAGATGCTCCGGAAATTTCCCGGCGCGATGGCACGGTACGATCTCCTGCATCACTTCCTCCTCCACAAAACGCCGCGCCCGATCGCGTGCTGCGCGCTCCTCATCGGTAAGCAGTTCTTCGATTGCGTAGTAATCGAGCGAAGTCTGGGTCATGCCAAGGTCGACATTATTACGCTCACAATTTCGATCAATACCGTCGACAAGGCGAAGGCGAATCGATTGGGGAGCGCGGAGCGTATCCTACTAGTGGCATCCGCATCGGCTGTCAGCCGTATTGCGCGGGCGTAGGCGCGAACTCGCTGGCTACTGGTGTTACGCCGATTCGCTTCCCGCTTGAAAAAGGCAAGCTCGTCGTTGTCGAGTGCCAGCGTAACTTTCGATCAGTGACCTGTGGTCAGGTAGCGATTATTTGTTATCTGTTATCCCGGTGGTACATGAATGTAGGGGGTCAGCATTTTCGGACGATCTGGCTTAAGCCGGCCGACGAGCGGGTTGTCCAATTGATCGACCAACGGTTCCTGCCGCACCGTTTTGTGATCGAGGAGATCAATACGGTCGCGCAAATGGCGGAGGCAATCCGGGAGATGCATGTGCGGGGCGCGGGCCTGATCGGGGCAAGCGCCGGTTACGGCATGTACCTGGCGGCGATCGAGGCGGCAAACAGCGACTCGTTCGATCAGAGCCTTGCCGGCGCGGCGGCGCAGCTCAAAGCTACCAGGCCCACCGCGGTAAATCTCACATGGGCGATTGAGCGGCAGTTGACCCGGATTGCAAAGGGAAAGACCGCCCCGGAGAAGATCGATCTCGCTCTGAGCACGGCCAAGGAGATTGCGGAGCAGGATGAAGAATGTTGTCGGATGATCGGACAGCAGGGATTGAATCTGATTGAACAGGCCGCCAAAAAGAAAAGCGGCAAACCGGTCAACCTCCTGACTCATTGCAACGCCGGATGGCTCGCGTTTGTGGATTATGGATCGGCGCTCGCGCCGGTTTACGCCGCTCACGATCGAAGTCTACCGGTGCATGTCTGGGTGGACGAGACCCGGCCACGGAGCCAGGGCTCTAAGCTCACGGCCTGGGAGCTCGGTCAACACGGTGTGCCGCATACGATCATCGCCGACAATGCAGGCGGCCATTTGATGCAGCATGGTGCGGTCGATCTGGTGATTGTCGGATCGGACCGAACGACCCGCACTGGGGACGTCACGAACAAGATCGGAACGTACCTGAAGGCGCTGGCTGCGTGGGACAACAAGATTCCCTTTTACGTGGCGCTATCTTCTTCTTCCTTTGATTGGACCATCCGCGACGGCTCTGAGATTCCCATCGAGGAACGGGGCAGCCAAGAGCTCAAGCATGCCGACGGCTGGCAGGACGGCGAAATGGTAGAAATTAGCGTGGCACCGGAAAACAGCCCAGCGGCGAACTATGGATTCGACGTCACACCGCGACGCCTAGTAACCGGCCTCATTACCGAACGAGGCATTTGCAAAGCGGATGAAAAGAGCATCCTGCAACTTTTTCCCGAGCACGCTTCGTGAGCGAAACAGGCTCGATAAAGTTCATATGCGAACAGGCGCCGGTGGCGATCTCACGCTTCGACGGATTTGACGAACTGAACAGGTGCCGCCGCGAACTTCTTAAACTTGGAATGATCGGTGTGGACGCCAGCGGCATCGGTTTTGGGAACATGAGTGTCCGGGAGGGTGAGAGCTTGCGGTTTTACGTTACAGGTTCCACAACTGGGCAAATCCGCGAGCTGGCACTGGCGGATTACGCCAGAGTCGTTGCCTATGATTTCGCCGGGAACTGGCTTCGATGCGAGGGCTCCAGAATTGCTTCCTCCGAGTCGCTCACCCATGCGGCCGTTTACGAATCGGATCCCGCTGCGGGCGCGGTGATCCATTGCCACGACATGAAGCTATGGGAGGCGCTTCTAAACAAAGTTCCGACCACACCGAGGACGGCGGAATATGGGACACCGGAGATGGCTTACGCGGTACGCCATCTCTTCGACGTCACAGATGTGAAAATGAGAAAGATTTTTGTGATGGCGGCACACAATGGAGGCCTGGTGGCGTTTGGAAAGGATCCTCAGGAAGCATTTGGGATTTTAGTGGAACTGCGAAGGGGCAAGGGCTAAGCGAGAAGGAAGATCAGGAGATGGAGGCTTCGTCGCGAGGAAGCGAGGGCATGGCGAGCAGGCAGAAGAAAACGCTCGACGCTCAGCCGTCCAATTCCCAATGTCGATAGCGGTTCGGATAGCCGGGGCATTCGGCTTGCGGGCAGTTTGCTCGTCGAGACCGAAAGCCTCGTGCTATTTCGGCTCTGCGGCGCGCAACCGTTTCGCCAGGGCCTGAAGGAGTTTCCACGCGATGGTGCTGTTCCTTTCAATTAGCGGGCGGAACTCCCAGAAGGTAAGCCCGTAGCAAACCAGGTCGGTTGCAGCGGTCACCGTCGCCGAGCGTGGGCCGCCGTCTATCAAGGCGATCTCGCCAAAGTAGTCGCCCGGGCCGAGGGTGGCGAGCTGGACGCCTTTGCTCGAGACCGTGGCCTCCCCAGAATCTATTAAGAAGAAGGCGGCGCCTCCGGAGCCCTCCATAATGACGGTCTCGCCTTTGGAGAAGGGGCGGAGCTTAAGCAAGCGTCCGATTTGTTCGGCCTGCCTCCGGTCAAGGTCGGCGAAGAGCTTGACGCGTTGAACTGCAGCCACGGGGTCGCGCGGGGGCGGGCCGGGCGGTGGTGCGTCGCTACGTGCCTTCCCGGTGGTGATGGCGCGGCACTGTAGAAGATAAAGTGTCCCATTTTGGAAAGCCCATTCGATGTCGCGCCGCGGGCCGTAAACCTTCTCGCACTGCAGGGCGAGTTGGCCCAGCGCAGCAAGCTGGGTGTCGTTGAGGCAGAGTTGGTTCACTCGCGCCGGCGGCAGTTGCTCCTCGAAGGTACCCCCGTCCGGCAGAGAGCGGATCGCGATGCGTTTGCGGCCAGCATTGCGC
>Ga0126381_100003344_pt1 | contig 17440 bp, 18 predicted proteins | sample PanSoiMetPlot_28_FD_96465 | JGI IMG/M metagenome (GOLD analysis project Ga0126381, IMG submission 96465) | Tropical forest soil microbial communities from Panama - MetaG Plot_28 | ecosystem: Environmental > Terrestrial > Soil > Tropical forest > Bulk soil | place: Panama | collected 2016-02-17 | reverse complement strand
TTCCTTCTTGTCTCCTTATCGAAAACGCCTCGGATTCCACTCCGAGGCTCACCTCAATGTCTTCCGCCGAGGCGTTTCCGATCAAGGCTAGCGCTGACCGGACATTACTCACCGAAAATGCGCCTATCGAGACTGAAGCCCTATCCCCAGTTTCTATTGCAGGTCCCCGAGGGGGACGTTCATAAAACTATCGTTATGCCATTCGACCTGAAGCGGAGTACCGGCATCCCGGATTGATTCATCGCTCACATCCTCCCCTGTGCCGTAGTTGATCTGGGCGAAGGAGTTTTTGTTGACGTCGAGAAGGACGACGAGACGGCTTCCTGGAAGCATCCGACGGCTGACTATATCGGTTGTGAACGGTACTCGCGTTGCCTTTCCGGGAAACAAAAGAGCGCGTCTCTCGGGATGTCCGGCATAGCTTGCGCGTCCCAGCCAGTATGCGAGATGGAATAACCGGCCGTCCGGCATCTCTTCCAGAACGGTCACTCCGAGGTCGACATCCTTTTTGTTGATGGTGACATCAAGTTCGCCGGAAAAGGCTCCGCTGAGAACCTGCGCGTTCGTAAATGGCTTGCTGGCATAGACAATCTCGGTGACTTTGCCATTGTCTTCAAGCTTGGTCTCGATGATCGAGCCCGGGTAGTAGTGCGTGTTATTCATCGTGGAGCGGTCGGCAAGATCGACCGTCTCCAAGACGGTTCGATCTCCTTTTTCGCGCTTCCGTTCCAGGGTGTGGTGATCTCCGTCCAGTGTGACGCCGAAATAAAAAGGTACCTGATGCTGCGTCACCTGCGATAGAGAAGGCGCGTGGTGCCATTCATTTGCGCCCATCACCTCGAAGTTGATCTTGTCCTGGAGCAAGACGGGTTTTCTGCCACCCTTCATCACATAGTCCATCCACTGATAGACGAGATCGGGAGTACTGAACTGGGCGACGGGATCGATCGTATATCCCCGCAGTACCTCAGGCTTTTTCGCACCATGGGTTCCGAAGTGGTCATACGGTCCGATCACGACATAATGATTGGCCTTGGGGTTGTACCGGTAGTGCTGACTCGCGTAGTCCAGGGCTGATTGCTGGCCGTCATCGTAGTAGCCAGTAATGGTCAGAACAGGGATATTGATCTGCGCAAAGTCCTGTTTGTAGGGGATCATGTCCTGCCAGAATTTGTCGTATGAAGGATGCTGAAGCCACCGCTGCAGCAAGGGGTTGGGTGTGCCATCAATCTGGTCGATTTTGCGATAGGGTTCTCCGCTGGCGAACCACTTCTGTTGTAGACGCCCCCATCGCTCTGGGGCATTGTATGTCTTTTCATCCAGTAACTTGTTGTCGGAGACATAGAACGCCCAGCCGTAATTTGCATTCAGAAAGATGTTGTTTGCCATCGGGAGACCGTCACCCGGAATAGCTGCGGCAGAGACCGCGATCGTCTTCAAGGCAGGATGGAGCTTTTTGGCAGCCGCCCACGAACTGAATCCGGAATAGCTTCCGCCTCGCATTCCGACCCGACCATCGCTCCAGGGCTGTTTTGCGATCCAGTCGATGATGTCGTATCCATCGGATGCTTCATGTTCGTACGGAACGATGGGGTCCGGGCTGAGGCGTTTGCCTCTTGTATCGGCAATGATGCCTACGTAGCCGTGATCTGCTGCGTCCTTTGCTCGCCTGGTTGCGGAAACGGGGTCTGTATAGATATCTACAGTCAACAGTGCAGGAAGACGGGCAGCGCTGTCCTTTTTCTTCACTACAGTCGCTGAGACAATGCCGCCATCCCGCATGGGAATTAGCACCTTGTCCCATATCTGATATTCACTGTCGTTGTGAGTCGATGAAGGCTGGGGTTGCTGAGCCGGGACGACCACGGCGCAAATCCACAACGCCAGGTCAACGGAAAGTTTCAACGCATTCCGATTCAAGTTCAACTGAGCACTGCTCCACTTGGGCTATTGTTCCAGATGTCATAGTTAGAAGAGATGAGCGCTCTTTTCGCAGAGCATCATAACGTTATGCCGAGTGCGTGGCGAGGCTGAAGGCTAAGTACGGCCCGCAGTAATTGTGTACCTGTCTGCAAGCCAAGCAGTGCCAGCGCTGCAATTCTTTCATGGTTTGGATTGAACCTTGTCTCAACGATGTGAGTCGAATGAAGAAGAGATTTGAATTGTCCTCATACCTTCGCTCAACGGTCATGCCGTTCATTTTTCTCCATCCAGTGTGAATCTTTGGATGCTTTGGGGTTTGCTCCGCACTAGCAGGAAGGCAATCAGTCGATCTGCCAGGGAGGTGTAGGGTGGCTTTAGCGTCCGAGAGAGAAACGATCCAACGAGCGCATTTTGGAGTAAGACACCCTTCTTTTTCGAAAACGTTACAAATCCGGCAAGGCCATGGTAGTTCCCCATGCCGCTCGGACCGACTCCTCCGAAGGGGAGCGCATGCTGTGGAAAGTGGAAGATGCAGTCGTTGATCGTAACGCCTCCTGACACCGTCTGTTCCAGCACTTTCTCTATTCGGGAATTGTTTCGGTCGAAGTAATAAAGCGCTAGCGGGCGTGGCCGATCGTTGATAAAGTCGAGCGCGTCCTCGAATGATGGATATGAAACCACCGGAAGGATCGGCCCAAAGATCTCCTCCTGCATCACTCGCATCGAGCTGTCTGCACCGACAATCAGTGTAGGGGGGAAGACCCGATTCTCAGCCGTAAAGATCTCAGTCGCTGAATAGGGCCGTACTATCTGTGCACCTTTGTTTTGTGCGTCTTCCACCAGATCCTGCATTCGACGCCAGGCAGCTTGACTGATCATGTGGGTATAGTCGTCATTAGAAGCGGGGCGCGGATACCGCTTTGAAATAACAGTTTCGGAGCTGCGAACAAACTCGTCCAATTTGTGGGAGGACACAAGGGCGTAGTCAGGTGCGACGCAAGTTTGTCCAGCGTTCCAGAATTTTGCCGAGCATATCCGGTCCGCAGCAATCGCGGTCGAGTATGACTGGTGGACCAGCGCTGGCGACTTTCCGCCCAACTCGAGTGTGACTGGAGTGAGATTTTCCGCGGCCGCCTTCATGACGAGCCTGCCGACACGATTTGAGCCGGTGTAGAGGAGATGATCAAAGGGCAAGGTCGAGAAGACTTCCGCAACGTCTCTACCTCCAGTGATAACGGTTACATATTCCTCAGGGAACGCTCCCCTGATCATCTGTTGTATGGCGTTGGCGGTCGAGGGGGCCAACTCGGACGGTTTGATCATGACATGATTGCCGGCTGCAAGCGCATTGACTAGCGGAGATAAGGTCAATAGCACTGGATAGTTCCATGCTCCAATGACGCCTACGACACCGAGAGGCTGATAAATGATCTTTGCGCGGCTGGGCAGGAACTGCCAGTTGACCGGGGCCATGCGCGTTTTCATCCAGCGGCGCAGATTACGCTTCACATAACGAATCTCGTCCACTAAAGGAATGATTTCGAGTAACCGCGTCTCGTGGGCCGAGCGATGGCCGAAGTCAGTCTTCAATGCCTCTACAAGGAGGTCTTCGCGAGACAAAACGCCGTTCAACAGCGCGTCCAATGCTTCTATCCGCTTTGCATATCCAAGAGACGCATATTGCCGAAACGCGCATTGCTGACGGTTGAAGACCTCGAGTAATACCTTGGGTTGAAGGGCAACTGCATCGGTCTGATTCGTCATAGCAATACTTCCCTGCCTGTAGCGTCCCGCAGCTGTTCCCGGACTGGAGGTATTTAACTCATTGCGGGTTCAATCGATGCTGTAGTGCTCACCGCAACCGGCCGCCCAAGTGAGCACCAATTTGGACCGCAGCGGATAAAGGTATTGTCTACCGAAATCTACATTCTCGGTTGTAGTCCGAATTTCCGGCGGCAAGATTGTCTGGCTAAAGGAGAAAGGGCCGGGAGCCCCTGTACCCAGTCCTCTACGTGCCTATCTTGCCTATCAGGGACAAGGTTCCCGTGGTCGCATCAATGCTGTACATAGAAACAGTGTTCGATTGGGAGTTCGTGACATAGGCGAACTTCCCGGACGGATAGATAGCGATCGATGTGGGAGATGATTCGGCTGCGATGGTCCCGATGGAGCTGAGAGTTCCATTGGCAGTGCTGATGCTGTACATCGAAACATCGTTCGAACCCGCGTTCGTCACGTAAGCAAACTTGCCGGTAGGATCAACCGCAACGAAGGCGGGCTTTGTTCCCGCGGCAATGAGCCCTGTAGATGTTAGAGATCCTGTTGCGGCATCGATGCCGTACATCGAAACGTTGTTCGAACCCGCGTTCGTCACATAGACCCACTTGCCGGAAGGATCCACGGCCACGGAGGCAGGCGTTGTTCCAGCCGTGATGGTCCCTATTGATGTCAGGGCTCCAGTTGTGGTGTTGATGGTGTACATCGAAACGTTGTTCGAGTCCCCATTCGTCACGTAGGCGAACTTGCCGGAAGGGTCCACGGCCACGGAGCTGGCATGGCCCGCTGAGGAGGTACTACCTGCACGAGTTAAAGCGCCTGTAGTCAACGTCCAGACGCCTGAGCCACCCTCATTCGCGACATAAACAAACTTTCCCAACGGGTCCACGGCTAACCACGATGGGATGCACGACGCTCCACAAAAACCGTATGCATCTCCTACAGAGGTCAACTCTCCGGTCGCGGTGTTGATGGCGAAAGCAAACACGGTGGCTAAATCGTCGTTGATTCCATCCGTCACGTAAAGGAACTTGCCTGAAGGATCTACCGCGACGAAACGCCTTTCGCCATCGCCTAAGTCCATATCCCGCACTGCATTTGTCAGGACTCCGGTGTCCGGGTTGATGGAGTAGGTGGATAGAAAACCGTCGCCACAGCTTCCCACTCCCACCACATAGGCAAATTTCCCGCCAGGGTCTACCGCGATGGACACCGGAGGTACCCCTGCGGCAATTGTGAAGGTCGAGCGACTAGAGAGGAGACTCCCATCGGCTGGATTAAAGACCGTGATAGCAGCTGTGCCGGCTGCAGCGACATCACTCGCGGGAATCTGAGCGGTGAGCCTGTAGCTGTTAACAAAAGTCGAGGGGCGGTCACTGCCATTCCAACGCACGATCGAACCGGAGACAAAATTCTGGCCACTGACCGACAAGGTGAAGGCTGATCCGCCTGCGCCGATGCAGGGCGGAGAGAACCCCGAGATCATCGGTGTTAGGTTAGGCGGCGGAGGTTGGGTGTTGCCGGGGGGCTGGTTGTTAGCTGGGATAACTGATGATCCGTTACCTCCACAACCGGCGATCGCCAGACAAATTTCAAGAACAAGCAAGGCGCGAAGGCAACCGCAATTCTGCCATTTTCCCGCAGTGCGATTTAATACGAACGGTTTAAGAGGGACTGATCCGAACGGTGGAATGTAGATATAGTCTCCTAGACGTGACAGGAGCCCTGTACAAAGTCCAACCTAAAATCGGGTAATCGCAGAAGTCTACGACCCTGCTCAAGGTAGGATCAAACAATCTTTAGTAATACGCAGAGGCCACAAAGCAAGTACGTTGAAGGTGTCTCGGTTGACTTTGCTTCTTCGGTTGTGTGTACAAAAATCTGTGAGAAGGTTTGCGCTTTCGCGCGAATGGCCCACATCTGGCGATGAGGCCGTCAGATATAGGGCACCGATTGGCGGTCTAGGGCAGATCTTGGCCATCCGCCCTCCAAATGCACCACTCAGGGCTTGTAGATTTCGGCGCCAGAGGTTGTCTGAGGCGGAGCGCCGCAAATCGTGATGCCACCAGTGATCAAAACCGTGCCATTGGGAAGCAGAGTTGCCGTGTGGAAGTAGCGGGCTGTGGTCATGTTGCCGGTGGGGGCGAACGTCTTAAGGGCGGAGTAAATCCACTCCGGCGGATTGTTAGCTCATCCGAGGAAGAAGCGGAAGAATCGGCTGTACCAATCGACAGCCTACGTCTTCCGGTGTCGGGTTTGTGGATCATAAGAGCCGGCTGTTCTGATGCACTTTGAGTTGTCTGGACTTCCACAACTTGTCTCAGTGCTCAAAAGGTACGCATCACCGGCAACCCGGAATGTTCGTGGAACCGGGAAATGTCCGACAATCCATCCCTTTCTCCGCTATACACCAGGAGAACTGGTTCTGACCTCAGCCAAACCCATAGATCCCCCGGGTCGGATACTGTCGGATAATCAGCCTGGAGGTTCGAATTCGCCCAAGGGTTGATGGCATCCTTGAATCGTCTTTGTACGTGGACGATGTACGTCGTTCCGTTCGCTTCTATCAGGATACCTTTGGATTCCCCGTCATAACCGAGTTCGGCGAGCGTGGTTGCGCCATGCACGCGGGCTCAAGCCAGGTGCTGCTGCTGTTTAAGAAAGGGGCTTCGCGCGAAATCTCATCGCCACACGATGGGAATGGCGAACCGGACCTTGCGTTTGCCATTCCAGCCGCTGAATTGGCCAACTGGGAGTCGTTCCTGCGAGAAAAAGAGATCACAGTGGAAGAGAAACGCCAGTGGGAAGCGGGCGGCTGGAGCCTCTACTTCCGAGACCCCGACCGCCATTTGCTCGAACTCGCCACGCCGGGCACTTGGTCTATCTATTGAAACAGATACCGACTCGTCCTAGGCGATCTTTGCCGCTGGTGCTGCCTGACTGGGCTTGACGTTTTGGTTGAGCCGAAACAAATTGCGAGGATCGTACTTGTTCTTCAGCGCGACCAGTCGCGCGTACTTCTCTGGGCCATAAGCGGCCTCGACCCGCCCGGCACCCTCGTCGATCTCCCGGCCCAAATAGTTAACGTATACTCCACCGGTCGACCAAGGTTGCATGGCACTCCAGAACTCCCGCGCCCATCGATTGCAATTCTCCGCTTCGGCTTGGTCGACGCACATCCCGAGGCTCATGAAGCTGTACTGTGCATCCCGGTGGCCGAACGCGGTGGCATCCCGGTCGACACGCCCTACCGCACCCCCTAGCTGATGCTCAATCAGTCCGTGGCAAATCGGGGAAGGGCGCTTGGCGCAGTAAGCCACCATCGTATCGATCGCTTCATCGCTGATCTCCTTCAGAAAGCTCGACTTCCAATAGTTCTGGAGCCCAGGCGGATAGAATGCATCGATCAGCTGTTGAGCAGCGGTGTACGGAATGGGGCCGATCTGGTCTATCAGACGTGGACCGAATGCTCTTAGGGGTTCAACAAGTTTTTCTCCTGCGGTAAGCTCTCCACTGTGGCACAGGACGATTCCGACAACAGGAGTCCCGTCAGGCAAGCTATTGAGGACTATCCCGGAAGCCATCTCGTCAGGCGCACTAACGGTGAACTCACGATAGAACTTGAGGACTTCCTTTGCCGTCTCGAACGGATACGCCACAATACCACCCAGCACCTGGCCGACTGGGTGAAGCTGGTACTCGAAGGAGGTGACAATGCCGAAGTTTCCACCACCTCCCCGTATGCCCCAGAATAGGTCGGCATTCTCGGTGGCGCTCGCACTCAGAAACTGGCCGTCGGCGGTGACGAGATCGACCGAAAGAAGATTGTCGGAACTCAGTCCAAACTGGCGCGCTAAATGACCCCAGCCGCCGCCGAGGGTTAGCCCCGCGATGCCGGTCGTTGAAATCTGCCCTCCGGTTGTGGCCAGGCCGAAAACTTGCGTTTCGCGGTCAAACTCACCCCATGTTAGGCCAGGTTCCGCGCGGGCTACGCGGCGTGTGGGATCGACGTGCACGCCCTTCATGCGAGACAGATCTATAACCAGCCCGTCATCGCAAACTGCATTTCCGGCAATATTGTGCCCGCCGCCGCGCACAGCCACCAGCAGATCGTTGGAACGTGCAAAATTGACGCACTGAATCACGTCGCTCACTCCCGCGCAGCGGGCAATCAGAGCCGGACGTTTGTCAATCGCACCGTTCCATACCTTGCGGGCCTCATCATAGCCTGTCTTGCCGAGGCAGAAGGAGGGTCCGCGAAGAGACGCCCTGAATTTCTCTGAAGCAGATGGCGAAATCATCTGCGACCTCCTGCAGGATGTGATCGTACGGAGCCCAGGGCCTTCCGGCGCGAGCTGGGAAACTCAATTTGCCTGGCGCGGAGAGCGTGCTGCAAACAAACGACACGGAGTGCAGAAACTAGAGCACGAGCAGCATTGCTGTCAAATAAAATTGCACGACCACACGGCGCTTCGTGTAGCAGGAGAACAGTAAATCCATTCCTGCGGAGTGTTAGCTCATTCGAGGATCAAGCTCTACACAACGAAAGCCCTCTCGCAGCGGTCTTCGCGCTCTTCCTCTTTGTCTTCGAGCCCAACCTGCTGCTAACGGAGCCATCATCACCACGGACATGGGTCTTACCTGTCCCCTCTTCGCCTCTGTGTACGCCTTCATGGTGGTTTGCGAGCGAAACGCTTTGTTGAAAGAAGGCAATCAGAATGATCGCGTGGATGCGCGGAAGCTAGCCGAACTGCTCGAGAACAACCAACTGCGTCCGGTGTATCAACGGAGACCATGGCCTCAGGGCTCAGAAGGAGTTGGAGCGCAGTTATCTAACCTGGATACAATAGACGCGGTGAATGAGTCCGAGAGAATCCTCGCTGGACTATGGGACGCATGGAAGGACTCTGCGAACGGACAGTGGTTGCAGAGCTACACCATTACCACCACCGACGCGAACGAGCTGATCGCTCCGGTCCACGACCGCATACCCGCCGTCCTCCACCCGGAGACTTCAACCGCTGGCTCGACCGCGATTCCGACCCCGCACGCTCTCCGATCGACCTTCTCCGCCAGTTCCCCGCCGACGAGATGGAAGCCTTCGAGGTCAGCACCGATGTAGGCAACGTGAAGAACAACTCGCCCGAGCTGCTGAACAGCTGAAGATCAGGGCGACCTTCTTTGCCGCTACTGTGGCGTCCGACCCCGAGCGGCGATCTCTGCGACCAGCCTCAGTGCGAAACTGCTTGGTGGGAAGACCAAGTCAGCGATTGAGGTACGCCCGAGCATCCCCATTCTGATATGGCGTTCAGCACCGACGTATCCACATAGGGGCGATGTCGCAGTGACGTCGTAGGACACAGTGACCAAACCATCAGATCAGTAGCGCAACCTCCAGATCAACACGGGCGATTTGAAGCCGTTCATGAATTACCTGCCGAAGATGCCTGCTATGTTTACTGTGGCCTTCTCCATTTCGAGCTGGGACGGGCTATGCCATACATCTCCGCTGCGATCTGGTAGAAGAGGCCATTAGGATCTTCGCCTACCCTATACAGGTCAAAGTGGGTCCGTCCGGGAATATAAGTGAAGTGTGGGGCGGCGCCCAGTTTCTGAAGACGCGCTTCAAAGAGGTGTGCCGATTCGTCGAGGTAAAAGGTGTCTGCAGTTCCGATGATGAGGTGGATGCGGCCTTTGAGGAGAGGGCCATCGTTGGACCATTTGGCTTCGACAAGATGGGCTAGATCGTAGTGATCGTGCCAGTAGGCGACTACCGCGGGATCAACTTCTCCCGTGACGCGATCGAACATGGGGTTTGGTGCGCCACTTGGTCCTTTGGGTGAGAAGACCCAGTCGAACGAAGACATCTGACCACCGTAGGGTCCGAGGACGGCCTCAAGCTTCGACAACTGCTCAAGCGTAGCCAGGACTTGGCCCTTATCGCGCATGATCGGATAAGACGTGCCGTCAGGTTTGTGATACACGTTGGCGTGGGAAGCGTAGAGATCGGGTCCAGTGAAGTTGTGGAAGTCGGACGGATCGGGAGAAGTGGACCAGGTTCCTCCGAAGATGCGGGGATAGTTGATTTGAAGCTGAAGGGTAGCCCATCCTCCGCTCGAATGACCCTGGAGAAAGCGACCTGTTGATCTTGCATCCATACGGTATCTGGCTTCGAGCCATGGGACAAACTCGGCGGTGAGAGCAGCTCCCCAGGGACCGTTGTTCGCTGAGTTGGCGAACTCGTGGGTTCCCTGTGGGACGGATTCGTCGAGCATCACGTAGATCATGGGCGGTATCTTGCCATCGTCCATTAGCTTGCGGAAGCGCAACCCGGTGAGTAGAGCACCGGGCAGTGTGCCGCCGAACCCGTGGGTCCAGTAGACGGTGGGGTAGGTTGTGGTGGCTTTGTTCTCGTATGCAGGAGGCAGGACAATCCAGGCTCGGATGAAGATGGGTCTTCCCCAGAAACGGGTGAGCAGAGTGCTCTGGAGTTCTGCCTTTTCGGCGACTCCAGGCTTGGCCTGGGTCAGCGCATCCTGTGCGGCCTTGGCGCCCGGACTTGGTTCCGGATGGTGAGCGAGGGTGAGTACAGGCTCGGGATTGGAGTTGGAGGGCCAGGTTTTGACCGACACGATGTCGCTCTGCCAGTCCTGCGTGCTCCGGCCGCCGTAGTTATAGCTGTGATCGACGTCAAGGACGGCCTGCAACTCGTACGCACCCGTCGGTAGCGCAGAAAAAGCGTAGGGGAATGCCTCTTGGTCAGCGTCCATCTCAATCGTGGTACCAGGCACTATGGAGTGAATCTCCATCGCCGCTACCGCCGTGTCGCTTGGATGAAACAGGCTTATGTCAACGGATTTGTCGCCGGAGCCTGGCTTGGCGAAGAGAAGGAGCCTGCCGCTGACTGGAGCGGAAAGATCCGGGTCGATGGTTACGCGAACAAACGTGTGCGTTATGGGAGAGGCCGTTTGTGCGTGCAGCGAAGCGGCGGTGATCCACAACACGGACGCTAATATCCGGGATGCAATGTGCATTCTGTTACTCCGACAAATTCGTAACTCTCTACAGTCGTCGAGTGTAATCGCAGAGCGATTTTGAGGCAGCTAAAAAGAGGGTCGCCGAGCGGCGCCGACCTCCGTATGGAGAAGCATTCTCCCTTCTCCTGAATCGTTCACTTCCCTGGGACGGCCGGAACTTTTTCAAACCTAATCCTTCCGCGCCTAGCCGAACACCCCCTTCCGCGAAGCACCAGGTGTGGAAAGGGCTCCGACAGATTCCTCCCATAGGGCCGATCCGGGCGGCTGTGTTGCAGAGCATTGTGCAGACCGCACACCGCTTCCGCACCAACCGACAGTTCTGGACGTACAGTGGGTTAGGCATCGAGCTGCACAGCAGCGCCGATCATCGGGTGGTGAAAGGCCAGCTCGAACGGAAGAAGAAACCGATCGAGATCCGCGGACTGAACAGGAATTGCAATCACCATCTGAAGAATCGGTTTCGGGGAATCGAATCGAATTGTCCGCTCGGCCAACTAACCGGACGCTGCGTCTGGCATCTGGTAAGTTCTCAACTGCGCACTCGGCCCCTGATACTTTTCAGTTTTGTTGAAAGTTCGAGAACGATGTCTGGATTAGCATCAGCTACATTGTTGGATTCGCCAGGGTCTTTGAAAAGATCATAGAGTTGAAACTCTGTTCCTCCGGTATCTCCACTTGACGCTCGTCTCTTCCCCACAACCTCTTTCGCATCGACGAGTTTCCATTGGCCCTTACGAATCGCTAGAACAGAGGATTCCTCCACAAGAAACTCGCGTCCAGTCTTCGATTTTCCTAGTAACGCTGGAAGTTGGTCCGTGCTGTCCGGAACCACTCTCGCTTGAGTCGGCGTCCCGGCGAGAGAGCCTAATGAGGCCAGCAGATCGATCTGTCCCAACAGCGCGGCAGATTCACCCGGCTGGATGTGCCCCGGCCAGTGCGCGATGAATGGCATACGTGTGCCACCTTCATAAATGCTGTATTTTCCACCGCGGAATTGGCCTGCCGGTTGGTGTCCATTCAGATGCTCTACGGAGCCATCGGCATATCCGTCATCCACGACGGGGCCGTTGTCACTGGAGAAGATCACAAGTGTGTTGTCGGTGAGGCCGAGTCTATCCAGCATTGCCATCACTTGACCTACGCTCCAGTCAAGTTGCTCAATCGCGTCACAGCGGATGCCGCAGGCGCTCGTGTTGACGAATTGGTTGTTGGGAACTCTTGGGACGTGAATGTCGCTGGTGGCAAAGTAGAGAAAGAACGGTTCGTCTTTGTGTTGTTCGATGAAGATATTTGCTTTTCGCACCAGAGTGGGTGCCATCATCTCGTCAACCCAGCGTGCGGACTTGCCTCCGCTCATGAATCCAATTCTGCTTACCCCATCAACGATGGTTCCAGCATGCTCACTTGGTGCGTGACTATGACCCTCGCTCAGTGCCATTTTGAGTAGTTCCGGATGGTCGTGCCCAGTCGGATCTGTACCAATATTCTGTGTATAGCTCACGACGATCGGATCTTTGGGATCGAGTCCGACCACGCGATGGTTTTCGACGTAGATACAAGGGACACGATCAGCTGTCGCTGGAATGATGAAGGAGTAGTCGAATCCCACTTCGCAAGGTCCAGGTCTGATGTCGCCGTTCCAATCGATATTGCCGTTGCCCAATCCCAGATGCCACTTGCCTACGCAACCGGTCGAGTAACCTGCCTTCTTGAGCGTCGAAGGCAGCGTCGGCTTTGCAGGATCGATCAATAGAGCGGCGTCGCCTGGAAGAATATGCGCTCCTTCGTTACGCCAGGCATATTCGCCAGTCATGATGGCGTAGCGCGACGGTGTGCAGGTGGCGGCGTCGGAGTGAGCGTCAGTAAATCGCAGTCCCTGCTTCGAGAGCCTGTCGATATTTGGGGTGTGAACACCCGTTGCTCCGTAGCAGCCGAGATCGCCGTAGCCGACATCGTCCGAAAGAATGAGAACAATATTGGGCTTTTTCGTCGCATTTTCAGCTACTCCTCCAAGAGAGCGCTTTGGAGAGAAGGCTAGAGCGGACGCGGACAAACAGAGGGCTTTGATCGCGTCGCGGCGAGTCCAGGTACGCGGCTTTTCGGTTTCCATTTAGAGCAAAAAATACGTTTTGATTTCCCTTCGTGTCAATCTTTTTATTACTTGGAACCGGCAAAATGGCGGAGACTGTGGCCGGGCGCCAATAGAGCGGCTAACCAAGCGGAGGACTGTCACGCACTCGCAGCAGCAAGAGGGTCTGATCATCCTCCGGAGGACCGTGACGCCGGGCTTCGGATATGACCGCATCCCATAGTTGAGATAACGGCTCGGCGGCATGAGAAATGAGGATTTGTTCCACTCGATCCAAGCCGAACTCTTCGTCTCTCTCATTCGCCGCATCCGGAATTCCATCTGTCAGCATCAGGAATACATCGGACGGTGCGAAAGCAACGCGTGCGCTGGCGTAGTTGCTTCCTGGTATCAGACCCAGCGGGAACTGTTCCATGGACAATCGCTCCGCGTCGCGGCTCTCTGCCCGGTAGTGAAGAATCGCCGGGTGCCCGGCAATCGCATATTCGGCTTCCATCGAATTGTCAAAGGAAAGCAACGCCAGTGTGGCGTACATATCGGATGTCTTGACGGCAGGCAGCACGCGGTCTGCGCTTTCCAGCAGGCTGACCGGCGTGTGCTGGAACTGAAATGCCATCCTCATGGCGGCCTTCAGCATTCCCATAAGCTGCCCCGCGGGCAGGCCGTGGCCAGAGATGTCGGCTATGTAGACAAGCAAACCTCCCTCGTGGGTTGAGATGACATCGATGAGATCCCCACCCATTTCCTTGCTTGGTAAGGATCTGCCATACACTTCGAAGCCAGGGGCATTCATCGACAGCGCGGGCACCAGAGTTTCCTGAATCCCGTGTGCGATCGACAGCTCGGTGTGCATGCGGACCTGATGCAGCCCCTCGGTGGTAATGAAGGAGAGCAGAACTCGGTAGCCGACAGCCATCCCGATCCACGTGCCGAGCGTATCGGCCAGGATGCGTGGAAAATCAGCTTCAGTGATGGGAACAGTCGGCGATGAACGCACCAGGAGATAGCCGAGCAATAACCCCAGGAAGATTAACAGGGACAAAGGCAGGAACAGTCGCGGCCGCTTGACGCGGGCGATGAAGATGGCAGTTCCCATGACTACAAACAAGGCCGGCCAATACAACCCGTGGGCCAAGGGATTAGCTCTGATCTGGAGCAGATCGGCAAGGCAGCCCGCCCCGAACCCAACGGCGAGCAACCCCACTATCAGCTTTGTCATCCGCCCGATTGGCATCGTGCGCCAGTATGGACTGAGTGCGCTGGGGAATGCCGATTTCACTGCATCCGACCACTTCTCAAACTTCTTGTTCATGGCAACGTTCTATGTTCCGCCGATGCGATCGCATGACCGGCAATCCGGAAGTTACCTCGAAAACGTGGAACCGAATCGAAAGTCCCGTATGGCCGACGATACGGTCAAAAGTCGATCTTGACTGTGGTCTCCACCAAAACAGCGGATCCATTCAAAAAATAAGGCTTGTAAACCCATTTACCTATAGCGTCTAGAGTTGGCGCACGAAGCGAGTCATTGCCGAAGATGACGGTTAGTTTGTCAATCTGGCCGTTCGGGTTGATGAGCGCACGCATCAAGATTCCTCCGCTCGTATTCACACCAAAGCCGGGTAGTGCGGCAGCTCGTAATGAATTAGGTAGCCCATCATAATGCCAGAGGAAACCCGCAGCGGATTCTTTGCACTCCCCACGGGGGCGTCATTGGTCTTTTGATCTGAAGACGCTGTCATGGTGGTCATAGGGCTTATTAGTACCGCCCCAATAGCCGAGCCACCAACGAGAGGGATTCCGGCAACAGCGAATAGGAAGGCGCGGAGTCTCATCGAACGCTTTGTCGATACCAAGGTACACGACCCAGTCGTCATGTAAACTTCCGTTCTATGAGAGGGAAAGTCAAGAAAAAAACGTTCCCCACCGCTGGAAATTTTCTAGCTTTCCAGCCCCGTTGAGTGAGCAGGATGTGTTTTGATCGGCCGCAGCACTCGCCCGGTTCCTGGGCATGAGCCCAGAGGTTAGGGTTTTCTCTCCTGGCGGTTTTCATCGCTGATTGGCGACGAAGGCTGTTCATTTCCGAAACCAGCAAAGCAGAACGGCGCTCAAGTGGCGACCATGGTTCTATCTGGGACTCGTGGCCCATAGCTTTTTCTGGTTATCCGAGAGGGCCTAGGGTATGTTTCGTGGAACCGGGTCGAAATGTCTGCGTTGCCGACCATCCACTCTGAATGGGAACAGGTCGCGTTCAACGGCGGATTCGCCGGGGAGTGACGAAACCTAATACACATCGAGATCCCGCCCGATGACGAATTGTCCCGAGTACCGCAAACCGATTTCTTTCAAGAGCACATCGGGTGAGGAATGGAATGCACCCGTGCTCAGGGCAACAGGCTGCTGACCTGAGGGCACGGCACTAGGCCCCCAGGCAATCCAGGCGTGATAGATAATGAGCAAATTTGGTTTAGCTTTGGTTGCCAGTGCTGCGAGTTGCTCCGACGTCGTATGATTCTTCGCACCGAACGCGCGGCGTTCTTCGGGCAGCTTGGAAAACAACTCCAGTGTCCGTGCCTCGTGGATCAGAACGTCACAGCCATTGCAAGCTTTGATCGTTTCCTCCGTCGGACTGGTGTCGCCCGAGATCACGATGCTGCGGTCCGGAGTGTCAAATCGGTATCCGTAGCTCTCCATAGCATGTTGCGTGGGGAAGGCGGTGACTGTGACCTTCGCGTCTTTGTAGATGACTCCGGTCTTGGTTTCATGGGCGTTCACCTTCCAGCCCTCGGGGTTTGCGCGCTGGCCTCCCTCCGGATTTGTTCTTGTCTCAATGTCGATCCGATATGCCTGCAAAATGTGCTCCGTCATGGACTGGAGTCCCGTCGGGCCGTAAACTTCGAGCGGTGTGTGCCTGCCGGCGATCCAACCGGTCAGAATGAGGTCCGGATAACCAGCTGTGTGATCGGAGTGGAGGTGAGTCACAAAAGCCACCTTCAGGTTAGAGGGCTCAAGTGCGGCAATGTGCAGGTCGAGGACGGCCCCTTTGGCGCGCCGCACAACCCCGGTCCGAAATCGACAAGATAGGCGTTATCGTCATCAACGATGGCGGTCGCAGGACCGGAACGGTCAGGATCGGGCACGGGTGTGCCCGTGCCAAGCAACACGACCTTCGTTCGGGTTGGGTCATCCTTCGGCGGTTGGTTGGCTTGCTGGGCCGAGGCTGCCATCGCTACCAGAAACAGGACGGCACGGCTCATGAAGTGAGCGATTTTCATAGCGTCCTCTTAATTTATCTATGTGGAAGGATCTGCCCATGGGTTTCATACAGGGCAATACAACGTGATCCTATTCCACAAGACAACCGGATGGAAGAAGTGTTTGAACCAGGTTCTCAATCGGAACGCTGTACTGCGATGGAACCATCAAAGTCATCGAAGCCGCAAGCGGTTCGCAACACTAGCGTGATGATGTTGTTGTTGCCGCATCACTGGCAAACCAGAACTATCGCCTATTCCGGACTCACTGCGTTTTTCATCGCAAGCCTAGGTAGCGGCAGCCCACGTCTTGACTTCGGCCAAAAACGGCTCCTTATCGCCCAGGCGGGACTTCCCATACCGATTACCGATACAGCGGTCAGCAGGTTGGCGTAAGTTTCATAAATTCACGCAGAGACGTCATGGGGGACATGAGACGGCGTGGGTCGGCCCCGACTGGACTAATGCCGCTGATAGAAAGGAACTGCCTCAAACTAGTTAGGTTTGATCCAGCACGTATTTGGGCTACCGGTCCCCAGTCATAGTAATTGATCTGAGCCCCACCGTAAGTGCCGCCATTGACTGAAAAGGTGTAAATAAAGCCGGGACAAAAAACTGGGGTTGCAATCCAGTCGCCCGTCGTGATTGGAGACTTACGATAATTGACTTCGCCCGGCGCGCGGGAGTGTCCTGCCTGGTTCCATCTAATGCAAAAACTCTGATAATTCGCGGTGGCGTCGGCTTCCCAAGTGACCTTGATGCTGGGGTCGTCTTGTATAGTCGCTGGCCTGAACTGCAAATTTGTAATGATGGGCGGTCGTGGACGGCCTGTTTTAGGCAAATCTACCCGGGTGGTAAAACTCTCGTATACGCAAAGCGATTCCCAATATAGGTCAGCTATCATGTCGTCGTTATTTTCAGTCCTCGGACAGAGGGCCAGCGTATAGGAAGCTCCCGCCTGCAGGTCGACGACACTGCTGTATTGAAAAGCGGTGAGTTGCAAATCGACACAATCTACGAGATCCCCTAGACCATTGGGACCGCCATTCTCTGCATTGACCGCATACACCTGCACATGGTCAATGAAAGTCGGGTTACCCTCCGTATCGAGGACGTAGTGCGTGCCCGATATCTGAAAAGTAATTAGAACTCTACACGTCGTGCCGGGTCCGTAGGTCACTTGGGTGACGCTCAAAAATGAAATGTCAAAGCCAACGAAGTCGCCCATGGTGCCACCCAATCCCTGTCGTGCTAAGACGATTGTCGATTGAAATGCCCGTTAAATGCCGGTGCCACTGCGTTTGCTGAAGACACCCTCGCCAACTGTCGTGCCTCGAATCCGACATCGCGGTCAGTGCAGG
>Ga0126381_100003343_pt1 | contig 17442 bp, 13 predicted proteins | sample PanSoiMetPlot_28_FD_96465 | JGI IMG/M metagenome (GOLD analysis project Ga0126381, IMG submission 96465) | Tropical forest soil microbial communities from Panama - MetaG Plot_28 | ecosystem: Environmental > Terrestrial > Soil > Tropical forest > Bulk soil | place: Panama | collected 2016-02-17 | reverse complement strand
GTCCAAGGTCGGGCGCCCGAGCCGGGCGAGGCGGTGCGCATTTCAGTGGATGCTGATAGGCGCAAATTGATTCAGGGGCACCATACCGTGACGCACTTGTTGCACTGGGCATTGCACGAAGTTATCTCTCCGGATGCATCGCAAAAGGGAAGCTACGTCGGACCGGACAAATTGACGTTCGATTTTTCAAGCCCGCCGCTCACGCCACAGCAAAAGTGCGATGTTGAAAAAGTCGTTAACGAAAAAATCGCCGAGAATGCGGCAGTTTCTTGGACTGAAATTCCGTTCGCGGAAGCGAAACGGCGAAAAGACATCACCCAGTTTTTTGGCGAAAAGTACGGCGATACCGTACGCGTGCTGCAGATCGGTGGAGCGCCGCACGCGCTCAATGGTTATTCCATGGAACTCTGCGGCGGCACGCATGTAAGATCGACAGGCGAAATTGGCCCATTCCGGATCGTTCGCGAAGAAGCGATCGCGGCGGGGACGCGGAGGGTTGAAGCCGTCGCTGGGGGCGCAGCGCGGGTGTGGGCGAAAGAAGAATCTGCGCGACAACAAGAGAAGTTTGAAGTTTTGGCACGCAAGAAAGCTGATATCACGCCGTTGCCTCTTTTTAAGAATGACGTGTCAACTTCTGAAATGTTGAAACAGATCGACGACCGCGCAGCGCATCTTGAGAAACTCGAGTCCGAAGTTCGTGCATGGGAAAAGCAAAGCGCAAAAGCTGTCGAGGCGCACTTGCAGAGTCGCGCAGCGAAAATTGCGAATGAGCTCGCTACCGCGCACAAGGATTTCTGCGTCGCCAATGTACAGGATGCTGATGGACAATTACTCCGGGCGATTGTCGATGCTCTGAAATCGAAAATTACCGGCCCAATCTTTCTGGCTGGCGTGCGAGATGCGTCGGTCGCATTAGTTGCTTCTGTTCCCAAGGAGCTGACCTCGAAAATCCAAGCCAACAAACTGATCCAGCAGATCGCGCCGATTGTAGGCGGCAAGGGCGGGGGCCGGCCTGAGAACGCACAAGGCGCCGGCAAAGATGTGTCAAAGATTGGCGATGCTCTCGAGCAGGCGCGGAAGATACTTGCTGGCTGACCCAACGCTCGTTCTCGCAATTGGCTAACCCGGCAGCGCGAGCGTGATGAAAAAGGTCGCGGCGAGCGCAACTGCAAGCACAATCAGATAAACGATTCCGCCAAAAAAGAATTTGAAAATGCTGATGAACCAGCCCTGCCGGTAAACGCGACGGATTGACAAGAAAATTTGCATTACGAACGCGATCCAAAGGAGTGCGATTATCCAGTTTGGGGTCGGACCCGGCACGGCACGGTTCAGCCCGATTGTTACGAGCACGATCAGCATTGTCCCGACGTAAGCAAACGAGTGGATGTGAAGCGCGTAAATCAGATGGTCGATGTAAAAAATTCCGCGACGCATATACAGAATTTTGAGAACGAACGCGAACAGCGGGATGCAGCAAAGCATCATGTACGGCAGATTGCTGACGAGCGTCGCGATAAACAGTCCCATTTTGGTTCCGTGCTCGCCCATCTTTTCCTTGGCTCGCGCTTCGATCCAGCGCTCGAAAGGAGTCGACGCTTTTGTGCCATCCACAACCACGAAACTCCGCTCGCCTTTTTTCAAGTCTTCCTGCTTCTGTTTGTCCCTCTCGGGCGCGGGTGAAGGCGAAGGCATGTTGCTAGAAGGCGACGCAGCAGGCGAAGGCGAAGAGTCTCGGAAGAAGGCCTCCAATTTCTCGCGCGCCGCGGGCGGCAAATCCTCTTTCTTCAAATCCGCTTCAAGTTCAGCGCGATCTTTCGGGCTGAGTTTTCCCGGTTGAAAACGAAGACCTTTTTCCCCGTAATTCACGGCGAAGAAAAACAGGATACTTGCGAGCAGGTACAACCGAAGCGGGTTCACATAGCGGACGCGCTTGCCTGCGAGAAACTCGTTCGTCAATCGCCACGGCTTTAAGATGAGGAGTGCCATGGTGGTGAAGAATTTCGAGTCCCAATTCAGAAATGACTCAAGCACATCGCCTACGACGTGCCTGAATGAGCGCCGATAATCGACCGCGGCTTGCCCGCATTGGCCGCACCAATGTCCCTCGAGTTGTGCGCCGCAATTCTCGCAGCGCGTTAGTCCCGAAAGCTTTCGGGAATGTTTGCTTCGACGGAACCAACCTAGGCCGGGCGTTCGCTCGATGGCGGAAATCGCTGTGTCACCGAGAATAATTTTTGCCGGCTCATCGGCCATATGGCCGCGACCTTACAAAAACATTTTCTCGGCGTCGATAAGCATCAACGCGCGCTTGCGATTTGCGCAATGAAGATCGACTCCAAAGCTTTGGATTGACCGGCGCAACCGCTTGATGACACGATCTCGCGCGGTGGCACTTCAACTTTTCAAAACCAAGAGCCCGGATCATTTGATCGCAGAAGCTGCCGCGCCCGAGCGGCAAATGAAACGCACGCTGGGACCACTCGCGCTGACCTGCATCGGCATCGGCGCGGTGATTGGCGCGGGAATTTTCTCGCTTACCGGAACCGCTGCGGCCGGCCAGACATTTGCGTCGGGCCTTGAAACGCCAGTCATCAATTTTATTCAAGCTTGGTTCTCCGGAACAGAAATCGTGCTTGGACGCGCGGGTGCAGGCCCCGCGATCGCCGCCTCGTTTATCGTGGCCGGTATCGCCTGCGGTTTCGCTGCGTTTTGTTATGCCGAGCTTGCGTCGATGATCCCAGTTTCCGGATCGGCGTATACGTATTCGTACGCGACACTCGGCGAGATTGTCGCGTGGATCATCGGGTGGGACCTCATTTTGGAATATGCGGTGGGCAACATGGCAGTCGCCGTGAGCTGGTCCGGTTATTTCGTGCAACTTTGCGACAGCCTGTTTCATCTAAAATTTCCGTTATGGTTGGTGAACGATTATCAAACCGCCAATGATTTACTCGCCAAAGGAGGCACGGCTTTGCAAGCTTATTCATCCACTTCGTTGCCGGTCATTGCTGGCCACTCCATCGCTTTCAATCTGCCAGCCTTGCTCATCGTCGCAGCCGTCACGGCCATCCTGGTTTACGGGATTCGCGAGAGCGCGTACACGAACACGACCATCGTTATTATCAAAACTGCGGTGGTTGTGTTCGTGATCGCCTTTGGCGCGTTCATGGTGAATCCGAGCAACTGGCATCCGTTTCTACCACATGGCTTTCCCGGCCTTATGAGCGGCGCGGCGATCGTGTTCTTCGCGTTTATCGGTTTCGACGCAGTCTCGACGACAGCTGAAGAGACACGCGATCCGAAGCGTGACATGCCGATTGGCATCATCGCGAGTCTCATCATCTGCACCGTGCTTTACGTACTGATGTCGGCCGTGCTTACGGGAATTAAAAAATACACTGTTTATACTGGCGATGCAGCGGCGGTCGCTACCGCCTTCGCGAGCAAACCGTGGGCCCAAGCGTTGGTGAGCGCCGGCGCGCTCGCAGGCACCACTTCGGTGCTGCTCGTGTTTCAACTCGGCCAGCCCCGGATTTTCATGGCCATGGCCCGCGACGGCTTGCTGCCTCAATACTTCGCCAAAATTCATCCGCGTTTTCGCACACCGCACATCACTACCATTTGGACGGGAGTTGTGGTCGGCATCGTAGCGATGGTTACGGACATTGGCGAACTCGCTGACTTGACCAACATTGGAACGCTCTTTGCATTCATTCTTGTTTGCCTTGGCGTAAACGTCCTGCGCCGCGCCGCGCCGGAACGGCCGCGTCCGTTTCGCGTCCCCTGCGTTCCGGTTTTTCCGATCCTCGGCGTATTGCTGTGCCTTGTACTAATGTTGAGCCTGCCGGTGATGACGTGGATTCGTTTTGTCGTGTGGTTGGTAATTGGGTTACTGATCTATTTCCTGTATAGCGTGCGGCACAGCAAGATTCGTCGCGGGCTGGATACTGGCATTAGCGAAGATATCCCACCGCCGCTGATCAAGACTTAATGCTCTTGTAGCGTGCTCTGTTCTCAACGCAGGGAAGCGCACCAACGTCGTTGTTCTATTTGCCCGCTGAGACAGCGGACACTACAGCAACTCACGCTGCTTTCCGCGCGTGACTGACTTTATCGTCGATCTCCAGCCACTCGAACGTTGTCGTCTTCGCTGGGTCAAGTCTCAGTTTTCTTGTTTGTTCGCTGAAGAATTCGCGCTTCTTCACATCGTCGTAGAGGCTGCTGGCCTGGACCTTCTCGCTCCAGCGATTGATTTGCGCTGACGTTTTTCTCTCGCCGCTTCGATTGAGCCATTCAATCATCTCCTCGTCGCTTGCGCCTTGCTCAATTTGCGCTTTGAAATCTTCTCCTTTGATGCCCTTGAAACCAAAGAGTGTGTTATCGAGCGGACAATCGAAGTGATATTCGCCGATGTTCCCTGCCACTAAGGCGCGGCATTTGTCGATTGTTCGGCCAAGAATGGCGTAACCGCCAACGCGAATACGCGGACTGCGTGGAGCCTCCCTTGTTAAATCGTTTCCAGTGACTTTCTTTTTCATATCTCTTGGTACTTCGCATAGAGAGCAGGATTCGGTTGTGATAAGACGAGCGGCGGAAACATCTAATTTGGCGGGTCGCCCGCCTGCCATACAGTGCTGCGGTGAAGAGAATTCTCCTGCTGCTCGTTGCTGGTGCTGCGACTTTGCACGTTCGAGGCGCTCCGGTTTTGGTGCCGGCAACCGGGAAACTTTATCACGGCTTTTACTGGGGCGGCGTTGGCAGCGATACTCACGACCCGACCGAGCACGATGTTACGCCGAACGACGTTACGCATTACGAGCAAACAGTCGGCAAACAAACTGCCTGGATCTATTTTTCAGATAACTGGTTTGAATCGCGAAGATTCCCTGCCGCGACCTGCAACTGGATCCGTGATCTTGGAAAAATCCCGTATGTGAGGCTAATGCTCCGTTCCGATGTCGATGAGGAGCGGAGCGAGAAGACTTTTTCGCTGCGGAAGATCATCGCTGGTGAGTTCGACGCCGATCTTCGAGCCTGGGCGCGCGATGCTAAGAAATTTGGGTCGCCCATTTTGATTGAATGGGGGACAGAGCCGAATGGGAAATGGTTTAGCTGGAACGGCAAATGGAATGGTGGGGCCAAGGAGGGCCCGGCGCGCTATGTCGCATGCTCCCGGCATATTGTCGATCTTATGCGCGCCGAGGGCGCGAAGAATCTGCAATGGGTCTGGCACGTTAACTGGCTCGATGAGCCGGAAAAAGACTGGAATCGCTTCGAAAATTATTTTCCTGGTGAAAACTATTGCGACTGGGTCGCTCTTAGCGCTTATGGGCCGACCACGCCAACCATGCGTGACGGCACCGAGAGTTTCGAGTTTAAAATGCGAAACGCCTATCCGCGCCTAACGAAAGTCGCACCGGGCAAACCAGTCATTATCGCGGAGTTTGGATGCGACCTGCACAACCGGCATGTCGATACGACAAACTGGGCAAAAGGTGCGCTCGAAGGTTTACTGTCCAATCGATGGCCTGCGATCATCGGTTTTTGCTGGTGGAACGAAGGCTGGCAGAATGACGACATTAAGAAACACGACACGGATATGATTATTCTCCACGATGCCAATCTTTTGAGGATCTTTCATGGTGAGCTTTGTAAGCACGCGGACAAAATTCAGGAGAAAGCGATTACAACAGCCACGGAAGAACACGAACGAAACGTGGATTCGATTTTCTGAATCTGTGAAAATCTGCCTGCGTCGCCGTAGCCTGTGCCGAAGGCGCGTGCTAGGTTGTGGAAACCAACGATGGTTAGAGTCGACATCAAATATACCGGGGATCTGCACTGCGATGCGGAGCATGGCCCGTCGGAATCAAAAATCTCCACCGACGCGCCGACCGATAATAAGGGGAAAGGGGAAGCATTTTCGCCCACTGATCTCGTGGCCACAGCCCTGGGCACTTGCATGACCACCACGATGGGGCTCAAGGCGCAGGAGCTTGGTATTGACCTTCGCGGAATGACCGTGTCAGTGCAAAAGGAGATGTCGAAGGACGCGCCGCGCCGGATCGTCGGATTACCGTCGGAAGTTCATATTCCATTGCCCAAAAATCATCCGCACCGTGAAGTGCTGGAACAAACCGCACTCAATTGCCCCGTGCATAAGAGCCTGCCGCCAGAAATTCGTCGGCCGACAAAATTTTTCTGGGAAGGGTAATGTTTTGTCATGTCGAGCGAAGTCGAGGCCCTTTAGTTGTTTAACAGCAAAAAATTTCTCGACTCGCTTGGAATGACAGAAGGCTACGTTTCCGCTGGATACAACCACTGTATATACTCGCGCACGCCTTCTTCGAGTCGGAACCGCGGCTCGTAACCGAGCGCACTACGAACTTTGCTCAGGTCGGCTTCGGTGAAATTTTGGTAATGAGCGTGTGGATTATCGATGTAGTCTGGCTGAAAATTTGTGCCTAGGCATTTGTTTAGAACATCGACAAGTTCATTGAACGAACGCGCCTGACCTGAGCCGAGGTTGTAAATCCCGCTGGCTTGTCCGTCGAGCGCTCGAATGCTGCATTCGACCGCGTCCTTTACGTAAACGAAATCGCGCTTTTGCTCGCCGTGCTTGAAGATGCGTGGTCGCTGGCCGGCTTTCATCTGTTGGGCCAAATGATAGACCATGCTCGCGGGTCCGGCTTTGTGCGCTTCGCGCGGGCCGTAAACGTTGAAATAACGCAGCCCGACGACCATCCAGTCTGGCGAGTCGGCAGCGGCGCGCATGGCAATGTTGTCGATGATCACCTTGGAAAACGCGTAAACATTCGCCGGCGCGGCACCGTTCGATTCGATGCTGGCCTTAGTAGCGGCCCCGTATGTCGCGGCCGACGAAGCGTAGATGATTCGCGTCTTGGTTAGGCGCGCGAAATTCAAAATTCGCCGAAAACTTTCCACGTTCTCATGCACCTGCACGAATTGATTGTGTAAAGTCGTGTCGGTGATCGACGCGAGATGAAAGATCGCATCGAATTTTTCGTCTCCGAACTGACCGTGCCAGTCGAGGGTCGCGAGATTTTCAGCCACGAAATCGCCACGGTATCCCGAGAGGTTCCGGAAATCACCGGAGCGAAAATCATCGATGACCGTGAGACGCGCATCTGGAAATTTCTCCTGTAAGGCGAGCGTCAGATTAGAGCCGATAAAACCAGCGCCGCCGGTGATGATCAGGTTTAAAGAAGCGCTAGTCGGGAACACAATTGGTTGATTAAATAAATCTTGAAGCGCGGAGTGCAAGCAGGTATTTGTCGTTCCAGTTCTTTGCGAGCTTGGAAAAGTGGATCGACGCAAGAAATCCCGTGAAAATCGGGAGCAGTTGCGCTGCTGTAACTGGATACGACTTCCCCATGGGCCAATCCCCGAAAAATTTCGGGGGTGAAGGCGGGAAGAAGGTGCGTCCGGCGAGTTCCGGACCAAAACCCAGGAGCCAGAATATTTGTCCGGTCCGCCTCATTCGGCTGGTAGCTGCGGCGCTATGCTTAGTGTCAGGCGCGTCCTAGGGGAATGGCTACAGCGCGAAAAAACTTCTTCGCAAAAAGAAGAATGAGAGCTGGGCGGTGCGGCCTCGGCCATACAAGTCCGACTCTCGGAGTTGGAGGAAACTTGTATGCGAAATCACTCAATTTGGTCTTTTTGGATTTGTCCGGGTAGCGCCCGGGCTGCCCGCCAGCGTGCGGCCGTCTCATGTGCTGGGTTCGGGATCACGCCGAGACGCTCTTTTATAAGAACCTGCAACACAACGCGGGCCGTGCAGCATGAAAAGTTCGCGATTCCGAGGTGCACAGACCGACACGCGGGACGCACACGCTATCAAGCAGCTCCGACGAACAGGTGCCTGATTTCGGCGGCCCTTGCGATAAATGCCGCTCTGAATTGTCTTGGGCAGGAGGCGTCGCCGACGCCTTTGCCGGAAGCGGCGACCGAACCGGTCGTTGTCTCCGCGACACGTTTTGATATTCCCCTCGATCAGTCACCTGCGAGCGTCAGCGTCATTGATTCAGAAGACTTTGAGCAAAAGCAAACCGAGCGTGTAAGCGATGCGTTGCGTGAGGTTCCAGGTCTTAATGTTGTGCAAACTGGCACACCGGGCCAACTCACGTCCGTTTTTATGCGCGGATTGCCGAGTGAAGACATGCAAGTTTTGCTCGATGGCATACCGATCAATCAAGGACTGTCTGGAGCATTTAACTTCGCGGATCTGACCGTAGACGATATTGACCGGATTGAGGTCATACGCGGGCCGCAGAGCACCCTGTACGGGCCACGTGCGCTTGCGGGTGCCATTCAAATTTTCACCAAGCAGGGTGAAGGGCCACCCAATATCGCGATCAGCGAGGAAGGAGGGTCCTATGATACGTTCCGTGAATCGCTCGACAGCGAGGGCAAGATCGGGACGTTCGATTATTCGATCGGTGCAAGCCGCCTGGATACCGACAACGCGCGCCCCAATAACAATTATCGCAACACTGTAGCGATCGCTGACGTTGGCTGGTCGCCTAACGACCAACTCCGGATCGGTAGTTTGTTTACCTATTCACTGAGCGACACCGGCAATCCAAACACGATTTTCGATCCCCGTCCGATTGATCACTTGCTTACGGAACGTTGGCTGATCGGTCCGCATATCGACTGGCAGGCTACTGACTGGTGGGAGCACAAACTCATTTTTGATTATGATCACGAACGCCAGGTGAACAACCCAAACCAGGACGGATTTGTCGGTCCCACACGCGCGCTATTCGAGCGGACGCAGATTGATTATCAGAACGATTTACGGCCAGCGGCTTGGCTCACTTTGACTTCGGGTTTTTTTTACAGCCGTGTCGATGCTGGGCAGGAGCGCTCATTTGTGCTGCAAATTTTTGGGCCACAACCAACCTTTATAAGCGATCACACGCGGGAAGTAGCAGGATTTCTGCAGGCGACTTTGACACCGATTGAAAGCCTGGTCCTCGTTGCTGGTGGACGTTTTGATCACTTTAATCAGTTCGGCGGTGTCTGGAGCTATCGCTTCGCCGGCAGCTACAAGATTGACAAGACGAACACAACCCTGCATTCGAGCGTTGCAACGGGGTTCAGCCCTCCGAGCAGTCAGGACAAGATTTTCGGTAACAATTTCAATCTCAATCCGGAGAAGGATTTTGGATGGGACGCCGGAGTTGAGCAGCGGCTTTGGGAGAATCGCGTTACGCTCGACGCGACTTATTTTCACAACAATTTGTCGAATGTCATCGGTTTCAACCAAAGCTTCAACAAAGCGTTAAATCTTGGCGCCGCCGAAACGCAGGGAGTCGAAACTGAATTGCGTGCCGAATTGATTGCCGATCTTACGCTGAAGGCGAGCTACACTTACCTCGAAGCAGTGAAAACGTCCTCGCGGGACGTCGGTGCGCCTGAAGGTTCGCGTTTGCCCCGGCGGCCGCGAAACGAAGTTTACGTTTCGGCTTCGTATCTCTGGTGCAAAAAGTTGCGTACCACGATCGAAGCGAAATGGGTCAATGCGCGCGAAGAACTCAATCCAAACTTCTTCGGCCCGAACTTCGACATCGAAGACTACAGCTTTATCAACGTGGCTGCGGAATATGCGGTGAACTCAAATTTGTCGATCTTTGGAAGGATCGACAATGTTACGGGCGAGCATTATGCAGAGGTTTTCGGGTTTCCCAATCTCGGAACCGCGGCGTACGCGGGAATGAAGGTGCGGTTTTAATCAGATGCGTACAATGATACCAGTGGTGGAGATTTTTGTTTCTCCGCGCTAGGTGGCGCCGCTTATGGAGGAGTGAAGCGGCGTTTCTAACTCGTGGCAGCGGCATCCCTGTCGATGAGTCATTGGCTGGAAGCCAATGCGCGACGCTTGAATTTAGCCATACTTCGCTTAATCAGCGGTTGTGGTCGGGCCGCTTTATCTTCTCGTGGGCGTCACGCTTTTGGGTGTGCTAGCCGTGCTTTGGGTCTTATTGCGAGAGCGCGCCGAGACGCAGCCCAACCAAGGCGCGCTAATGTTGCAGCAGCAGATCAACGCTCTTCAGCAGCGGCTTGTCTTCTTTGGTCAGACGATCACCGAGAATCTCCACCAGTCGGCAGCATCAATGAACACGCGGCTCGATAAAGCTGCCGAGGTCGTGGGCGACTTGCGCGAGAAAATTGGCCAAATCCATGAAGTGGGAAAAGCCGCGCAGGAATTGGTCAATATTATGCGCGCGCCGAAGCTTCGTGGCGGAATGGGCGAATTATTCCTGGGCGACTTGCTTGCCCAAATTCTGCCTCAGGAGCACTACGCTATGCCGTACCGGTTCAAGAGCGGCGAAGCAGTGGACGCTGTGATTCGGATCGGGCCGAGGTTGGTGCCGATCGATGCAAAATTTCCGTACGAAAATTTCAAACGCGTCGTTGCTGCGACAGCAGAGGCCGAGCGCGTAGCTGCTCGCAAACAATTCCTGCGCGACGTCAAAAAGCACGTGGACGCAATTGCCACCAAATATATCCTGCCCGACGAAGGGACATACGACTTTGCGCTGATCTACGTACCGGCCGAGAATGTTTACTACGAGACCATCATCAAAGAAGATGCCGGAGAAGAACGACAACTTTTCAGTTATGCGTTGGCGAAGCGGGTAATTCCCGTTTCTCCAAATAGCTTTTACGCGTATGTGCAAACGATCTTGCTGGGGCTGCGCGGGATGAAAGTGGAAGAGCGAGCTCAAGAAATCCTGGGTGAATTATCGCGCTTACGTGGCGACTTCGAGAAGATCCAGGAGAACTTCCGTGTGCTGGGGCGCCATCTGACTAACGCTAGTGGCAGTTACTCGGAAACGGAGCGAACGATCACCAAGCTCGATGCCAAACTTAGCCAGATCGAGCAACCGCTTCTTCGTGCAGATATTTCGCCACCACCTTCGCTCCCAAATTGAAAACTGGCCATTGTAGCAGCTGTTTCAGCCACGGACTGCTTGATGGCGAGACATGAAAACCGCGGTGGTGAGCGGTGCTTACGAAAGAGCAAAAGGCCACGCGTAATCAATGTCTCGAACGCAGTCGCGGCGGCATTGCCGAAGCTCGCGGTAAATTCCATCTGCCTGGGTTGGGTGCGGACTAATATCGGCCGAGGCGCGCCCCGCTGGAGTCGAAGAATGCGCAGACACGGTTGTCTGGCTTGCCGCGGGCGCGCCGCAAAAGCCTACCGGCAAATTCTTGCGTGACCGGAAAGAGATGCGCGGTAACCCGCCTTCACCAACGCTACAGCGTGACAGGGCACGAGTTGGAGTGGGAGGAAGAGAAAGAGAAATTACAAGACTTCATCCCATTTGTTCTGATCCTTGAGCATGATCTCGCGGAGGAGACGAATTGGTGGCATGCCGTGGTCAAGCAGTTCATTATGGAACTCTTGCAGTGAGAATTCGTTGCCCTCTTGCGCCTTGTAATCATCGCGCAATTTCAAAATTTCCAATTTACCCAGCGTGTAGTTGAGATAACCGGGATCAAATGTGCCACGTATTGCTTCTTGGCGGGCCGGTTCTTCCTCATAGTAACAATTCTGCTGAAAAAACTTTGTGGCGTCTTCAATCGACATATTCTGTGTATGCATCTTGATCGAAACGCACAACCGACATAATCGAAGCAGCGCTTCGTCGGCCTGCGCCATGCGATATTTCGCCGCCCGTTTCACATCCTCTTCACTTGGAGTCGCGCTGGCCGCTGGGTTGCCGTAGCCCTCATCGATCATCATTTTCTCGCAATAATGCGCCCAGCCTTCGATGAACGCGTCGCTACCGAATATTTTCTCCACTTTGCTTGCCGGCGACGCGTTCAAACGCAGGAACTGCACATAATGGCCAGGATAAGCCTCGTGAATCGAAACGATGTCCGATGTGTAATAATTGAAAGCGGTTAGCCACTCTTCCTTTTGTTTCTGTGGCCAGTCGTTCTCCACAGGCGTGACGTAGTAATATGCCTCGGTCGCTCGCTTCTCGAATGGGCCTGGCGTGTCCATCGATGCAAAAGAGGTGGCTCGCAGGTAATGCGGGGTCTCTTTGACTTTCGCCCGAACATCCGATGGTATGCTGACCAAATGATGGCTCGTGACGTACTTCCGAATTTTATCCAGGTCTTTTGCCACATCGGGGATGAGATTTTCCGGGGCCGGATGTTCGCTCTGGATTTGTCTAAAGACTTCGACCGAGGATTTGTTTGGATCGATCTTCTTTGCGGCCTCGGCAAAAGCTTCCTGGTCCGCTTTTAATTGTTCCATGCCAATCTCAAGAATTCTTTGTGGCGGGAGATCGACCAGTTCAGTTTGGGCGAACAGGCGTCGGAATTTTTCTTCGCCCAGAGCAAAATCGAGCGACGCTTTAGGAAGTTTCTCCCGTTCCAACCACGCTGCATAGTCGACAAGCGCACCGGCTGCCTTGCGATTAGTTTCCTGAAACGACGCGCGGAGCTGGTCGTCCTTAATGCTAGCGACAGCGGCGATGAGATCTTTCTTCAGAAAATCAGATGAAGCCTTTGCGATCTGAATGGCCAGTTCCACATACGGCTTGGGAAGGATGTCATTCAGGTTTGTCCTCGCCGCGATGAGGATATTTGGAATTTGGCATTCGATCGCGACCAGGCTGCGAACACGATCTTCAAGTGGCGCAAAATTCCGTTTGATATAAACATTCACATCGGCTGCCCGCGCATAGATCATTGGATTTCTCTCGAAGACCGACATGTCTTGCATTTCAAAGAGATCTTTCTTCACGGCCGCTTGCAGGATTCGCAGATCGATGGACTGGCGAGGGCTCAATTTGCTCGGGTCGAACTTGCTCAGGCGGTCGTCAAACCGCCGCAACCGGGAAAGCTCGGCGTCGAGCGCAAGGCGGCTGTAATCGCTGATTTTGCCGTCGTATTCGTGCCACCCCAGAGCGGTCCCTTCGAGCGGGTGCGCGGCAAAGTAGCCTTTGATATATTCCTCGGCTACCGCTTCGTACTCGGCGTCGGCAGTTTGAGCGGCAAAGCTGTTCCTGCAGGGGAGACAGACCATTATTAGGAGAAGAACGAACGAGAAGGTTTTCGTGGTCGAAGCAGATTTCATTCGTCGCGCGAAGTTAAGACAATGCATTGTGCGTTGCCAAAAATTTCGAATGAGCGATGGTCAGATCGTTTTCAATCTCGTCTAGGCACATGAGACGCTTCCTTATTACGCCGTTGGTGGCTTGTCTGGTTTTGCTTGCAGGTTCTTTGGCCGTCTGCGCGCAGGAAGCGCAGACGGGAAAAAACGAAGAGGACAACGGCTACTCGCAAATCTCCATTTTCGCAAAAGCTATCGAATTGATTCGGCAGGATTACGTGGACGGGAGCAAGACGAGCTATCACGACCTAGTGACGGCGGCAATGAAAGGGATGCTTTCCTCACTTGATCCCCATAGCCAATTCATGGATCCCGATGATTTCCGCGACATGCAGGATGACACGCGCAGCCGTTTTAATGGTCTCGGAATCGAGGTTTCGATGCAAAACGGCTTGCCCACGGTCGTGACGGCAATTGAGGACACGCCTGCAGCTAAAGCTGGTATTTTGCCAGGCGATCAGATCTTGAGAATCAACGGCATTTCAACGGAAAGAATGGACCTCCAGGACGCGATTAATGTCTTGCGTGGCCCGGCAGGCCGTAAAGTGACGCTGACGCTGCTGCGCCCATCAACCAAGGAGATCAAAGACTACCCTCTGGAGCGTGCGGAGATCAAAGTGCAAAGCGTCAAAAGAACTCGACTGCTGGACGCGGATCTGACTGGACCATTCAAAATCGGATATATCCGGCTGATTCAGTTTAACGAGCCGACAGCTGAAGACTTGGCAAAGGCCCTCGACGACCTCCAGAAGCAGGGCATGCAGGCGCTTATTCTCGATCTTCGGAATAATCCCGGTGGGCTGTTGAATAGCGCTGTGGACGTATGCGCTCAATTTTTGCCGCCTAATACAAAGGTGGTGTCGACGCAAGGCCGGGTTGCTTCTCAGCAGCACGATTACTTAACCTCTGGAGCTAAGAAAGAGCGCCCGAATTTCCCGATGGCCGTCCTCATCAACGAGGGTAGCGCGAGCGGCGCAGAGATCGTTTCCGGCGCGCTCAAGGATCTGCATCGTGCGATCTTGGTCGGCGAGACCACGTTTGGGAAAGGTTCCGTGCAGAATGTCCTGCAGCTGCCAGACGGCTCCGCGGTGCGTTTCACGACGGCAAAGTATTACACGCCGAGTAAGCAAGTGATTCAGGGAAATGGTGTCACCCCGAATATTCGCGTTGTGATCACTCCCGAGCAAGAACGGGCTCTCTTCGCGTCGCGCAATGCGGAGAATGTGAAACCCGAGGACGAGAAAAGCATTATCAAAACAAAAGATCTGCAAATGCTGCGTGCAATCGATGCGCTTAAGGGTGTCATGATTTACGCGCGGCAGAATGCGCCGAAGGCCGAAGCCTTGAGAAAATAGCTGCGCGTCGCTTTAGTGTCTGGTGTCTATTCGACTAGTGCTCGAAGCGACCTCTGCCCTACAAATTTTCTCGTGATGCCTCTTCTTGAATAACGTATCTAAGAGCGGGTGCCTGCTGCGCCACGTGTTATTTCAAAAGCTGCTTATTCCCGGCTGCTTGACGGATAGCTTTGCCTGCATCCGCCATTTTGTTTACATCAGCCATCGTGATGCCTTCACTTAACGGGTCGTCCATTTTATATTTCATGTCGGCGATCACTTTCACGTTCTCAGCTACGTCAGGAGCCAATTTCTTGTAAATCTCCCCTGACACACTCCTCTTTACCTGATCTAGCGTGCCTTTGATAATGGACATCTCGCTGGCAAGCGTGCCGCCCAAATCAATATACGTCGGGATGTTGTAAGAGATCCACATCGCCTTATTGCCAAGCCAAAAGAAGTACGATGCTTCCGTGTTAGCATCCAACCAAGCGCTGTTGAACAGGTTCCAGTCTAAGCTGGCCTTGTCGACTTTTTCTTTGTCTTCCTTGGTCCAGTCGGCATAAGACTTCGCCCAGGGGAGTGACTGCATCAGCGCAGCATGTTTATCGAAGTTAGCTAGGACACTCTCCGGCGCTTTGGCATTCACTAATCGGTCGCGAAGTTCAGCATATTTTGTTTTGAGCCGGTCTTTCATTGTTATGTGATATTGAAAGCTAAACGTTACGGCCATCCCTTCCCCAGCTTTGAAATATTCCGTTGGGCCGGGCTCACCGGCACGCAGGTCGCAGGGCGCCATTAAGACTGTGATTGCGAGGGCAAGGCTAGAGACTAGCTCGAGTGAATGAGGTTTGTTTGTATTCATGGCATCTTGCGGTGATGGAGCGCGATCATTATTTTTTTTCGGGTCGTGCGTAAAGAAAATTTCTGAAGGCAACCTTGGCTTTTTTCAAGAGACGCTGCATATCCCCTACAATTTCTTTGGATGAACACGATTTTAGCTCTCGAAACATCCTGTGATGAAACGGCCGTCGCGATCTTGCGCTGCGCCAACGGCAACTCTGGCGCTAAGTTGCTCACGAGCGAGGTGGCCTCACAAGTTGCCGAGCACGAAAAATATGGCGGAATTGTGCCTGAGATTGCTTCGCGCAATCATCTCGTGAATGCGCCGCGGCTTCTGGAGCGGGCGACCCGCGACGCCAAGATCCACCTGTCAGCCATCGATGCCTTTGCAGCGACCAGCGGACCCGGTCTGGCGACTTCACTCATGGTCGGCGCTTCGATTGCAAAAGGCCTGGCAATTGGTCTTAGCAAGCCGTACCTGGCAATCAATCACCTCGAAGGGCATCTGCTCTCGCCTTTTTTCGGTGAAGAGGGAGTGAGACGAAATGTTTCGCTCGTTGTGAGCGGTGGACATACGATGTCGATCCTCGTTCGGGCGCTGGCGGATTATCAACTAATTGGGCGTACAGTCGATGATGCTGCCGGTGAAGCATTCGATAAAGTCGCCAGGATGCTTGGGCTCCCTTATCCCGGTGGCCCCGAAATTGAAAGGGTCGCACGCGCGGGTGATCCAACGCGCTTTGATCTGCCGCGAAGCATGTCCGACTCCGAGAATTTCAGTTTTAGCGGGTTAAAAACAGCAGTGCGATATTTACTGCCGAAAATTGTAGAGCGTTTCTCTGAAACGCCAGACGGGGAACAGCGTCTGACACAGACGCCCTACAAATTGGATGAACGCGTGCTGGCGGATCTGTGTGCGTCGTTTCAGCAGGCTGTCGTCGAGGTTCTAGTGCGCAAGGCTATCACCGCAGCGAGGAAATACAATGCCGATCTCGTAACAATGAGCGGCGGCGTAGTTTGCAACCGCCAATTGCGACAACAAATGGCCGACGCGTGCGCCTGTGAAGGATTTGAATTTAAAAGCGCCGGGAGCTGGTTATGTACGGATAACGCGGCCATGATCGCATTTACGGCACTTTTGCGATTAGAAGCTGGATTAGAATCCCAGGTGACCGAGGAGATCGATCCAAGCCTCGCGCTCACATTGTAGCCGTTTCGCTCTGCAAGGCTCAACGCACGCGTGACTCCCGGATCAACCCGGTGTCGCCCCTGAGGGCATTCTCTACAAACTTAGTACTCGCGTTCGAGGAGGTAATTCGCCAGCGCGTGTAGCAATTCAGCTTCGCCTCGGCGAAAGTTTGAAAGGGCATCGTGCGCCTGGCGCGTGAGCCGTCTGGCTTCTGCGCGTGATTTCTCAAGGCCAATGACCGCCGGGTAAGTCGCTTTCTTTGCCGCAATATCTTTGCCAGCGCTTTTCCCCAGGATCTCCGACGTTTGTGTTACATCCAAAACGTCGTCGATGATCTGAAAGGCTAGCCCGAGTCCCCGCCCGAATTGGGTAATGGTGCGAAGTTTTTTGGCATCTGCGTTTGCGCTCATAGCGCCCAGTCGCACCGAGGTTGTCAGTATCGCTGCCGTTTTATTTTCGTGGATAAAGCGCAACTGGTTGCGTTTGACATTTCGGCCTTCGGCTTCCAAGTCCGCTACCTGCCCGGCGATTAGTTTTCGACTTCCGGCTGCGACCGCAAGCTCGCGTAGTAACGTTGAGAGGCCGTGGCGTGGTGTCGGCTTGGCACTCGAGGCGATCTCAAACGCAATCGTCAAAAGCGCGTCGCCGGCGAGGACGGCGATGCCTTCGCCGAAGACCTTATGGCACGTAGGCCGCCCACGTCGGTAATCATCGTTATCCATGCTGGGGAGATCATCGTGAACCAGAGAATATGTGTGGATGCACTCGAGTGCGCAGGCGAGGGGAAGTGCAGTCCTGATTTTGCCCCCGCAAGCTTCGGCAGCTGCTAGACAAAGAATCGGACGTAGCCGTTTGCCGCCGGCAAAAAGGCTGTAGCGAATCGCTTTGTGAAGAGTTGTTGGTCTCGTACTCGC
>Ga0126381_100003342_pt1 | contig 17442 bp, 21 predicted proteins | sample PanSoiMetPlot_28_FD_96465 | JGI IMG/M metagenome (GOLD analysis project Ga0126381, IMG submission 96465) | Tropical forest soil microbial communities from Panama - MetaG Plot_28 | ecosystem: Environmental > Terrestrial > Soil > Tropical forest > Bulk soil | place: Panama | collected 2016-02-17 | reverse complement strand
TCAGCCAGATAACCACGAGAAGAGCGAGGCCCATCTACTACGACCTCCAGGGTGCCTGGATTTCCCACACCGCAGCGCGCGATTCGACATGGAAAACTGCGGATGGCCGGGAAGTCTATCACAGGCATGTGTGACAAACGCAAGACACTTTGTCGTTTGCGTCGCCGCGGTATGAGCGCGCGTCACCAGCAAATTTTTCGAAGCGCGTTACTATGATCGGCGTATGGGTACGAGATCTCGCGGACATGGCCACGACACGCAGTATGTGCGCCTGCAAAGAAATTATTGCTTCGCCTGTGGGAAGAACAATCCCGACGGCATGCGTCTAAAATTCGAGTACGACGAAGAGCGCGACCGCTTCGTCTGCCGCTTTCGTCTCGGCAAACGCTACACGGGCCCTCCGGGCCATTGTCACGGCGGCATCATTGCGACGATCCTCGACGAAGCCATGGGAAAAGTGAACAAGCTGCGGCATGTGGTGGCGCTTACGTCTGAGATCACAGTGAAATACCTCAAGCCCGTCCCGCTCAACAAACCGCTGCGAGTTGAGTCGCGCGAGGTCCGTGTGAAGGGGCGCCGTCATATCAACATGGCCGAGATCCTGAATCAGAAGGGCGAGGTACTGGCGAGCAGCAAGGGCCTCTTCATTGCCATCGATCCCAAGAAGATGTTCGCGAAGTTTGTGGAGAAATGAAGGGCAGGCACATCGATGGTGAGACCGACGTCCTCGCCCCGTCCGACCTCCTCACGATGATTCCGACCCTCGGAGATCACCACCACTCACGTGGGGGCGGACCCTTCTTCCGTCCAGTCGAACGAAGCTCGACAACAAGTCTGTTCACCGCTCAACACTCTCGCCAACTCCTCGACACCTCTCCGCAGCTCTCTTGGATCCACGGCCGCAAACCCCAGAATCAGTCCCTCACGCCTGGACCGGCCCGAGGCATACTGGCGGAGAGGCACGACCTCCACCTCGCGCTTTGCCGCTATTTCCGCAATCCGCTCTGCCTTCAACCCCCTCTTTAACCAACCCACCGTCTGCAGTCCAGCTTCGACACTTGAGATCTCGAGTCCTCCCATCAGCTTCTCTCTGGCGCATTCCAGCAAAACTGACAGCCGCTCGGCATATAGCTCGCGCATCCGGCGAATGTGCCGGGCGAAATGGCCTTCAGTGATGAAGTCGCACAAGATCGCCTGCTCGAGTAATGGGGGATGATGGGTGCTCACCGATTCCGCGGCCGCGAACACGTCCACCATTTCCGACGGAACGACGAGATATCCGAGCCTGAGGGCAGGGAACATCACCGCGCTAAAACTGCCCGCAAAAATCACGACGCCGGATCGATCGAGGCCTTGCAGCGCCGGAATCGGCCGGCCTGAATAGCGGTATTCACTGTCGTAGTCGTCTTCGAAGATGAGAACGCCCACCTGCCGCGCCCAGTCGAGTAGTGCAAGCCGCCGCCGTAAGCTCATCGTGACACCTAATGGAAACTGGTGCGCGGGGGTGACATAGACCAGCCGGGGAGCCTTCCATTTGTTTTTGCCCCGATCGAGATCCAAACCTTCCGCATCGACCGGCACTGGGCAAATGCGAGCGCCCACAGCGCGAAATACAACCGATGCTCCCGGATAGCCCGGCTCCTCCGTCCAGACTGCCTCACCCGCATTAAGCAAAATACGAGCGGTGCGGTCGAGAGCCTCCTGCGCGCCGGACAGAATCAGCACCTGGTCGGCGCTACATTTCACACCGCGCGAACTGTTGAGGTAGTCGGCGACCGCTTGCCGAAGAGGTCTGTACCCAAGGGCTTCGCCCCCCGCAAGTAAGTTTGCCGAGACTCGTCGCAGCCGTCGCGCCGCCACCTGCGCCCATAATGTCGTCGGAAACATATCGAGCGCCGGCTGGTTCGGGCGAAATGCACGCAGCGGTCGCTGCGGAACGCCACGGAATGGTTGCAGGCGACGTGCGTATTCCGACAACGCCACGCGCCGATGCGGCAACCGCTTCTCTGCACGAGGTCCACGCACCGCGAGCAATTGCTCCGGAAGCACCTGGCTCACGTACGTTCCCGAACCTCCTCTACCCTCGACGTATCCCTCGCCTTTCAGCTGATCAAAAGCACTCACGATCGTTGCCCTCGATAGACGGTATTGCTGCGCGAGATCGCGGGTTGCGGGCAGGCGCGCCCCCGGCCGCAACCGGCCATCCAGAATCGCCATCCGCAATTCGTCATAAAACCATCGGTAGAGACTCGTCCCCCGCCGGGGCGACGGCAGACTCAAGGGCAGGGAGGTAGTTTCGCGCGGCATAGAAAGTGGTATGGACAGAATACCGTAAATGGACCGTGCGACAATACCAATCTTCGTTTAGCCTTAAAGGAGATGAAATTTACGAATGGGTGCATAGAAGCGTGCCCCGTGTCGAGGTGCTGAAGATGGCCGACAACAACGGATCAAGAAATGGAAGTTCCACCAGTCTGCGGCTGAAGACCGGTTTGGCCGAGATGCTGAAGGGTGGCGTCATCATGGACGTCACCGATGCGCGCCAGGCCGAAATTGCCGAGCGCGCCGGCGCAGTCGCGGTCATGGCGCTCGAGCGCGTGCCCGCACAGATTCGCGCGGAAGGCGGCGTGGCTCGCATGGCCTCGCCGAAGAAAATTCGCGAGATCATGAGCGCCGTCTCAATTCCAGTCATGGCCAAGTGCCGCATCGGCCACTTTGCCGAGGCCCAGATTCTCGAGGAACTCGGTGTCGACTACATCGACGAATCCGAAGTTCTTACTCCTGCCGACGAATCCCATCACGTTGACAAACACGCCTTCAAGGTTCCATTCGTCTGCGGCGCGCGGAACCTCGGCGAGGCCCTGCGCCGAATCGCTGAAGGCGCGGCAATGATTCGCACTAAGGGCGAAGCGGGCACGGGCGACGTGGTTCATGCCGTGAAGCACATTCGCCAGATTGTCCAGGAGATGAAAATTCTCACCGTTCTGAGCGAGGAAGAGCTTTACGCCAAGGCCAAAGAGCACCAGGCACCGTATGAACTCATTCGCATCGTTGCCAAGGAAGGGAAGCTGCCGGTGCCGAACTTCTCTGCTGGCGGCATCGCCACCCCGGCGGACGCGGCGCTCGTGATGCAGCTGGGAGCGGAAGCCGTGTTCGTCGGCTCGGGGATCTTCATGAAGAATTCCACCGAGTTTGCCGATCCAGCGGAAGCCGAGAAGCGCGCAACGGCGATCGTTCGCGCGGCCACACACTATCAGGATCCTAAAGTGTTACTTGAAGTCAGCGAGGATCTGGTGGGCGCCATGAAAGGCCTGGCTGTCTCGAGTCTGGATGAAGCACACATGCTGCAGACGCGGGGATGGTAGGAGAGTAGCTACCAGCTGCTGGCGCTGGCGTTAGCAAAATTTCTCGGCCCGGGAAGGCTCGATTAAGAATTGTCGGGATTAAAGAAATAGCAAAAGTCTTGCTGGCTATGAGCCAGTAGCTACAAGCTAGAAGCAGCTTTATGACCATCGGTGTATTAGCAATTCAGGGCGACTTTGACGCTCACAAAAAGCGCCTCGAAGAACTCGGTGCGGACGTGGTACTCGTGCGCAAGCCCGAGCAACTGGACGGGATCGCCGGCCTTGTCATTCCTGGAGGAGAGTCAGGCGCCTTTTTGAAGATCCTCGGCCCGGAAGGGTTCGAGAAGCTGAAACAGTTCGTCCGTCTCAAACCCACCTTTGGCACGTGCGCGGGCGCGATCATGCTGGCGAAGGAAGTTACCAATCCGGACCAGCCCGGTCTCGGCGCGCTTGATATTGGTATCCGCCGCAACGCCTACGGTCGTCAGATCGACAGTTCGATTCGCGAAGGGCTTTTTTCCGGTTCACCACTCGAAATGGTCTTCATTCGCGCTCCCAAGATCGAGCGTGTGGGGCCCGGCGTCGAGGTGATGGCCACCGAGGGCAAGGATCCGGTGGCTGTTCGACAGGGGAGAACGATGGCGGCCACGTTCCATCCAGAACTCAGCGATGACACGAGAGTCCATGAGAAATTTCTGGAATTGGTGAGGAACGGGCACAAGTAGGAATCAAGGGATTGCCCGCGGCTCTCTCACCCTCAATGATTAGACCAGGCCACTAGTCACAACTCCACCGATTCGCCGCCCCAATCCTCGGGACGCGAGTCGGCAAGGGACTGCGTAAACGTCCACACATAGCCGTTGAAGTCTTTCGCTGAATATTGGCGCTCTCCATACGGATAGTCCTGGGGCGGCCGCGTGATCAGCGCTCCGTGCTGTTTCGCGCGCTCATGATGCGCATAAACGTCATCCACCCTTACCATCACGGACGTCTCGCAAATCTTCGACGACTCCGGATTTTTCTGTTCCGTCACCACCATCGCCCCGTCCCCTATGTGCATCTGTACGCGGTGATTGCCAATGAACAACCGCACTCGAAAGCCGAAGGCGTCGCATAGCCATTTCGCGGCCCCTCGCACGTTGGGATAAGAAACTTGCGGAATCACTGTGCTTTGCGGGACGGAGCGGTTTCGGATCATCGTCCAGTACCTCGTCGGGAATGAGTCAGTCTACCGTGTCCCGTGCTAGTCCTTGGTGGGCCAAATTTTTGTGCTTGACATCCGAATCATGTAACCGTAGAGTTACGCATCATGCGGAACCAAACGGTTACATATTCCGCGGAAGCCACCTTCAGCGCGCTGGCTGATCCCACCCGGCGCGCCGTCCTCGATCTGCTCCGCAAGGGACGTCAGCCCGCCGGTCAGATTGCCCAGGCGTTTCCCGTCTCGCGGCCAGCGATTTCGAAACACCTGCGCCTGCTGCGGCATGCGCATCTCGTAAATGAGCACCGTGAAGGAAGGCACCGTTTCTACCATCTCAATCCGGAGCCGCTTCGCGCGGTCGATTCCTGGCTGGAACAATATCGAGCCTTCTGGACGACCAGCCTCAATAACCTGAAGGCTTTCGTCGAGGCGGAATACGCCAAAGAACTTTCGCAGCAGGATGGTTCGCTGCAATCCGAGCCGAATGCTTCAGGCGCGCCGCGTCCGGACACACGGTTTACCATCTCCGAAATTTCCCACGGGCCAAAAGAAAAATCAGGAAACGTTGAACAGAACCGTAGCGGGCATCGCCCCAGAAAAAAGAGAACGTCAAGAAAAGGAGATCGTCACTCATGAAATCGCTTCGCATCGCGCTCTGTGTTCTTCTCGCCGTCGCCACTACTGTCGTCGCTTCAGCCCAGTCCGACGCCACAAAAACCTTCGACCAGTTGAAGACTTTGAAAGGGAATTGGGAAGGGAAGGCGAGCAACGGGAAAGACCTCAAGGTCGTATTCCGCCCGACCTCCGGCGGCACCGCAATGATGAGCGAGATTGTCGGCGACGAGGACATGATCACCATGTTCCACATGGACAACAATCGTGTGCTCGCCACGCACTACTGCGGCGCCGGCAACCAGCCGCGCATGCAGGCCAGCATGTCGCCTGACGGCAAGACAATCATGTTTACCTTCGTCGACGCCACCAATCTGGCGACGCCAAAGACGGGTCACATGCACGCACTGTTGATCACAATGCCCGACGCGGATCACCATAGCGAGGACTGGACCTTCGTCGCTGACGGCAAGGAGGTGAAGGAACACTTCGACCTCACTCGCACCCATGGGTCGCTCTAGACATAAAGCAGATACTTAGGAGCTGCGATGCCGAAAACAATCATCACTCCTGATCGCGATGCGGTGGTCTCGGAAACCGAGGTCGCCGCACCGGCCGACCGCGTATTCGAAGCGCTGGTGAACCGCGATCAGGCATTGCAGTGGGGGAATAGCGACGCATTCCAGATCATCCATTGGGAAATGGATCCGCGCCCCGGGGGGAGATGGCGCTTCCTGTCGCGTGAGCGGTCCGGTACCCGCGAATTCGATCATCACGGCGAGGTCGTCGAGGTCGATCGCCCGCGGGTTTTGGCCTACAGTTGGTACGCGAATTGGCACAGCGATCCCACGCATCGCACCATGGTGCGATGGGAACTCACGCCGACGCCTACCGGCACTCTGGTCAAAATCACGCATAGCGGCCTGGCCGCGCTGCCCGACGCTTGCACAGGTTACAGCCAGGGATGGCCGGGCCTGTTGGAGCAGGTCAAGGCATTTTGCGAGAAACGTTAAAGGAGCATTCGCATGGCTTCTGTCGTCGTCACTCCCGACCAGGATGCATTGGTCAGCGAGATTCACATCGCGGCGCCCCCCGAGCGCGTGTTTCAGGCGCTCACCGATTCGACACAGGTGTTGCAGTGGTGGACCTCGCCCGAGTGCCCGATCGAGAATTTTTCCATCGAGCTGCGCACCGGTGGTCGCTGGCACTACGACACGAAGTCCACAAAAATGACCGTCAACGGCGTCTCGACGTTCCATTGTGATGGCGAGGTAGTCGAATACGATCCGCCGCGCGTGCTGATGTACACCTGGATCGCCAACTGGCATGAAAAGCCAGCGCAACGGACCGTTGTCCGCTGGGAACTTGCCAGCAGCAACGGCGGTACGTTGCTGCGAGTCACGCACAGTGGACTCACGAATCTGCCGGCTTCCCGCAGGGATTACTCTGGCGGATGGCCGGGTGTTTTGGAGTCGGTCAAGAAATTCATCGAGAACTAGAAAGGACTCATCATGGCGACGGCAGCGGTCACTGCTGATCAGGACGCGGTGGAAGCGGAAATCTTCGTGGCGGCGCCACCCGAGCGCGTGTTCGAAGCGATCACCGATCCGATTCAGATTGCCAAGTGGTGGGGCCAGACAGGTCTGTACAAAATCACTGAGCGAACATCCGACTTGCGGATTGGCGGAAAGTTCTCCAGCGCCGGCGTCGGTGCCGACGGTGCGAAGTTTCGCGTCGACGGGGAATATCTGGAGATCGATCCGCCACGCCTGCTTGTCCATACCTGGATGCCGAGCTACGGCGGTCCGCCTCAATCGATCGTTCGTTGGGAACTCGAATCGCGCGACGTTCACGGCCTGCAGTCTTCCGGTCCGCGCCGCATGGGCACGGGCACAGTTGTGAAACTGCGTCACCACGGGTTTGCCGGATTCCCAGAATCGTGCGCCAGCCACAGCCACGGCTGGATTCGTGTCCTTGGCTGGATGCAGGCGTTCGTGGAGAAGGGCGAGACTGCTGAAACGCGCAAGCCGGCGGAAGCGGGGCCAAGTTAGGCGGCACGTCAGCAGAGTCCGTGCTCCATGACGTCCGCTGCCCAACCCTTACTTCACGCCTTTCTCCGGGTCCCACGTACCGTGCTCTTTGCGCACGAAGACGATCTGTCCGATGTGATACGCGTTGTGGGTCGCGATGTGCGAAATCCCCGAAGCCCAGGCCTCGATCTTCTTGTCGTCGGCGGCTTCCACGGCTTTCTCCCAGTCGGTCATGACTTGATCGAGTTGTTGGACGACATTCCCCCACTGCTTACTATCAAAGTCGTTGAAAGTGTCGTCGTTCTTGCCGCTGTACTTCGCCGGGGTCTCGCCTCTGAACTTCGCCAGTTCCTGCTGGTTCCAGAAAACCAGGTGATACGCCAGCTGTCCCACTGAGTGATTGCCGCTTCCGTCCTTCCAGTTGGCCTGATCGGGTGTAAGCCCGGCCACCGCAGTATTTCCGTCGACAAACCAGTCCTTCTTGTTGTGAGTACTCCGTAGTTGTTCGAGCAGGATGCTTTTCAGCGTGGCGGGTGTTTGATTCTGTTTCTGATCTTGCGCCTGCAGGCTCAGCGACAAGCAGAACACCACAACGAAGATGACTCGTTTCATCGACCGCCTCCTCAAGCGATAATTGCGATCCGAAGCATAGACCGGTTGCGCGGTTCGGGTCAGCTATCTGTGAGAGAGATCAAATCCAGACTCCTGGATCCGGCAGTAACTTTGCCGGCCCGCTTCGCCGAAGTGCTAACCCTGGTGTACTTAGACAGTCAAATTCCCAGTCTGATTCATTGAGCCGTGCAGAATAAAACTGGTTTCCCGACTGCGGCTGCCGGTAACGTTCAGAAAACTTTTCAGGTAGTCTGCTGATTCCCCGGAGTAGAGAGAATGAAAGTATTCCTCGGACGACACGTGTATGGCTTAGCTGCGATACTGTTTGGCGTCATCACCGTGGTGTGGCGTGACTTCAACACTTGGCAACAGATCCAGGTGCTCGGGAACGTTCCTCGCCGCGAGATTCTCGTGTACCTGGCCGCCGTGGTCGAGATCATTGGGGGACTGGCGATTCAGTGGCGTCGGACTGCGCGAGGCGGCGCCGTCGCGTTGGCCTGCCTCTATCTGGTATTCGCGCTCCTGTGGGTGCCGCGCATCGCTGCTGAACCCATGGTCTACGATCGCTGGGGCAATTTCTTCGAGCAATTCTCGCTGGTCTCAGGAGCGCTTGTTGCGTACGGATCGTTGGGAGTGCCCGGTTACGAGCGCGACATCAGAATTGCGCGCATCGGCTACCTGGGTTTCGCAGTCTGTGTCATCTCGTTTACGCTGGAGCAACTCTTCTACCTTTCCGGAACGGCCACCTTTGTTCCGAAGTGGATTCCCCCAGGACAAATGTTCTGGGCCGTGGTGACTACGCTTGCATTTGCTCTGGCGGTGATTGCGCTGCTTTCCGGATGGATGGCTCTTCTCGCATCCCAGTTGACTACCGCAATGATCGTCGGATTCGGCTTGTTCGTGTGGCTGCCGGCGCTCGCCGATCCGCACAAACTTATCAACTGGGCCGGCAACGTACAGAATCTGGCTATCGCCGGATCGGCTTGGATTGTCACCGACTATCTTCGCGCCAGGGGCTCTGCGCCGGTCAACAACTAACGAGCCCCACCCGCTTAGTCGCCGGTGTTAATCGAATCGATTCTCGCTGCAATCCCGAACCCTCTTCCGCCTTAAGCGACTTTAGACTCTTTGAATTCTGGGTCCGAGGAGCCCGTTATGGACACACCCGAACAGAATCGGCGATCCTTCCTGTTCCCCCGGGGAGGAGTCGGCATGAGCCATATGTTGCCATCGATGGTCGCAGGTCAGGGAGCGTCTCGCGAGGGATCGGTGCTGGGCCCGGACGAAGGCGAACACCTCATTCATTTTCGCGACCATGGAAATGTCTTCATCAAATTCGGTGCTGCGACTGGCTCGCCTCATCTGGCGATGGGCACACAACAGGTCATTGGGGGAACGGGCATTCCTACCCACCGACACTTGAAGATGGAAGAGGCTTTCTATGTTCTTGAAGGCCAGGGAACGGTAATCCTGAACGATGTGCCCCACCATTTCGAAAAGGGCGCGACCGTCTTCATTCCTAGAAATGCTTGGCATGGATTTGAGAATCCTGACCACGAACTCCTCTTGCTCTGGATTATGGCGCCCGCTGGCCTGGACGGCTTTTTCCGCGAAACTTGCAGTCAGCCCGGTACGCCGCCCAAGCAACTTAGCCGGGAACAAATCAGAGAGATCGCCCTGAAATACGACATCGAATGCAGGTAGCGCACAGGTGGACGACGCTTCACCATGAAAGGGGGCCCGGACGCCTACCGACCTGAGCAAAACTCGTCTCTCAAAGGTGAAACGCGGCCGCTCCCTTGGCAGAACCTGCGGAATAGCTGCGCTATACTGAAGCCAGCGATGCGGGACCCACAAGACAAGAAGTTCTACCTCGAAACCTTCGGCTGCCAGATGAACGTGCATGACTCCGAAAAGGTCATCGGCACGCTCATTTCCGAGGGCTATCGCCAAGTTTCGACGGTCGAGGAAGCTGACCTTATCCTCTATAACACCTGCTCCATCCGCGACAAAGCGGAGCAGAAGGTTTTTCATCGTCTCGCCGACTACAAGCGGCTTCAAAAAGAGGGCAAAGTCTTCGGGGTGCTTGGCTGTGTGGCGCAACAGGAAGGCGAAAAGATCTTTGCGCGCGCGCCGCACGTCTCGATGGTGTGTGGCTCGGCCTCATATCGCAATCTGCCGCAGATGCTGGTGCAGATCGAGGCAGGGAACCGTCACGTGACCGGTCTTGATGACCGTCAGACCGACGAGTGCTTCGAAACAGAGTTCACGTCACGGACAAATCCTCATCGCGGCTACATTACGATCATCGAAGGCTGCGACAAGTTCTGCGCGTATTGCGTTGTGCCATTCACGCGTGGCAAGGAGCGCAGCCGGACATCCGACTCGGTGCTGGCCGAAGCCCGCCAGATGGCCGATCTGGGCTACAGTGAAATCCAGTTGCTTGGGCAGAACGTCAATTCTTACAAGGATCCGGCCGGCACGAAGTCGTTCGCCGAACTGCTGGCCGCGGTCGGTCAAGTTCCGGGCATCAAACGTGTGCGTTTCACCACGTCACACCCGCGCGACTTCGGCAAAGATATCGTCGATGCCATCGACGCAGTAGCGACGCTCTGCGATCACGTCCACCTGCCCGTGCAGAGCGGTTCCACCCGAGTACTTGACGCCATGCAGCGTCTTTATACGCGCGAGCAATACCTCGAACGCATTGCCTGGACGAAGGCTGCCCGGCGCGAAATCAGCCTGACCACCGACGTCATCGTTGGTTTTCCTGGCGAGACCGAGGCAGAATTCGAGCAAACCCTTAGCCTGCTTGATGACGTCGAATACGACGGAGTTTTCTCCTTTAAATATTCGCCACGGCCGAACACCCCCGCGTTGAGCCTGGACGACGCGATTCCAGACGTTGAGAAATCACGCCGCCTCGCGGTACTCATGGAGCGGCAGCGCGAAATACAGAAGCGAAGGAATCAGCGCCATATCGGGGAAGTTGTTGAGGTAATAGTTGAGGGTCGAAATGAAGCGCGCGAGCAGTGGGGTGGGCGCACGTCGCAGAACAAGGTGTTGAACTTTTCAGCACTCTCAAGCAAACCTTATCCGGTGATTGGCAGCTACTTACCCGTACGGGTGACAGGCAGTTTTCCGAACAGCTTGCTGGGCGAATTGGTGATATAAGGGGCACATGGAAGTCGAAATGAAAATTCGCGGCCTCATGATGGACCCCGTCACCAATATGCCCATCGTGATTTTGAAGGACGTTGGCAGCGATACTGTCTTGCCCATCTGGGTGGGAGTTTACGAGGCCAACGCCATCGCGCTTGAGATCGAAAAGGTCCCCACCCCGCGGCCAATGACCCACGACCTGATCAAAAATGTCCTCGTCGGCCTCGAATCGCAGGTGCACAAGGTTGTGGTGACCGAACTTCGCGACGACACCTTCTATGCCGTGATCTGGGTGGAGCGGGACGGCCGCATCATCAGCATCGACTCCCGTCCCTCGGACGCGCTTGCCCTCGCCCTACGCGTGGATTGCCCGATCTTCGTCGAAGATGAAGTCTTGAAGTCGTCAAAGCTCGCCGCCAATATGTCCGACCGCGTCAATTCCGAAGAGCTCCGCAAGTGGCTCGAGGGCCTTAACGATGAGGATATGGGGCGATACAAGATGTGATTAGTTTCTAGCAGGAAAAAGGGGAGAGCATCGCTCTCCCCTCTTGTTTGAGAGCAGATAGTTCTTTAAGACCCTTTACACTCCCGGCTTGGTCGCGGTCGTGGTCACGCCCAACTTCTTCAACCGATCCCGCGCCTGCAACGCTTCATTGGTCTTGGGATAGCGCTGGATGACATGGCGCAATTCGGTCACTCCATCGTCCTTCTGGCCCATTTCAATCAGCGCGAAGCCTTTCTTCAGCTGTGCCGACGCCGCCTTGTTCCCGCTCGGAAAATTCTGCAGAACCTGATCATACGAAGTCACGGCCTGCTGGTAGTTGCCGCCTCGAAACTGCAACTCGCCGAGATAGAAATACGAGTTTCCCGCGAGATCCGTGTTTGGATAAAACTTCACGTAATCGGAGAACTCTTTCGACGCCAAATCGTTGTTCCCGCCGTTGTAGTCCCGGAGTGCGTTCGCGTAGAGCACATCCGGCGGAGGGGCCTGGGCCTGCGCCTGCGCTTGATCCTGCGCCGCCTTCTGCGTGGCGGCCATGCTCTGCTGTTGCGACTGCATGTCTTCCAACTGCTTGCTGACCTTTGCCAGGCGGACCTTCAACTCGTCCATTGTGTCGTTAAGCGCCTGAATCTGACCGGAGAGCTGGTCCACATGCCCGGATGCGTCGCCCTGCTGTTTCTGCAGCGTGGTCTGCAAGGAATTGATCGCGGCAGTGGCCTTGTTGGAAGCGTCCGTGTTTTGCTCGACGAGGTTCTTCATCACACCCATACGCTCGTCGAAGCTCTGCTTCATCGCGGTCATCTGCTCTTGCAGTTGCTGGACCTGCGTCTGAAGCTGCACCATTTCTTTGCTGGCTCCATACGCGGGGCTGACCGCCAGCCACAAAGCCGCGACCAGCCCAAATCCCTTAGACAGTTGTGAGTTCATCATGGTTTTGGTCCTTCGGATTACTACGTTCAGTATCCCACGTCCTGGCGCAATCGAGCCCCTGGCCGAGATCCGCTGGCGCAGAAAGATGCGACCGGGACGACTTTAGGATGCCGTCCCGGCCCGTGGTTGCGTTATTTCTGGTACACGAAATGACCGCGGCGGTTTTGCTGCCAGCAGCTTTCGTTGGACTCCGTACAGAACGGCTTTTCCTTGCCATAGCTGATTGTCTTGATGCGGCTGGCGCTGACCCCCGCCGCCGTCAAGGCGTTCTTTACCGCGTTGGCGCGACGGTCACCCAACGCGAGGTTGTACTCGGTCGATCCACGCTCGTCGCAGTGACCCTCGACCGTGAAGTTGATGCCCGCGTGCTCACCCAGGAATTGTGCATCGCCCTGCACCGACGCCTGCTGATCCGGACGGATCGAGTCGGTGTCATAGTCGAAGTAAATGTCCTTCATCCGCTGCGCGAAGAGTTCTTCCTCAGTCGCGGACGCCTGCGCTGGCGGCGGTGGCGGCGCATTCACGGTCACGCGTGCCGTCGCCTCCTGACTTCCCCCCGCACCCTTGGCGACGAGATGATAGGTGGTCGAATCGGTGGGCGTCACCTGTTGCGATCCATTCGGCTGCACGGCACCGATACCATCGATGCTGACATCCGTCGCATTCGTGGTCTGCCACGTCAACGTCGTCGACATTCCCTTATCAATCGAGTTCGGGTTTGCCGACAACGACGCGGTTGGCGACGGCGGCGGCGGCGGTGGGGGTGGGGGCGGAGCCTGCTTCTTTTTGCAGGCACCTAACATCATGATGGCGCCGAGGACCAATACAAGAGTGGACCACTTCACGATCGACTGTTTCACAATCTCCTCCCTAAGAATTTGCTCGCATGGGCTTATGTGCAGAAACAAATCCGGCGGCGCAGGCCAACATATCTGCGACCGTCGGTGATAATGACATTTGTGCGAGCCCTTCCATCGTTACATTTTTGCTGCTTATTTCCAACTCCAATTTGGTTGCGAGTTGCGTCCGCTGAAAGTCAGTTGTTGCACTTTGGTACCGTCAGCCAGCATGGTCCAGATCTGCTCGCTCCCCGAGCGGCTCGACTGAAACACAATGTGTCGACCGTCCGGTGACCATGACGGGAAATCATTTCGGCCGCCGTCGTGCGTTAACTGAACCCACTGCTTGCTCGCAATGTCCATCAGGCAAATATCGTTGGCTCCCGGCGCCCCCGGTCCGTATTTGCGAAACCAAGCCAGCGCGAGAAACTGTCCGTTCGGCGACCACGAAGGCGACACCGCGTATCCCTGATCGGTCACACGTTGCACGTTTGTTCCGTCGGCTTCCATGGTGTAAATCTGCGGCAGTCCCGTGCGCCCGCTGACGAAAGCGATCTGAGCTCCGGTCTTGCGATTGAACGTTGGTCCCACGTCGGGTCCGCGGCCGGTGGTCAGCCGGTGCAGGTTCCCACCCGTAGCATCCGCAATGTAGATATTCGATTCGCCGCCGCGCGATGACGAAAACGCCACCCTCGCGCCGTCGGGAGCCCAGGTGGGCGAAAGATTCGTTCCGCCGTTACGAGCAAACGACACCAGCCGGTTCAGTTCGACCGAGTACACCATGATCTCCCAGCTGGTTTTGGTGAGCGAACTGAACGCCAGCCGCGTACCGTCAGGCGAAATTCGCGGTGAAAGTGAAATGGATCCGATGTGTGTAACCTGGTGCTGATTCGAGCCGTCGTAGTCCATGGCCCAGATCTCTTTGTGCCCGCCGCGGTCGCTTACAAAATAGATCTTGCTCTCCGCAATTCCCGGGACCCCGCCACCCAGCCGGAAGATGATTTCATCCGCGAACTTGTGCGCGATCGTCCGCGCCCCATCCTGAGTAGCCGCGTCCGTATATTGCTTGCCCAACACTTGCGGCGAACCGACGTTCTTCACGTCATAGAGCCAGCCGTGTACCAGCAGGCTGTTGCCCGTAGCGCCAAAGTCACCGAACGCCAGCATCGACGCATTCGGAGGCGGAGTGCTCCATGCATCAAAATGAACTTCTGAAGGATTGCCGGGCACATCGGTGGGATAAAAGCTTTTGGAAACCATCTCGAAGATGCCGGCGTTGTCGAGATCGTTCCAAAGCGTGTCGTTGAAGGCCTTCAACAGCCCGGGTGTATTCGGATCCTGCGTGGTGGCTTTGAAATCCGATGCGGCCAGCCGCACCTTCTCGACGCCAAGTCCGGTTCCAGTGCGGATCCAATCTTGTGCATGCGCTGCGCTCGGTCCGAGGCCGATCACTGCGAAGCCAACCACTAATAAGAAGACGAATACAATCCGCGCTGCGTCTCGCGGAGAAGCCGTCGCTTCGACACGCCGAGCATCGGCGACATTTACGTTCTGCGAATAGCGACGGACCAAAAACGACTGCCTGACTGGATGCATGCTAATCTCCGCTTCCTCGCCCCTCGACGCGCCCGGCCAGCGCTCGAAATTTATCTCTTAAAGTCAAACCAGAATTCCACCGTGACCTTGCTTCCCGAATAATCCGAAGGCAAAGGTCCGAATGTATCGATTCGTTGAATCGCGCGGATCGCCGACTGATCGAGCGACGGCACTCCACTGGACTGCTCGAGTTGCACATTGGTCGGCTGTCCGTTGCGGGTGATGTCAAATTGCACATACACGCGGTTCGCCTGGTGAATGTTCGGATCGATCTCGTACTTCAGCCAATTCTGCGAAACCTTCTGTTGCACCACGCGCACATACCAGGCGTAGGCGCTGCCGAAATCGCCGCCGCCTCCCTGAAATCCAAAGCCACCCTTGGCGCCACCGGAGCTGAACGTCCCATACGGACCGCTCACAGGACCGCCCTGACCGAATGGAACCTCGTTCGTTTCTTCGGCTGGCTGCGCTGCCGGTTTCTGTTTGCTCGCCGTCGTTACAGGCTTGGGTTTGACCTTGCTCGTTTTATCAGGAATCGGAATCGCATCCGGTTGCTCCATCGCCTTCGGTTCCGGTTGCGACTTGGTCAGCCCCTTCGAGTCATTGGCCAGAACATTCTGGGTTTCCGTTTGCGGGGCAGGCAAGGGAACCGTGCTCACCATCGTTACGCCCATGGCCTCACCGCCGCCACCCGCTCCCCATCCCGATCCTGTGCCGCGCGAGAGGATCGTCCCAGCGGCAAAGATCAACCCCACCACGGTCGCGTGAAACACGACAGAGTAGACGAGCGGCTTTCCTAACTCGTTGGGCTCGGTAAATATGTCAGCGTTTGCTTGCATTCTGGTCGAGAGGTTGGGTCACGATACTTACATTCGTGATGCCCGCACCTTTGATTGCATCCATGACCGTCGCAAAAGCGCCGAACGGTACGTCCTCATCAGAGCGAATGTAAATCGATTGATGCTGAGGATCGCGAATCTTCTGCCGCAGCTTCGTCTTGATGTCGTTGATGTTGATCGGATCGTTTCCCAGGAACACGCGCTGCTGCTTGTTGATGCTGATGACCAACCGTTCTTCGGTGACTTCCTTTACCGTCCGCGTCTTGGGAACGTTCACTTCAATGCCGGACTGCAACACCGGCGCCGTCACCATGAAGATGATCAGCAGCACCAACACCACATCCACCAACGGCGTGACGTTGATATCGGAAATGGAACTCTGGGTACGGCCGTTAGCGGTGGTGAATGCCATCAGCGCCGCGCTCCCGCAGCTTCACCTTGATAAGCCACCTGTGCGGCGCTCCGCTCGACAGCATTGAGCATTTCGAGAGAAAAGTCGTCGCCGCGCGCCGCGAACTCGCGGATCGAACTGCCGATCAGGTTGTAGGCAATGACGGCGGGAATGGCGGCGGCCAGACCAGCGGCCGTCGTGATGAGCGCCTCGGAGATGCCGGGTGCCACCGCGCGCAGCGTCGCTGCGCCCGCAGTTCCCAGTCCGTGGAACGCGTCGATGATGCCCCAGACCGTTCCGAACAATCCCACAAACGGAGTGACTGCACCGGTGATTGCCAGCCACGCGACGTTTCGCTCGAAGCGCGTTAGTTCTTCTGAGTTGGCAATCTGCATGGCTCGCTGCACCGCCAACAGGTTGCGAACGCCGCCGGGATTGGCAAGCTGGCGCTTGAACTCTTCGTAGCCGTTCTCAAACACCCCTACCAGCGGACTTGGCCGAAACTGATCGGCGACCGCCGCCATGTCTTGCAGGCGTTGCGCCTTGCGGAAGGCGCGAATGAAACGGCCGCTCTGCACGCGGGCGCGCCGGAGCACGCTCCATTTGGAAAGGATGATGGCCCACGACAGCAGGCTGAAAGCCAGCAACAGGATGAGAACGGTTTTGGCGACAGGGCCAGTCTCACCAACGAGATCCATGATCTCGCCACCGATTACGAAAGCGAACCAGTGTGAATTCAACATTGGATAGTAAGAGGCGCGAGCGCCAAATGACCTCCCGGGTGAGATTTTCCGGATGAAACGCTCGTTAATTATAAGCCCCGATGCTTGCAGGCTCTACCCAGAAGGACGCCAAGTTTTCCTTAGAACCAAGCTATAAAACAGTAGATCAGTCGTTGCTCGTTGGTCGTCAGTCCGTCAGCAACAGTACCAGTCGCTTCGACTCACTTGATAAAACCGAACCGTACAAGCCGAAGACAGAGGACCGAGGACCACAACTGACGACTGAAGACGGATGACTGGCGACTGCTTTGCTGCTATTCTGCGCTCAACTTCGCAATTTCCAGGACTACCGTGCTCGTCGAACTGCGCCTCGAGAACTACGCGGTCATCGATAACCTGGTCGTTGAGTTTGCTTCTGGCCTGAACCTGCTTACTGGCGAAACTGGGGCCGGGAAATCCATCCTGATCGATGCCCTCACGCTGCTCCTGGGCGAAAAAGCTTCCAGTGACCTCATCCGTTCCGGTGCGGATCGGGCCGTGGTAGCGGCCGTTTTTGAAACCGAAGCTGCCGCCGCCAAAACCGTCGGAAAAATCCTTGAGGAAAACGGTCTCGACTCCGAAAGCGACTCCGTTATCCTGCGCCGCGAAATCGCAGCCGGCGG
>Ga0126381_100003341_pt1 | contig 17443 bp, 15 predicted proteins | sample PanSoiMetPlot_28_FD_96465 | JGI IMG/M metagenome (GOLD analysis project Ga0126381, IMG submission 96465) | Tropical forest soil microbial communities from Panama - MetaG Plot_28 | ecosystem: Environmental > Terrestrial > Soil > Tropical forest > Bulk soil | place: Panama | collected 2016-02-17 | reverse complement strand
TGATGGCGATCAACCGCGTTTCGGCACTAGTCCTTCCTTATTCGACCCGCTATTTAATCGATAGCGTCATCACGAAACATCATGTGCAGTTGTTACGGCCAATTGTCCTCGCTGTACTGAGCGCAACCGTCGTGCAGGGCATTACATCGTTTTCCTTGACGCAGTTGTTGTCGAAGGCGGCGCAGCGCTTGATCGCGGAGTTGCGGGAAAAGGTGCAGAAGCATATCTCGCGATTGCCAGTGTCGTTTTACGATGCGAACAAGACGGGCAACCTTGTCTCGCGCATCATGAGCGACGTGGAAGGCGTGCGCAATCTGCTCGGTACGGGACTGGTGGAATTGGCGGGCGGGCTGCTGACGTCGCTGATCGCTCTGGTTGTGCTGTTTCGGATCAGTGCCCTCATGACGGCCCTGGCGTTCGGAGCGTTGGTGATATTTGCGGTGGCATTGAACAAGGCGTTCACCACGATCCGTCCGATTTTCCGCGAGCGCGGCAAGATCAATGCGGAAGTAACGGGGCGGCTCGCGGAATCGCTCGGTGGTGTACGCGTGATCAAGGGCTATCACGCCGAGGAGCGCGAGGAGCAAGTCTTCGCCAAAGGTGTGGGCCGCCTGCTCGAAAACGTGATGCGCACCTTGACGGCGACATCGTTGATGAGTCTTTCAGCCAGCCTGTTGATGGGTATCGTGGGCGCGATCATCATGTACATCGGGGCGCACCAGATTCTGGCGGGGACACTGACCATCGGCGGTTTCTTCACCTACACGCTGTTCCTTGGATTTCTCGTGGCTCCGATTGTGCAGATGGTGGCAATCGGCACCCAGATCACGGAGGCCTTTGCCGGCCTTGAGCGCACGCAAGAGATTCTGCGCGAACGTCCGGAAGATCAGGATCCAAATCGGACCGTGGTGCTTGACGACATCGTGGGTCGACTCGAATTCGACGATGTCAGCTTCAGCTACGACGGGACGAGAACTGTCCTGCATGACGTTTCGTTTGTCGCGGAGCCGGGAACGGTGACCGCGCTGGTAGGGTCGTCGGGATCGGGGAAGTCGACGACGATCGGCCTGATCTCGGCATTTCACGTGCCGACGTCGGGCAAAGTTTTGATTGATGGCGTCGATCTGAGTACGGTGAGACTGGACTCGTACCGCACGCGGCTGGGGGTTGTGCTACAGGAGTCGTTTCTGTTCGACGGGACGATCCGCGAGAACGTTTCATTTTCTCGGCCGAATGCGAGCGAGGAGGAAATCATGCGCGCCTGCCGGATTGCGCGTGTGGACGAGTTCGCGGAAACGTTCGCCGATAAATACGACACCATCGTCGGAGAGCGCGGAGTGAAGCTCTCCGGTGGGCAACGCCAGCGGATCTCGATTGCGCGGGCAATCCTGGCGGAGCCGCGGATCCTGATTCTTGACGAGGCAACGTCGAGCCTGGATTCGGAATCGGAACAGATGATCCAGCAAGGACTGTCGTTCCTGATGCAAGGCCGCACGACGTTCGTGATTGCGCACCGGTTGTCGACCATCCGCCGCGCCGATCAGATTCTCGTGGTGGAGCAGGGACAGATTGTGGAGCGCGGTACGCACGAAGAGCTCTACGAGATGCACGGGCGCTACTACGATCTGTACACCAAGCAGCACGGGCTGGAGACGAATTTGTTTTTGGCGCCGGGCGAAGGCGATGTCGTGGTGGAGAATGGGAACGGCGCTTCAGGGCGGAAAGACGCTGCCGAGCCGAACGCTTTGGGCGTGATGCGCGGAGACGTGCGGTAGCCAATGGCTTGTGGCTGGTAGCCGGTGGCTTATCACGTCTCAATGGGATTTTAGCTACTTGCTATGAGCCACTAGCTATGAGCGAGCTTGGGCGTGGGAAAGAAATGAATTCATAAGATGACCGCGGGCGCGACTTCAAATTCATCCAACATTGCAATTCGTACCGATAATGTCTGCCGCCACTACGCGATGGGCGAAAGCCTGATCCGCGCGGTAGACGGTATCTCGATCGAGGTTCCCGCTGGCGAGTTTGTCGCTCTGCTGGGGACGTCGGGGTCGGGGAAGTCGTCGCTGCTAAATCTGATCGCGGGGCTGGATCGGCCGACGTCAGGAGCGGTGATCGTCGAAGGGAAGGACCTGGCGCGGCTCTCTCGCGAGAATCTCGCCCAGCATCGCCTGCACACCGTGGGGATGGTCTTCCAGTCGTTCAACCTGATTCCGAGCATGACCGTGATCGAGAACGTAGAGTTGCCGCTGCGATTCGCTGAGGTCGAACGGGGCCGGCGCGATGCGCTTGCGCGCGAAGCGCTCGACAAAGTGGGGCTTAGCAAGCGGCTGAATCATCGGCCGAGCGAACTTTCCGGCGGGGAACAGCAGCGGACATCGCTGGCGCGCGCGCTCATCAATCGCCCGAAGCTTCTGCTAGCGGACGAGCCAACCGGCAATCTCGACAGCCGCACCGGCACGGAGATCATGAATCTCATCCGCCAATTCAACGAATCGCTTGGGATGACGATCGTGGTGGTGACCCACGAGAAAGCACTTGCTGGGCAGTACGCAGAGCGGCTGATTTCGCTCGCTGACGGCAAGCTCGTTGACGATCAGCCGAACGTTGCAACGGTTTCCACGACATCATCGACCGGAGGCCGGGCATGAAAGCGTACGATCTCGCGGAATTGGCGGTACGGAATCTGCGCGAATCAGTGCTGCGCAACTCGCTCACGACGATCGGTATCTCGGTGGGCGTAGCGTCGCTTGTGGCGATGCTGTCGCTGGGAATCGGCCTGCAGCAGATGGCAACGAGGCGGCTGGTGAAGTCGGGGTTGTTCGACACGGTGGTAGTCACTTCGCGCCGAGACTTACGCAATTTCAATCGCGGCGATGATCAGGGAGAAGGTCTGGATCCTGCCCAGAGCCCCGCGCTGGATGAGCCTTCTCGGAAGAAGATCGAGCAGTTGCCGAATGTAGTGGAGGCGAGTCCCGATCTCCGCTTCATCACTTCGTTCACCTACGACCATAAACCGCACCTGACCATGGTGGCGGGGATCCCGCCGTCGTATCGCACGAATGATGCATTCGAAGGCATGCAGGGAAGTTTTTTCTCAGCAGATGATGCGCCCGAGGTCATCCTGCAAAAAAGCTTTGCCGCCGATTTGCGGGGGAAGACCGCGAAGCCGGGATCGGATGAAGTACCGGTGACCGAACTGGCAAAGCCGCTACTGGGCAAAGAGATGACGATGCGCTACGCGGAGCAGGTGGATGGCAGTTCGGCCGGTGGGTCTTCTGAAGACAAGTCGAAAGATCCTGCAAACGCAGGGACGTCCTACTCGATCGTCTCGCATGAACTCAAGCTGAAGATCGTGGGTGTTACCGATCTCGATCCCGATAGCATGCGGGGTCCGGTGCGAGCGCGTGTGCTGTTGCCGTTGAAGCTGCTGCAGAGTCTGCACGTGGTTCAACCAACGGCGTTGCGCGATACGACGCAAGCCACCAGCAAGGTGCCGACCTATGCGACCGTGAGCGTGCGGGTGAAGGATCCGGCGAAGATTCAGGCCGTGGAAGACTCGATCAAGAAGATGGGTTTCAACACGTTTTCGATGCTGGACGCGACGCGCAGCTTGCGGCGCTTCTTCACAATTCTGGACTTGTTTCTGGGAATCTTTGGGAGCCTGGCGCTGGCGGTAGCGTCGATTGGCATCGTGAACACGCTGGTGATGGCCATTCTCGAGCGGCGGCGGGAGATTGGCATCATGAAGGCGATCGGCGGGAGCGATGGCGACGTCCAAAAGCTCTTTTTCGTCGAAGCCGGAGTCATGGGTGCGTTTGGCGGCGCGGTCGGCGTGGCACTTGGGTGGACGATTGGCCGCATTATTAACGCGGGGACGAATGTCTATCTGCGCCGCCAGGATCTTTCACCCGAGCAGATATGGTTCGTACCGTGGTGGCTGGTGATCGGCGCGATCGTGTTTGCGATCATCGTGAGCCTGATTTCGGGCGTGTATCCAGCGACAAGGGCCTCACGCCTCGATCCGGTGCAGGCATTGCGGTACGAGTAAACTCCATTCATGCGTCGCGTGCGACGATTTCCAGGCATTCTTCTGTTCTTGGCGTTGGCGGCGACAGATACCGTCGCGCAGATCGACTGTTCTTCGCTCGACAGCCAGATCCTGAAGCGGCTGGTGCGGTATTGCGTGCAACTGCCGTCGAACTATGCCGATGCGAAAGACGCGAGCGGCAAGCTGGAACGCTATCCCGTCCTTTACTTCCTTCACGGCCTCGGCGACAACGAACAGACGCTTTTCAAGACAGGTGGCTGGACGCTGATCGAAGACCTGCGCGAGAGGAAGAAGATCAGCAATTTTCTGATCGTTGCGCCCGAGGGACGCAACAGTTTCTATATCAATTCGGCCGATGGAAAAGACCGTTACAGCGATTTCTTTCTGCGCGAGTTCATGCCGTTCATTGAAAAGAAATATCGCGTGAAGCCTGGGCGGGATGGGCGCGCCATTGGTGGTATTTCGATGGGCGGGTTCGGCGCGCTGCGCATGGCGTTTGCGTATCCGCAGTTGTTTTCGTCGGTGAGCGCCCAGAGCGGGGCATTGATTCTCGAATCACCGAAGAACATCAACGCGGCGGCCCATTCTGGATCGCCGGTGGTGCGGGCGCTGACAGAGGTCTTTGGCAATCCGATCGACGTGGCACATTGGGAGGCTAACAACCCGTTCGTTCTCGCCAGAAAGAATCGAGCGGCGTTGAAGTCGCTGGCGATTTATTTCAATTGCGGGCAGAACGACGACTATGGATTTGAGAAAGGCGCCGCCGCGCTCGATAAGCAGCTGACTGAGGAAGGCGTCCCGCACGAGTACCGTCCGTATCCCGGGGACCACAACCTGACGTATTTTCTTTCCCACCTCGGTGAGACGATGGAATTCCACTCGCGGGCGTTTGGGGGGAAAAGATAGGCTCGTTGGTGGAGAAATAGGTCCGGACCTGAGGATCTAAATACGGGAGAAGTGTTGCTCGGAAGCTCTGCCCTTCGCTTAATGGGTGACATGGCGATTTTTGTGCGCCGGGATAAAACCGGCATGAAGCAGAGGATGAAAGAGCCTTACAAGGAAGGAGTAGCGATCCACTTGGCCTCGAGTCTTGCGCTGCTACCGCGAGGGACGCAGTGAAGCGTAGATAGAGGATAGGCGGGGTGGCCATTGAGCCGCGAAAACATACAACCCGGACGCCGACGCGGTAAAAATGCGCGGAAGGCAACATGAGAGGGAGCGATAACGCGAGTTCCTGATCAGTCCGGCGTGGTCGAAGACCCCACGGCACGCCTAGAAACTTCATGCACGAGAACCGGGAGACCTCGGAGACACCTGCGGCCCAGTCAGGCAGCAGGTCGGCGGGCGAAGGCCCAGGCCGCACGGCCCGCGTGTACGTCACCGAGGAGTCACACTGCGGCATAGTACCGATGAACCATTCGAACAAAGACGGACCGCTCGTCGGCGGAGATGGAGGGAAGGCTGCGGATCGAGGAGAGCACTCATCCATTTGACACGTACCCGACTCAGAGCGGGATTGCGCGTGTCCCACGAGTGGGCGAGTGTGCGGAGGAGCGTTATGCTCGGACGCTATTTATCCTAGATAAGAACCGGATGCGCTAATGAGCGCCCGTCCGGGTCTGTGCGGGGGGCACCGGGCAACTGGTGTCCCTACCGCGATCACCATCTACCACTCTAGAAATCACTTTCCGATCGGGAGCATAAACAAAACGAGGGAAAGATTATACGCAGCGTGGCACGCGAAACAGGCTTTTACGGAGTGAGTGTAAAGGCGCATCCCTCCAAGCAAAATGGCGACGGGTAGCACTGTAAGCCAATGCTCTGGGTGAGACACACAGAACAGAAGGGTGACCGCTGCAATGCTTGAAATGTCTCCAAATCGTCGTGCCAGCGAAACGAAGCGTATCCCTCGAAAATAGATTTCCTCCAGGGCGGGTGGAACAAATCCGGAGAGCCGACTAAATGCCAGTATGGCCTCCACAGACTCATCTTGATAACCGTGACCAGCGAACGCAGCGTTTGCTAAGGAATAAACGATTCCAGTTACAAGACCGGGTAGACTTGCCGACCCCAAAACTCTATTTGAGCATTCCCAACCGATGCTCTGTGCAAAACTTGCCAGCCTTCGCCTACGGACGAACCAAATCACGAGTGGCCCCGGCGAACATGATCCACCCACAAGTCCAAACAAAACATAGATGGTGGAATCCAGGCGATAAAATCGGAGCCACGAATGGAGAGATGGGTGTGAATACACAACCAACATGCTCATCAACAGAAAGAGCACTGACACTGCGTATCCGGCCATTCCCACGATGACAGCATCGGCAATGCTCCACCCGCTTGTCGTATCGTGTGGAAGCCTGCTGCGTGCCGGCTGTTCTAATTCATCCTCTCATCGCTTGTTCAAGCCCGGAGAGTCTAGCAGTTCGTAATGGCCTGAGAGACACGCTTGCTGATGACTGGCGAAATCAGGCGATTGCACTCAAAATCCGTGCTGACGCTCCATTTGTGCAACGCGATTTTCATCAACTGATTCATCACTACCGTCATCAGAACCCCGTCCCAAAAAACGCATCCACTAAATCGAAATTCTGCGTTGTACTTCCGAACCCCTCACCAGCTAACAATGCATGATGCCCAAGTCGCACTATTCACCGGATCACGACGCTTGTGGTGTGGGCTTCGTGACGCAGCTCTGCGGCCACCCGTCGCACGAGTTGGTGGACCGTGCGCTGACGGCTCTGCTGCGGCTTGCCCATCGCGGCGGTGTAGACGCCGACGGCCGCAGCGGCGACGGCGCCGGTTTGCTGATGGCCATTCCCGATCAGTTCATGCGCGCTTGCGCAGCGGAACAGGGAATCCGGCTCACGCAGGAGTTCGGACTAGGCATGGTGTTCATGCCGGCCGAAGCCGAGGCATCGGTTAACGCGGTGGTCGGGGAATTGGCACGCAAAAACGGTTTGCAATGCCTGGGATGGCGGGAAGTGCCGACCAATCCGGCGATCGTGGGTCCGCGGGCTTTTGAGACACTACCGCTGATCCGGCAATGCTTTTTCGGCGCCTTGGAGCCATGGCGGAACGGATGGCGTGCCGATCTTGAGACGCGGCTCTTCCGTCTCCGCAAGCAGATCGAGGCTGCGGTTCCTCGCGGGAGTTACTTTTGTTCGCTTTCTTCACGCACCGTCGTCTACAAAGGACTGCTGACGCCTGATCAGTTGCCGGCATTTTATCTCGACCTCGCCGAGCCAGCTTTTGAAACGAGCTTCGCGCTGTTCCACCAACGCTATTCGACCAACACGCAGCCGAGCTGGGCGCTCGCCCAGCCCTTCCGCTTCGTCGCTCACAACGGCGAGATCAACACGATCAGCGCGAATCGCCGCTGGGTTGAGGCCAAGCGCGGCCAGATTACGGAGTGTCTTCAGCTCGAGCCTGGTGTTCGACTGCTGGAAGAGCGCGTCAGCGACTCGGCCAGTTTCGATAACGGCGTGGAGCTTTTCCTGCGGCGCGGCTACAGCCCGGCTGCGGCGATGCTCACCATGGTGCCTCCGGCATGGGAGACGAATCCGCTGGTGCCGGCAGACCTGCGGCGTTTCCTGGAATCGCAAGCTCCGCAACAGGAGCCATGGGACGGTCCCGCTGCGATGGTCTTTACCGATGGCGTCAGCGTTGGTGCCAAGCTTGATCGCAATGGACTTCGGCCGCTGCGTTACACGTTGACCGCTGATGGGTTGCTGGTGGTCGGTTCCGAAGTTGGAATCGCCGACCTGCATGACAAAGAGATCGCCGAGCGCCAACGACTTGGACCGGGTGAGATGCTGCTTTGCAATCCGCGAACCGGTGAGTTCACGCGGCCGCTGGAAGTTGGGCATCTCGAAGAGTTCCGCGAGTCGGCGCGGTCCGCGAATGCGCTGCACATTATTCCGACCGAGCGCTTGCCGCAGGCCGTGACGGCCGAGCCGAAGCGCGTGATGGGTGCCCTGGGATGGACCGAAGATCAATACAAGCTGCTGTTCCAGCCGCTCGTTCAGGACAGCCAGGAAGCGGTGTGGAGCATGGGCGACGATGCGCCACCCGCGTTTCTGTCGCGCCTGCCACGGCCGATGTGGGACTACTGCAAGCAGCGCTTCGCGCAGGTGACGAATCCCCCGATTGATCCGCTGCGCGAGACGCATGTGATGTCGCTGCGGTCGTATCTGAACGACCGTGTGGTCCTGAACTCGCCGGTGCTCGATGCCGGTCAGATGCATCATTTGGCGGAAGAGTTCTCGACTAGACAGGTGGACATCACGTTCCCGATCGCCGAAGGGGTTGCCGGCGCGCAGGCGGTGGTCGAGCAGTTGAAGAAGGATTTGCTGGTGCAAGGTGAGGCGAAGCCGGAACTCATCCTACTAAGCGATCGCGCGGTCAGCGATCAGCGTGCTGCCATTCCTGCGCTGCTGGCACTCGCGACGGCGTGGAAGGCTTTGACCGATGCCGGATGGTGGGATGTGCCGATAGTGGTCGAGTCGGGGCAGGTCATCGATACGCACCACATCGCGCTGCTGGTAGCTGCTGGCGCGGCTGGAGTGTTTCCGTATCTTGCGCTGGAGCAGGCGAACGCGCTGCGACCCGACGGCGTGGCCCGCTACCGTTTTGCAGTGGAGAAGGGCCTACGCAAGGTGATGGCGCGCATGGGCGTCTCGACGATTGCCAGTTACCGCAATAGCCAGCTTTTCGAAGTCATCGGGCTGGATCCGGATTTGTGCGCCGAGATTTTTGAGAATGCGGGCTGCGTGCTCGGAGGAAAGGGTCTCGATAGTCTTCTGAACGATTGCCTCGTTCGGCACACTGCAGCGTACGGCGCGAACGCAGCTCTGCAGGACAGCGGCTTGTACCGCTTCCGGCAGAATGGCGAGAAGCACGCAACCTCGCCTGAGATCGTGCGGCGTCTGCATCGTTACATCAAGTCGCCGACTGATGAGAATTTTAAGCTGTACAGCGCCCTGGCGGAAGAACGCGAGCCGGTCGCGATTCGCGATCTGCTGTCCATCCGCAATGAAACGCCGATTCCTGTCGCTGAGGTTGAGACGGAAGCTTCTTTGCTGAGCCGCTTTAGCACGCAGGCGATGTCGCTGGGGGCTATCTCGCCCGAGACGCACAGCACGCTGGCGATTGCGATGAACCGGCTTGGCGGCCGCAGCAATACCGGCGAGGGTGGCGAGGACCCCGAGATCTACACGCAGAAGGCCGAAGCCAACAATCGCGTGAAGCAGGTGGCGTCGGGCCGATTTGGCGTCACCACCAACTACCTGGTTCACGCCGACGAACTCGAAATCAAGATTGCGCAGGGCGCCAAGCCCGGCGAAGGCGGCCAGCTCCCGGCGAGCAAGGTTACGGCTTATATCGCACGAATGCGGCACGCCGTGCCCGGCATGATGCTGATCTCGCCGCCGCCGCACCACGACATCTACAGCATCGAAGATCTCGCGCAGCTGATCTACGACTTGCGGGCAGTAAATCCGCGGGCGCGGATTGGCGTAAAGCTCGTTTCCAGCGCCGGTGTCGGAATTATTGCGACGGGCGTCGCGAAAGCGGGGGCAGACGTCATAACGATTGCTGGCCACGATGGTGGGACCGGCGCGTCGCCGATTACGTCGATCAAGAACACAGGCCTGCCCTGGGAAGTCGGTCTGCGTGATACGCATTGCGCGCTGGTCCGAACGGGACTGCGTAGCCGTGTGCGGTTGCGCGTCGATGGTGGCTTCAAGTTTGCGCGTGACGTGATCGTAGGCGCGCTGCTGGGTGCGGAAGAATTTGGTTTTGGTACGGCTGCGTTGCTCGCGGTCGGTTGCGTGATGGCGCGGCAATGCCATCTGAATACGTGCCCCGTGGGCATCGCGACGCAGGACGAGAAGCTCAGAGCACGCTTCACCGGCAACCCTGAAATGGTCGAAAGCTACTTCCGCGCGCTGGCGGCCGATGTACGGAGTCTGCTGGCGGGTATGGGCGCTTCCTCGATCGATGAGATTGTCGGAGCTGCGGATCGGCTGCTGGCGAAAACTCCGGAAGCTCAAGAGATGCTCGCAAGCCTGCTTGCGCCTGTCGAAGGTCCCGCGCAACCAGCTTGCCCGCGTGAGGCGGATTCGGGCCTGCATCTCAAGATGGCTTCAATGGTCGACGAACTCGATACCTTGAGTACGCGTGGCCATCATTTCCACATCACGAATGCCGACCGTGCGATTGGCGCTCACCTGAGCGGCGAAGTTCTGCGCCGGAGAAACGGCGCCGAAATTGCCGGGGTTGTTGCCAGCGAATTTACCGGGAGCGCCGGACAGAGTTTCGGATCGTTCCTCATTCCCGGCGTAAAGTTCCGCCTGCTGGGCGAAGCCAACGACTACGTCGGCAAGGGCCTGAGCGGCGGGTCGATCGCGATCACGGCGGGGAAAGAAGCTTCTTTACGTGGCGATGTGCTGGTCGGCAATACGGTGCTCTACGGTGCAACGTCAGGAGAACTGTATGTGGCCGGTCGCGCTGGTGAGAGATTCGCCGTGCGCAACAGCGGCGCGATGGCGGTGGTGGAAGGCATCGGGCAACACGGTTGCGAGTACATGACGGCGGGCGTCGTAATCATCCTAGGGCCGGCGGGCGTGAATCTTGGCGCAGGCATGACGGGCGGCGTCGCTTACATGATACGCGACTCGCTTGGCGGGCACGGTTACAACCAGCATTCGGTGCACACCCGCCCGCTGGAGGTCCGTGAGGAACTCTGGCTACGCATGGTCCTGCGCCGCCACATGCGGTTGACCAACAGTCCGAAGGCTCTGCGCTTGATGAGTTCCGACACTCCACTGCCGTTCCTGCGGGTCGAACCAATTCGTCCGCCATGCACGATTTCAGAGAGCTGGAACGCGACGCTGACCTTGTTGCGCCGTCACGACCTGGGCTCGGTCGAGTCTATGCCGTCGATTCCTCCCAAGGAGCCGGTGCTCATGTGACGATGGAGGCGCCTGCTTGGGCGGTGACATAGCGTTCGACATGAGTTCTCGGTAGATGTTCTGCGGTTCGGTATAATCCCCACACTCCATGGATTTCGATCAACTCACTACTTTTCTAGAAGTTGCCAAACTGGGAAGTTTTTCGCGCGCTGGACAGAAGGTATTTCGCTCGCAGTCCGCAGTCAGCGCGCAGATCCGCCAACTTGAGCAGGATTATGGCGACAAGCTTCTCGATCGTTCGGGAAAAGACGTAACGCTGACGCCGGCGGGACGGGTACTATTCGCCTACGCCGAGCGGCTTCTGCAGATGCGCGACGAGTCTCTTCTGGCCGTCGCCGACCATGGAACGAATCCGCGGGGAACGATCGTTGTTGGCGCAAATGAAGCTACGTGCCTCTACGTGCTGCCAGATGTGTTCGCGAAGTATTGCAGCCTCTACCCCAGCGTGCAGGTCAGCATCTACCGCAACTTCAGCTACAAGATCCTCGAGAAACTTGAGAACGGCACGATCGACGTGGGCGTGGTCACGTTACCCGTGAAATCGGCGAGCTTAAAAACACACCCCATCTTCCGCGATCAGCTGATGTGGATGGTGAATCCGCAGAACGCGCTGGCCAAGCAGGACGCAGTCTCTCTGGCAGAGATCGCGAAGCAGCCGATTCTGCTCCCCAAAACCGGCTATACGCGGCGGCTGATGGACAAGCTGCTGCGGCCTTACAAATCCCAGTTGCAGGTGCCGATGGAACTGCCGAGCGTTGGAATGATCAAGAGTTTCGTCGCCGCCGGGCTAGGTGTTTCTCTTATCAGTACCAGCTTCGCTCGCGACCAGGTTCTGGCCGGACGCGTGAAGCTGATTGCGCCTCGCGAAAAAGAACTCTGGCGGGAACTGGCGATCGCCTACCGTCGCGATCGTACGCTTACGCGTGCCACCGGCACTTTTATTGCGACTGTACGGCAACTGGCTTCGGCCTCGAAATAGGCATATTTGCTGGGCTTATGGAGCCTGTCAGTTTTTTTAATCGACCTCATTCAAATTTCTGATTTCCCATCCAGAGCCGATCGGGCATACGGTAAGAAAGTAGCCTCAGGCGTCTGCTGTCTCCGTGACAGTGGACTCTAGTCCTAGGTGAATACAAAAGGCCATACGGCCGCAGCGGTTTTTCCGCTGAATCCCCTGAGGAGTTGTGAATATGACAGAGCTGGAACGTAACTTGAGCAAAGTGTTGGAAGAGCATCGCCACGAGAGCGGCCTCCACATCATCGGCGGGCAGCAACGGTTGATCGACCGGCTGGTTCAGTTCTTTGAAGATGGACTGAAGCTAAAAAGCGACAAACATTCCCGCGATTTCGACAATTAAGTTCAGGAATCTTTGAAGCAGATGATTTCCGTATCCCAGAAGACGAAGCGAATTACGGCGCCGGTCACAACAGACAAGGCTAAGCGAATTACATTGTCTTCTGGCGGAGGTCACCTGCTGAGCTAGATTCCAAAGTTCAAAAGGTAGCAAGACCCACCGCCAGAAGCGAAAGCAAACGCCGGTGGGTTTTGTTTTTGCGCTGAACACTTCAAGGAGAGAGTTGCATGAGCGAAGTTGGGGAAATGCAGAAGGCTGGGGAGATGGCGCCTCGGTCGATTGTCATGAAGTTTGGAGGCACGTCTCTCGAGGATGCGGTGGCGATTCGGCGGGCCGCGCAGATCGTGCGACACCGTCTGAACCACAGGCCGGTAGTCGTCGTCAGCGCACTCTCGAATGTTACAGACGAGTTGCTGGAGGCGGGTCGGCTGGCGGCGAAAAGCCAGCTCGAGCAGGCGACTGAACTCCTGGTGAGTCTTCAGCGCAGGCATGAGCAGGTCGTTCAGCAGTCGGCCGGTCCCGCGCAAGCCGAACTGTTGTGCGCGCAACTCGAACAAGACTTCGGCAAGATGCGCCAGATTCTCAAAGCCGTTGCCGGAGCTGGGGAGCTGACGCCCCGACTCCAGGATCACTTGGTGAGTTTTGGCGAGATGATGGCCAGCCGTATCGTGCAAGCCGCCTTCACGCATGCGGGACTGGATGCCGTGTGGGTGAACGCGCTGAATCTGATCGTCACGGACGCGGCGCATACGCAGGCCACGCCGCTGTGGGAGGAGACTGACGAGAAGCTTTGTGCGGCGCTGCTGCCTCTCGTCGCGCAAGACAAGATTCCCATGCTCGGTGGCTTCATTGGTGCGACCCTTGACGGGATCCCGACCACGCTCGGACGCGGCGGTTCCGATTTCACGGCTTCGATTGTGGGTGCCGCTGTGCAGGCCGGTCGGATCGAGATCTGGACGGATGTCGACGGCATCCTCACGACCGACCCAAAGCTCTGCGCTGAAGCCCGGCGTGTGCCGACCATGAGCTTCGAGGAAGCCGCGGATCTCGCCTACTTCGGCGCGCGCATGTTGCATCCGGCGGCGATCACTCCTGCCATGCGGAAGAACATACCGGTGTCGGTTCTGAATTCGCGAAATCCGGAAGGGAAGGGAACGGAGATCGTGGCGCATCCGCCCGACGAGTGCAGCATCAAAGCGATCACGGCAAAGAAGGGCGTCACCGTGGTGGACGTGCAAGCGGTGCGCTGGTTCGCCCCCGAACTGCTGCGCGAAATTTTCGAAGTGTTCGAGCGGCACCAGTACGGCATGGATTTTCTGTCGGCGTCGCGTGGCAGCCTGTCGTTGCTGGTGACTTCGACCGATGCTCTTCCGAAGATCGCGGAAGAGTTGAAGGGCTTGGCGACCGTGCGCTGGGAGAGCGCAAAGGCGCTGGTCTGCCTGGTAGGTGAGAAAGTGCGGCGTCAGCCCGAGATCGCAAGCCAGGTTTTCCGCGCACTTTCCGAAGTGGACCTGCGCATGTTCTGTCAGGGAGCGTCAGAACGCAACATCAGTTTCCTGGTGGACGAGGCGCAGGCAGAAGACTCTTTGCGCAAACTTCACACGCTGTTTTTCCAGTCGCGTTTCGACCGCTACTCAACCGCGAACACTACGCAGCCTATGTGCCAGGCCGGCGGTTCGTGGCAGTAAGTTCAGGACTGCGAGGGCTCCCGCACATACACCTCACCGCGCCGCGTGGATGGCGCGCATAGCAGGAGAAAGCTAGGACCGTTCCGAACCTGCGATCAGGGCGCTGTGTTGTTCAAGCCTTGGTAGATGAACATTCCGGCGATGACCAGGAACATCAGGCCCGAGGCCGCACCCAAGATCTTCACAAAGGGTGTGAGTTTATTGACCTTGGCGATGATCTCGCGTTGTTCCTCTTCCAGTGCCGACTTTGTGTCGTCGAGAAACAACTGATCGTCCTCTTGCATGGTGAGTGTGCTGCGATAGATCAGAAGCACTACCAGGACACCGGTGAGAACACCCCACAGCGTGAGCATCCAGACCAAAGGAGACATAGGCCACCTCGGTACTGATATCGAGCCGTCCCCTTGAGGGTCAGATTCCGGAATGCGAGGTGACCTGCCTCCCCGCAACCGGCTTTCGGGAAGGGCCCATGGCCGGGATTATAGCCCCATTTTTCGGGCGCGACTGGCCTTTTTACGCTTGGTTGTGATTGCGACCAAACCTGTCTGATCGGCATCTAAATGGTTGATAGGACAGATGATGCTGACCGCCTCGGGACTTGTCGAGAGAGGATTCCCAAAGCTGGTCCGCAGACGAGGTCTGTTATAATCCGTTTTATTCGGAAGTTTTGAGCCTCAAGGAGAGTGGAATGGCAACGACAGTGACCCCGACGACAACGACTCCGGAAGTAAAGAAGGCGCCGATTACCCTGACCCCGAACGCGGTCGCCAAGGTGAAAGAGATCATGGCGCAGCAGAATCCCGTTCCCGCCGGACTGCGCGTGGGTGTTGTGGGCGGAGGATGCTCCGGCTTTTCCTACTCCATGCAGTTCGAAAACAGCGCGGGCATGATGGACAAGACGTTTGATTTCGACGGGCTGAAGGTTTACGTCGATGCGACGTCTGTCATGTATCTGAACGGCTGCGTGGTCGATTATGTCGAGACCCTGGAAGGCGCGGGCTTCAAGTTCGAGAATCCGAATGTGAAGAGCACGTGCGGCTGCGGATCGTCGTTCAGCGTGTAATTACGAATTTTGCTGGAAAGCAAGAAGCCTCATCCAATGAGATGAGGCTTTTTCATTTGCAGATATGGATGCCGTTAATGCTGTAGTCCCATGCCCGTGGTCGGGCCTGGCATTGACATTCCCGGGGGATTCATTCCGTTGTTCATGTTGTTGATGGCGGGATTGTATCCGTTGACACCGCCGTTCTGCCCGTTCATTCCCTGACTGAACGTTTGCAGCTGGGGCTGATACGGTCCAGTCAGTAAACCGCCTCGATCGTTGGTTGGATCGTAGATGAAGAGCCAATCTTTATAGTGGTTCTTCTTGTTGTAGATGCGGATGGTTTCGTCATTGCTGGCGCTGACCACACCGACCAATCCTCCCATACCACCACCCATCGTCGGTCCTTGCGACTGCGGAACTACGGGCGTGAACGGGAGCGGGGATTTGTTGTTGGGATCGCCGGTCGCAGCCACACCCGTCTGCGCTGCACCCGTCTGCGCTGCACCCGTCTGCGCTACACCCGTCTGCGAATTCGGGTCGCCCGGATTCGCGGTCGGATCCGGCGCCGGAGTCGCCGCGGCTGGAGCGGCTGCTACTGGCCCACCCGCGGGGCCGGTGTCGCCGGTGGGATTGTCAGAGCCGATCGGTTGTCCCAAGGTTTGCGCGCCGGGGATTCCTGTGTTGTTAGAAAGCGAGGTAGCCATGGCTTTCATCAGGTCCAGTTGCGACACGACCTTGAAATCCTGATTCTTATTGATGGGGTCTTTGTAGCGCTTTCTCAGGAAGCGCAGATTGTTTGTGCTCTCGAGCACATCGAGCGTAGGCGGGTAGGCGCCCATCTTGCGGTAATAGCGGCGAACCGCGCGGCGATATTGCTCTCCGCGATGCACCATCTCCTGCTCGCGCTCGCGTTGCAGAACAAACTTCAACTTCGGGACGATCGACACGAGCGAGATCGACAGGATCGCCACCAGGAACAGCAGATAGAGAAGCATGTAGCCGTGCTCATCACGGCGCTTTGCGGGACTCGATTTGAATTTGCCCAAAATCATAAGGCGAAACTTATCCTTGCGGGCTCTGCGTCAGGGGGATGCTCTGGCGGTTGTTATACAGCACGTCCTCCACTTCGACCGACATGGGGCCGATGTGGATGATCTTGTAGCGGCGGTCGACGATGTCTCCTTCGACCGCGATGAAGACGTCCTCTCCCTGAGACAGGAAGGCTTTCTTTGGTTCTCCCGGCTTATTGGCAAACCCGAAGAACTTCAAGTTGATCGGCGGCGGCGGTGGTGGTGGCGGCGGCTGTGGCGGCGTTAGCGGCGCGGTGTCGATCTTCACAGCGGAAGCGACCGGAGTCGGAAGCGGTTCAGCTTGGGCGACAAAAATGTTTCGACCATTGCCCGTATACTTCGTGTTTTCGGTCTGGGCAAGCAACGTCAGATCGAGCGTAGGATCGAGGCGAGGCTCGGTAACGGGTTTGGGCGCACCACTTCGCGTGCGCCGTGTCGCCGGACGCGCAATGGTTGCGCCGGCGGACGGTTGCGCCGCGGTCACCGGAGCGCTGGATGACCCAAAAAACTCATACACGATGAGAAGAACAGCCACGACCCCAAGACCCGCGGCCCACATCACCTTCTTCCGATTTTCGGAGCCAATCTGCACTTAGCTGCTCACCTTCTGATAGGTCTCCAACTTCATTTGTAGGACGACGGGACCATTCTGTGTTGCCAAAGTGACACTATTCACAATGAAGAAAACCTTGTCGCGCTCCAACCCGTTCAGAAACTTCGCCAGCGCCTGATAGTTTCCTTCGACCGACGTCTCAATTTCAACCCGGCGCAGCCCAATGGGGTCCGGATCGCCCCATTCATACTTTGCACCGTCGATCTTAACTCCGTTTTCCTTCGCCAGAGCACCCATCGCTTCGGCAACCTCGGAATCGTGGCCGGGGAAGCGTTCTTTGTAAAACTGATCGATCTGCTGATTCGCCAACGGGATCTTCTTGTCGAGACCGCGGAGTGGTTCCACCTGGCGGGTTTTTGCTTGCAATTGCATCCACAGCCGGTTCAGCGTGTCCTTGCGCGAAGCGGTCGAGCCGACCAGCGGCGAGGCCATTACAGCAATCGCGATCACGTCAACCGCCGCCATGGCACCGATGGCGATCTTCAGTTTTCGTCGTGTCTCGCGCAGGTCAGGCATTACTTCGTACCTCCCACTTCGCGAGCGGGTACATACAACGCATTTATCTGGACCTGTACCGTGTCGGTGCTGCCGGGCTGCACGTTCGCGGGCCCTATACCCTCGATGCGTGTTTCACGGAAATGCTT
>Ga0126381_100003340_pt1 | contig 17446 bp, 12 predicted proteins | sample PanSoiMetPlot_28_FD_96465 | JGI IMG/M metagenome (GOLD analysis project Ga0126381, IMG submission 96465) | Tropical forest soil microbial communities from Panama - MetaG Plot_28 | ecosystem: Environmental > Terrestrial > Soil > Tropical forest > Bulk soil | place: Panama | collected 2016-02-17 | reverse complement strand
CTAAGTCGGTCGTACCAACGCAAGAATTCGCCTTCGTCTCCCATGCCGGCTCAAACGATCTGTCGGTGTTCGGTATCGATCCCACATCGGGGAGGTTAACACTAATCGTCACTCAGCTCACGGATGGTCTTGCGCCTGGACCGGCGACCGTCCATCCAACGGGCAAGTTCGTCTATGTGTCCAACGCCGGTTCGGCCAACATATCCGGATTCGTGAATAACCTCCCCACCGGAGGAGCGTTTACTTCGATGGGGACGCCATTCCTAGCGGGCTCACAGCCTCAGCGTCTGACGATCGACCCCAGTGGGCAGTTCGCGTACGTGGCGAATGGAGGGTCTGCCACCGTCTCCGCCTACACCATTGACCAGGTCACCGGTGTGCTCACGCCAATTATGAACCCCCACACTGGGTTGCCCACGTTTCCGACCGGCACCATGCCTCAACCGGTCACGGTGGATCCTATGGGCAGATTTGCGTATGTCACCAATCTGGGGGATGGGACGGTCTCTGGCTACATGATTACTCCAGCGTCAGGGATTCTCACTCCGATGACGGGTTCACCATTTTCCGTGGGCACCAATCCCGAAGCGATCACCTTGGTGACGTCGAACGAATTTTCGACAGGCGAATTTGCCTATGTGGATAATGCAGGCTCCGGAAACGTCTCAGCCTTCGCTGCCGACCCAGTCACGGGAGGATTGACGGCCATTTCTGGCTCCCCGGTCGCAGCTGGGGATGCTCCACAGGCGATTGTGGTAGAGCCGACCGGCCACTTTGCCTTCGTTCCAGCTCTGGGTTCGAACAATGTATCCGTCTATCGCATCGATCAGATGACGGGAGCCTTGACTCCGGTGACAGGCTCGCCCTTCCCTACAGGGGGTGCTCCTCAGTCAGCCACGACGGCAGGTGTGTTCTAGTTTCTTACTCCCCTGGCGATGTGTCCGCCGTTTCCTCACATTGCCATCCAGAACGTGCGAACGGGATTGTTTGAGCGGGCCGACTTCGAGGCGGTACGGTCGCACATGCCCGAAGCCTTCAAGGAGCCGATCACGTGTGTCTATCTGGCCGGCTGGCGGGTTCCGAGCGAAGTGGTGACTTTGCGATGGAAGCAGGTGGATTTTTCGGCGGGGACGGTCCGCCTGGAGACAAGGACAACTGGAGCCGGCGACTGTAATCGAACCAGCGACCTGCGGTGTACGAATACCAAACCCTTCCAACTCGACAGATGCTCAATCCCCTCGTAAACAGCCGGATTCTGACGACTTCAACGACGAGATGCCGCCACTCGGTGTTGCGTAGCGTTGCACTGTGTGTGACGGGTCTGAGGGCTAACGGTTACAAAAATGGTTATACCTCTCATAACGCGCTAAGGCCGGAGGAGGGTATGGAGTGATCCAGGACAACGTGGTCACGTGCATAAGCGTTCTGGGAAATTTATAGAGGGGAGCAAGGTGATGAAGGGCGCGACCGAGTTGGCAGGGCAATCAGCGCAGGATTGAAACGCCGGTCAAACCCGATTGCACAGGGTAGTCCCGCCACCGTTGAGCCACCGCCCCGGGCTTATGAGGATGGGATCAAACCATTCAAATCGATCTCTTGGCACCGCCCCTCGATTCTCCTCGCAGATGCGCGTATGCTTCCCACTGAACAGTGGTTCACACGATGAGCATCATGCAGGAGATCCATTTTGAATCAGGACTTCTCAAGGTAGATGCAAGGGGGGAGTTCTCGCTGGAGGAGGCACAACGGGCCTTCCTGGAAATACTTGGGGCTGTTGCCCAATACAAGGCCAAGACAGTCCTCATCGATGCTCGGGAAGTGAAGGGAAAGCCCGAACTAGTGGAGCGTTTCTACTACGGCGAATTCGCGGCCAATAAAACCAGAAGGCTTGTCTTGGAACACGGAATTGTTCCGCGGTTTGCGTATATTATCACTGCGGCTCTTCAGCATCCGGCTAGGTTGGGAGAACTCGTTGCAACAAATCGAGGAATGAGTGTTAAGACTTTTGAGACTCCAGAAGAGGCTTGCGAATGGCTGAAACTAACTCCCGCCAAGAAGCCGGATGCAGCCGACGCTTGAAAAACACGCCTGATCCGCAGCGTTCGTTTGCCTACGCAACCTGATGCTTCTGCTTGCCGAACTCGTGGGTGGCATTGGCCTGAGTGCTGTCGGGTGAGCTGTAGGTGGCCCTCGGTGTATGTGTGGCTGCTCTCCTGGCAAGGGCGCGGATTGCAGATTCGCCGACTCTGTGAAAGTCGACGGAACGACGGAAAGAACACTCCACCTGTGGCTAATGTGTGGCTGATCTCAGCTTAGCCTCACGGACAATCCCCTGCCACGGGTGGGCCGACTGCACGCCGCCGTCGTGTCCTGCAGACTCTCACACTCCCTGAGCTCGGAGGCGGACCCGATAGCGGAAGGGGGAGTCCCCACTGCCGAACACTTGCAGCCCTTCTGACCCCGTAAAAAACACGGGGCCAGGGAAGCCAGACGGCCCCCCGAACTGGTGACCATCGACCCAGGAACCCAGGGTGCTCTCGCGGTCCACCACCCCTACGCGGCCTTCGTGGGCGATAAAAGCCAGATGATGCCGGGAGATTTGCAGTGGCACCGCGTCGGGAAGCATTAAATCATTATAGACCAGTGGATCTGGACTCTGTCTGCCAATACGAAAGGGGAAGTGGGTGATCGGAAACGGCGTGACCGGGAGCGCGGCGGCCGCGCGCGGGGTGACCCCTTCCAGCGTCACCGTGAGCTGTCCCCGAGGAGGCACGACGGTCAACGGTGCTGTCGGGACCAGCGTGGGCGGCGGGATGCGTCATGGGCGGCTCCCTATTATGGTGACGCGGTGCGAGAAAAGCCAGACTGGCGACACGAGGGGCCCGTCTCGGGGGGCATTCTATCTCAACGCGCCATAAAAGGAGTCCCCTCATTCGTGGGGAGCCCATCTGTGGGGATATAGACGGCGTCTCTACGAAGTGGTAAGAGGTGCAGCAACCCTCATGGCCTCACATAGGAAGGCCCCGCCATGACGCGAATACTCAAGGCACTCGGATTGGGGTCTGCAGTCGGTCTTGTCGGAATCGTCCTCAGTTTCACGCTGGCGGCGAAACATTTCGAGGAAGATCTCGGGCTCGACCTGTTATTTCAACTGCGCGGCGTCAGGCCGCCTCCTCCGGAGGCCTTCGTCGTCAGCATCGACCCAGATTCCTCGGAGAAACTCCACCTCCCCGACAATCCGGATAAATGGCCTCGCTCGGTGCATACCCGGTTGATCGATCGGCTCATGGAGGCGGGAGCCAAGGTCATCACCTTCGACCTGCATTTCATCGAGCCGAAGGTGCCGGAAGACGATCGGTTATTTGCGCAGGCGATTAGCCGTGCCGGCAACGTCGTGCTGGCCGATGCGATGCGGGCAAAAGATATTCCAATCTCACAGGCAGGAGCTGGATGGTCCGACACCAACTACATCGTCAAGCTGACCAAGCCCTATGAGCCCTTTGCCGAGGCCGCGATCGGCACAGCCCCATTTGTTCTGCCGCGCATTCCCTTTAAAGTGAATCAATACTGGACCTTTCAACAAGGAGCCGGTGATGTCCCGACGTTTCCCATCGTGGCGCTGCAAGAGTACGGCCGGGATGCGTTCGGCGACCTCATTCAGTTGGTGAAACAGGCCAATCCCGCCTACTCGGACAAACTGCCGGCCGATGTCGGGCGCGAACGAGCCACGCGCGGACTCGTGGGCATGATGCGAGATCTTCGCGATCTCTTCGAGGGCGACCCGCTCCTCGCGCAGCGGGTCCGCGAAGGTTTGGAGCAGTCAACACTGCGCATTGACGATCCGCAGCGCTACCGTTTGCTGAAGGCGCTGATCAATACCTATGGAGGAGAGGGCAGCCGATACGTCAATTATTACGGTCCTCCCGGAACGATTCCCACGATCCACTACGATCAGGCGCTGAAACTCGGCATGGCGGACGGTCCTACCCTCGACTTGAAGGGAAAGGCGGTGTTTGTCGGCCTGTCTGAAATTCTGCTCGCGGAACGGAAGGATAGTTTCTACACCGTCTTCTCGCAGGCCAACGGCGTCTTCATCGGCGGCGTCGAAATTGCCGCCAGCGCCTTCCTGAACATTCTGGAGGATACGATCGTCGAGCCGATCGGCCTGCTGACGCACGTCGGGCTGGTGTTCCTCTGGGGAATTGCGCTGGGCCTGGTCTGCCGCCTGCTTCCCGTCGCGGCTGCCGCCATGGTCTCGCTGGGACTTGCCGGTCTGTACCTGACCTTCGCGTCTCATCAATTCATATCCCGGTACTCGTGGTATCCGTTGGTGATCCCGCTGCTCGTGCAACTTCCTGTGGGATTTAGCAGCGCGGTGCTGTGGAATTATGTCGAAACTGATCGCGAGCGGAAGCACATCCGCAAGGCATTCGGCCTCTACCTGCCGAACGACGTGGTCGATCAACTGGCGAAAAACCTGGCCGATATCAAAGGCACCACCCAGGTCGTCTACGGAACCTGTCTCTTCACAGATGCCGGCGACTATACGACTCTGTCGGAAAGAATGACGCCGAAAGAGCTGAGTGATCTCCTCGGCCGCTACTTCGAAGCGCTGTTCCAGCCGGTCCGCAAGCACGACGGTTTGATTGTGGACTTGAAGGGCGATTCCATTCTCGCCATTTGGAAAGGACCGTCCGATGATCCGGCGCTCCGCAAAAAAGCCTGCCTCGCCGCCCTGGAGATAGCGGAATCCGTGGCGCGCTTCAACCGATCTGTGACGCCGTACAGTCTCCCTACGCGCATCGGGCTACATGCCGGCGAACTGACCATCGGGGCCGTTGGCGCCGTGGATCACTATGAGTATCGACCGACCGGTGATGTCGTGAATACCGCTTCGCGGGTGGAAGGCTTTAATAAGTACGTCGGCACGCAAATCGCCGTTAGCGATGAAGTCATCCGTGGCTTGGACGGGTTGCTGACCAGGGAACTCGGTGCCTTCCGACTTAAAGGCAAGGGAAAGCCGCTGGGACTCCATGAATTGGTGAGCCAGGCACAATCGGTCGAGCCGACCCAAGGTGAAACCTGCGTTGTCTTCGCCGAAGGGATGACGGCGTTTCGCGCCCGCCAGTGGGAGCAGGCACGAACTCTGTTCCAGCAGTGCCTGGACGTGACGGGCAACGACGGGCCGTCGCGGTTCTACCTTACGCTCTGCGAGCAATACCTCAAGACTCCACCAACAGAAGAACCTTGGGACGCGGTGATCAGCCTCGAAAAGAAATAGTTTCCCCCGCTGGGGGAGAGGGCAGGGTGGGGGGGCTAGTCTCCCTCCCGAAAGCCCTCCTAAATGGGGGCAATTCATAGCGAAGCGCATCCCCTCTAATGAGGGGATTGGCAGTCTGCGTAAAGGAGCGTAGGAGAAACGCCAACTTTGCGAGTAGGCAGCCAGCTACCGAGTGAAAAGCAGGAACCCAAGAGAAATTACCGGCTATCTTCAGCGCAGCAAGAGGTGCGAATAAGTCTGACGTAGATCTCTTCAAGCAGTGCAACGCATACCGGAAGATCAATGAGGTGCGCAATCGGAGGAGCGATGAACCGATGGACGACTTGTTCAGCTCTTGTGGCTTGCACAGGCTTCGTGCCGGTCTTCCTGTTTTCAACCAGCTCGTTCGCCGCCACCTGTGAGCCAGTGATTGCCAAGGCGATGGCCGTCGAAGGAAAAGTTGATGTGCGCTCCTCCGATAGTACACAATGGCGGCCCGTAAAACTTTACGACACGTTTTGTCCCGGTGATGTGATCCGCGTGCAGGAACGTAGCCGGGCCGACATTGCCTTAACGAATCAACCGATGCTGCGTCTGGATCAAAACACCACCATGACATTGGGCGGGATCAAGAAAAAGGGCGGCTCGCTCATCGAGCTGATGAAAGGCGCCACGCATTTCTTTAGTCGTCTACCGAGAAACTTGGAGATCCGCACCGCGTTCGTGAATGCAGGCGTCGAAGGAACGGAAGGTGTTGTGCGAGTGACCGACGAAAGCGCCGAAGTGATCATTCTTGAAGGCAAGGTGGTGGCGGGGAATGAGACCGGAACTGTGAATATCACGAGTGGCCAGTCGGTCGTTGCGGAGAAAGGCAAAGCGCCTACTTATCGGATTCTCGCGAACCCGCGCGATGCCGTGCAGTGGGCGCTTTACTATCCGCCGGTGATGGAGGTCTCTCCTGAAGCGGCAGTCAAGGAGGACGATCCGCGCTCGCTGGCCGCTCGCGCGGCTCGTTCTTTGTCCGTCGGTCGCGTCGATGAAGCCCAGGCCGACTTGGATCGGGCGCTGAAACTCGATCCGAAGAACAGCGATGCGCTGGCGCTGCAATCCGTAATGGCGGTCGTGCAGAACGACAAGGACAAGGCACTGACGCTGGCCCAGCAAGCTGTCGCGGCCGATCCGAACTCGACGGCGGCCATCACCGCATTGTCGTATGCGCAGCAAGCCCGGTTCGATCTCGACGGCGCCCGGAAAACGTTGGAGGAGGAAGTCAAAGCCCATCCGGACAATGCGCTGGCTTGGGCCAGACTCGCCGAGCTGCGGGCCTCCTTCAGCGACCTGGACGGAGCCCTCGAAGCCGCAGAGAAAGCCGTGGCGCTCAAGCCTGATCTCTCGCGAACTCAAACAGTCTTGGGATTCGCCTATTTGTTACAGGTGAAAACGAAAGAAGCTCAGGAGGCATTTTCAAAAGCGATCGAATTTGATCAGTCCGACGCCATGCCCAGGCTGGGCCTCGGTCTCGCCAAGTTCAGGGAAGGAAAGGTGGAAGAGGGGCGACGGGAAATGGAAGTGGCGGCCAGTTTGGACCCCAACAATTCCATGATCCGGAGTTACCTCGGCAAGGCGTATTTTGAAGAAAAGCGCACCGATCTGATCGAACGTGAATACAACACTGCGAAGGAGTTGGATCCCAAAGATCCCACGCCATTCTTCTACGACGCCATACAGAAACAGCTCACGAACCGACCGGTCGAGGCCCTCAAAGATATGGAGAAGGCAATTGAGCTGAACCAAAACCGAGCGGTGTACCGGTCACAGTTGCAGATGGATTCCGATGCCGCAGCGCGGAGTGCAAGCCTGGGCCGGATCTATACCAATCTCGGATATCAATACCAAGCTCTTGTGGAAGGGTGGGTATCCATTAACAGGGATCCCGCCAGCTTCACCGCGGCGCGCTTTCTGTCTGATGAATATGCCTCGGTGCAGAGGCATGAGATCGCGCGGGTGAGCGAGTTGCTCCGGTCTCAACTACTACAGCCTCTGAACATCACCCCTCTTCAACCTAGCCAAGCCATCAGCAACCTGTTCCTGATCAGCTCTCTCGGTCCAACAGCCACCTCGTTCAATGAGTTCAACACATTGATGGTCAACCGTGATCGTCTCACAGTACTGGCAAACGGTATTGTCGGTAACCAGGACACCCTTGGGGGAGAAATGATCGTGGCCGGCATCTATAAGAAGATGTCGTTCAGCGTGGGATATAACAATTTCTACACGGAAGGGTGGCGATTCAATGCGAACCAGCGGGACAATCTTGGAAACGGATTTGTGCAGTTCGAACTCACCCCGAACACCATGCTCCAGGCAGAATACCGTTACAGAAAGCTTACAAAAGGGGACACAAGCGAACGATTTTTTCAGGACGACTTCTTTCGCGCGCTAACGGAAACCACCAAGGTTAATACCTACCGGTTGGGGTTGCGCCACAATCTGGCTCCAAACTCGTTCATCCTTGCCAATGGTCAATACCAGACCGCCGACTTTAATAATAGCCTCGGTGCGAGTCCCCCTATTATTCGTTCCCTGAACATACAGCAGCCGCAGCAAGGGTGGACCGGTGAACTTCAGCATCTCTTTGTCTCACGATACATTAACACTCAAATTGGGGGCGGCTATTTCAATATCAAGGGTGTAACCAGAACTGTTCCATTTCTTAATTGCCTAGTCCCTAACCCCATTCCGCCCCCAGCCTGTTTGTTTCCACCTGGAGCATTCCCAGGATTAGCCACTACTCAAACCAGCAACGACATTATCCACACGAATGTCTACGGGTACACCTATATCAAGCCTGTGCCAAATGTGACGGGCATTTTAGGTATCAGTACCGACTTTGTGGATTCGGATGATCCAGCTAATCGCACGACGAATCAGGTCAATCCGAAATTCGGTCTCATTTATGAGCCGCTGCCGGGCACGACCATTCGGGCCGCTGCGTTCAGAACGTTGAAAAGTACGCTTCTCACGAACCAAACGATTGAACCCACGCAGGTCGCCGGGTTTAACCAGTTCTTTGATGACATTAATTCCACATCAGCCTGGCGTTACGGCGCGGCGCTCAATCAAAAATTCCGCAACGCGGTTTACGCCGGCGGAGAGTTTACCTATCGCGAGATGAAGACGCCTTTTACCAACGCCAACAACCCAACGAACGTATTTGCCGAGATTCAGCCTCAGAATGAGTACCAATGGCGAGGATACTTATTTTGGGCCCCGCACGATTGGGTCGCGCTGCGTTCTGAATTGATCTATGAGTTATTCAAAACCGCGGCATTGGCTTCCGGATTGAGTAGCCAACCGTTAACCCTCACCACGTATCGCGTCCCGCTAGGCATCAACACCTTCCATCCATCCGGCTTCGGTGTAGCGTTGACCGGAACGTACTGGAACCAGGAAGGGACATTTAACCGACAGAACGGCACCGTTCAGTCTGGCAGCTCTAGCTTTTGGACCTTTGATACAGGGCTGACTTACCGCCTGCCCAAGCGGTACGGATTGCTCACCGTGGGGATCCAAAACATGTTTGATAAGTCATTCAACTTTTTCGACAGAGATGTTAACAATCCCATCATCCAACCGAGCAGATTAGTCTTCGCAAGACTGACCTTGGCCTTCCCGTGAGCACAGCGGTGTGGAAGCAGGTGGGCAATGTAACATGTTGGGGGCTTTCATCATTCACCAAACCGGAGGTGTCCATGTCTAGACAACTGGTAGTAGCAATCTTGGCTCTGTTCCTCGTGATCGTGGGAGTCGGGCTTACAAAGAACGAGGCGATGGCCGGATGTATCCCTCTCGCTAGCGGGGGCCAATTTTGTGCTGATTGGCTCACAGGATCCGAAGTTGCCAATACCATCGAACACGGGATTGGGAACGTGTGTGGTCAGGCGCATGCGAATTGTACGGCCCAAGTCCTTGCCGCGGCGGGAGGGATCCTGAGTATCGGCGGTTCGAATCCGCTGTGCAATGCGACGAATGGGAACTTTCCGCCTGCGTCCGCGGGCTGTGGCTTTCCAGGGATAGCATTTTGTGTCAACCCGGCAGGTAACTCTTCCAAGGCCAACGGAGAATCGTTCACGCTGTTCGCGGTTCTTGAGTCCGCACAAGCCGTAGGGGCAGTGGCGAAAAACGGATCGGCCACACAAAAAACCACACTTGTGGCCTCGAATACTGAAGTGGTATGTCGGAATCCCAACTGGACTTTACAGACGTTTACAGCCACGCAATTCAAGGCGAAAGTCGCTTTCTGTACCCAACCGTGGGACCTCACACAGGATCCACCGGTATGCACCAATGGTGGAATTCAAACGATCCTAGTTGAACTGTGCCAAATAGATCCAAACTTGATTAACCCCCAGGGTGGCCAGGGATATACTTGTGTGCCGCTACCAGCGGCTCATTAGGTATCTGTGAGTCGGACCATCGGAGCTCCTTTGCTGAGACGGCTTGCAGTGAAAACAGAATGGCATACGGTTGTAGCAGATGACGAATGGTCCCTTCGTGGCCTCCGAGGCTTCTATGCCTAATGTCAGCGGCAGAGCGGGCAGTCTGACGGTGAGTGCGCCAGGTGGGGATATTCTGTTCGCTGGGGCTCCTAAGAACGCAAATCAACCTGGCCAGCTCTTCAACGAAGCCACCAGAGGGACCGGCGGCTTCGGGGGGATTCAAGTGACCGCGAAGAACCTGACTTTGACTAACGCGGGCATCACTGGCGACAATTTCAGCTCAAATGTGCCGTGGAACATTACGGTGACGCTCTCCGGCACGTTGAGCCTTGATGGCCAAAACCTTAATTTCACCCTAATAGGCGTACCCCGGAACATTACGCTTGAGGTGTGAGGGTCTCGGACCCCAAAACGGACTCGTCACTTGACAGTTACTTGACAATTGAACCGAAGCAGACCCACGAAGGGGCTTTAACCAGTGTCAGAACTGAGGGGGAAGAGACGCTGAAAGTCATTGATTGGAAAGGGGAAAATGGGTTGGTGCCGAAGCCGGGATTTGAACCCGGACACCCGTGAGGACGCTAGACCCTGAATCCAAGCTAAGGGGGTTGCTCAAGTCGTTGATGATCTGGGCAATCCCCGTATCATTACTGGTGATTCGCGTTTTCAAGTACATTGACGTAGCTGCCTCTCTCGGTATCTTCCGGTGCCAACTTGGCTCCTTGTCTAACAATGTAATAACACCTGTTTGACCACCCCCGGCACCAAAAAATTCGAGGTCGCACACTCGCGATAGAACTCATTCGACGCGGCATCAAGTTTCGGCGCCGCGGAGGCGTTAGCACTTCGCTGGTCGTCCTCGCCCCCGAGTCATGCAGTGTCAGGGTGTTTTGGCACCAGATTGGCGCCAAGATAGAGTCCACGGTGACCCGCGGTTTAGGAATTGTTCCCAATCCTACCTCAGACAACCTAACGCCACAAGAAACCACAAGTCAGGGTAGCGACGAGATGGGCCAAGATGGGGCTGGTTTGTCCTGTCCTAGTAGCAGCGCGGTAGCAGATGAGGAGGGTATTTCGGGGGAGTGAGTGGAGCAGTGAAGGGTGTTCGACATCGCTGTCAAGACATGGTAACTCTGTCGCCACGATGAAGACGTCGCGTCCGGCTGGCTCGTCCGCCATCCGCTTTGCCGTGGATGAAGTGCCTCCCCACCTGCTCGCCGCGGGGCTCGGTTTGCAGGTCGTCATGCTCATCATCGCCAGCATCGCGCTCACGCCCATCGTCGTCTTGCGCGCGGCCGGCGTCGACATCGAGCGCGCCTCCTGGACCGTCTTTGCCGCCCTGTTCGTCAGCGGCCTGACTACCATGCTGCAGGCCCGTCCGCTGGGTCGGTTCGGGGCGGGCTATGTCCTGTTCATGGGGACCTCCGGCGCCTTCATCGCCGTGGGGATCTCGGCGGTGATTGATGGAGGACTTCCGCTCTTGATGACCCTGGTCGTCGTCTCGTCGCTGTTTCAATTTTATTTTGCGAACCGGCTCTCGACGCTTCGTCGGATCGTGACCCCGACGGTCGGCGGAACGGTCATCATGCTGATCGCGGTGAGCGTCTTTCCGATCGCCTTTGGACTGCTGAACAAGGTGCCGGAGTCGCTGCGCGCCGTGCCTTTCGCTGCACCCATCACCGCGGCCACGACCTTCGCCGTCATCATCGGCATCGCGCTCTTTGGGACGCGCAGCCTCCGGTTGTGGGCGCCCCTCATCGGCATCCTGGTTGGATGCGCTGTCGCCGGGTGGTTTGGGATGATCGATCTCGTGCACGTGAGGGCGCAGCCGTGGATCGGCCTGCCGGACTCGTCGTGGCCGGGCTTGGAGCTCTCGTTCGATAGTCGCTTTTGGGCGCTCTTGCCCGCCTTCGTCATCGTGACGATGGTCGACCTGATTGAGACCTACGGGGACGGCACCGCCATCCAACGAGTGTCGCATCGTCGTGACCGCGCGGTCGATTTTCGGTCGGTGCAGGGGGCGATGTATGCCGACGTACTGGGGAATCTCTTCTCCGGTCTCGCCGGTACGCTGCCGGCCACGACCTATGCGACGAGCATCGCCGTAGTCGAGATCACCGGTGTCGCGGCCTGCCGCGTGGCCCTGTACGGCGGCGCCTTTCTCACGCTCATCGCCTTCTCGCCCAAAATCGTCAGCCTCCTGCTGGCAATACCCGATCCGGTCGCCGGCGGCTACATCATCCTCCTGCTCATCATGCTGTTCGGCCAGGGCATCCGCGTGGTGGCCGAGCACGGCCTGACCTATGAAAATGGACTCGTCGTCGGCATCGCCTTCTGGCTGGGGGCGGGCTTTCAGAACCAACAGATCTTTCAGGATCAACTGCCGCAATGGGCCCGCACGCTCTTGAACAATGGCATGACCTCGGGGGGGCTGATTGCCGTGGCGCTGATGCTGTTGGTCGCGGTGCGCGATCGCTCGCAGAACCGGCTGTCGGTGCAACTCGACGTCAGTTCGATCCGCCTCGCACACGACTTTATTCAACGCTTCGCCGCGCAGCTCGGATGGGATCGGGCAGCGGTGGGTCGCCTGGAATTAGTGACCGAAGAAGCGCTGCTCTATCTTATCTCCCATCAGGATGCCGCGACGCCGAAAAAGACGATCCATCTCTCCGTGCGCCATCAAGGCGAAGTCGTGGAACTGGAGATCATCGCCGGCCCACAAGAAGCGAACATGGAGGATCTCGTTCGGTCCTTAAAAACCGGCGGCGAGCCCGTGGAGGATGAATTCTCACTTCGCCTGCTGCGCGCGCTCGCCCTCGACCTCAGGCACCAGCAGTTCCACGACATTGACTGTCTTCTCCTCGCGGTGGACAGCCGTCCCTTGCATTCGGCCGATGAGGAGGTTGCTACAGGTGTGTTGTGATCTTCGTTGACCCGCGATTTGGTTATTCGCTGCTCTTCAGAACCGTGTGAGAAGGTAAGCGGTCAGAGAGTTCATCACCATTATACAAGCAGATCCAGGTCGTGAACACGAGGAGTGAAGCATGCGGGCTACACGTACTTGCGCTCAGGATCCGCTTGGTATTCGATGTCGAAGGAACAGCGCGAACACTTGATGATCAAACGTCGTCAACGGTCGAACAGTGTCTCCCTTCCGAAGTCATCGAGAAGATCTTGACCCCCTCATCAGATCAGGCGTCAACCAGGATGGGGCGATGGTACGTTGACAGGAGCCGAGGGATGAGATTACTAAGAGGCTCCAGGCGCGGGCTTGCGGGACAATGGTGGCCCGGAGACGAGAAGAGGGGAGAAGGTTCATTATTGACGCACGCGGGGGACAATCATATGAAAGGCACCCGCAGATGGTCGATATTCGTCGCTGCTGTGGCACTGATCGCCGTGGCCACATTCTTGGTTTCAGGACTAGCGGGCCAGGCCTTAGCCGACGAGGACGGCGGCCTCGGCGACAAGATTGCCGGCACGTACTTAGCGGTTCTGGTGGATGGGGCACAGATGCTGCAAATCAGTCGAGATGGCAACTTGAGCTTCATTTTCTCAATCCAATTCTCCCCCAGCGGGGTCCTCGGTGAATCGTTCAGTGATACCCTTGGCTCATGGAAGAAGACGGGAAACCGAGAGATCACCGCCGGAACCGTTAATCTGGCGTTCCAGAATGGATCTGGATTCTTCATAGGGACGGCCGCCACCATCTATGTCATAAAGTTTGACCAAAAGTTTCAGACAGGGACTGTGACCTGTCAGGGGAGGATTTTCCCCCCTGGCGTGGACCCCTTCCACCCCGGAGCCATGCCGATCGCCAACAGCGAGTTCACCTGCGGCCAAGGGTTCGAATTTCATCGTATCCCTATCGCTCAAAGCGACTAAATCGCAACAACAGGGATGACCCGCGGTTTTCATACCTTCTTACGAAGAAATTTGCATTATCAATCAGTGTGATGTAACGCCTGCTACCACCAATCTACCGACACCAAACAAGAACTAGCATCCCCAAGGAAGCCCAATGAGGGTCATCGTCGTAGGCCCAACGGGAACGATTGGATCCGCCGTTTGCGATACCCTTGCCTCGCGTCACGAGGTGGTCACAGTGGGACACAAGTGCGGGGCATTTCATGTTGACACCGTCGCTCGGCATGCCCGTCGCTACAGAAGTACACGCTTATCTCGCGAGCTTAGAAGGCGATGGGACATGACACATTGATCCTCGCAAGCTCGCGGCGAAATAATAGCGGCGTGATTTCGTATCAAACGTGCGTCGATTCACCCGCTCACCCCACTACCAGGCACTAAAAAATCGCGCTGAGATCGCGCGATACAAGTGATTTCGACGCAGTACCAAGTTTCGACGCGGTGAAGGGTTAGCACGAAGCTGGTCGTGGACACCGCGTGGTAAGGCAGCCGCGTGTGAGAGGTCGCGGCATGGTTGGCGCAATCGCCGGTGACGTGATTCGCGGGACGATTTGACGAGAAGGGCAATCGAACCAGCAACCTGTGGTTTACAAATTACTTGTTAGCTCTTGGTTTCACGTAGTTTCGGCTACTTGAGAGGGACAGGGGTAGCCTGAGAGAGTCACCCGTCCCACATTTCTGCAACCCAGTCGCGACCTAAAGGGCAGGTAAGGGGAGTGGGGAGTGTGCCGTGGAATGCTGGCGCAGTCATAGCCGCTATGGCAAGTTTGTAAGGGAGGGCAAGGTGAGAAGCAGGACGTCACGAAGTCGTTGGAGGTGCGAAAGTATGGAGCGAGATTTGAACTCGCGGACCCCTTACGAGGCGTCCGGTTTTCATGACCAATCGGACGGAGGATTAGCGTTAGACGTAACCCCAACAAAGAAAGAGGAAAGCCGCTAGGGATGCTGGAATTGTTGTCAGCTAAACATTCCTATTCCTTGCACCTGGTTGCATGATTTTGGGTGGTCATGGGCACACTCACGGGCACACCAACTCAAGGACATCGAAGATGAAAACCACCGTTCAAAAACGGGGTGGCCACTGCAGTGAACGTTAGCCAGTGAATAAGAACATAGCGGTGAAGGATAACAGCAAGACAGCTCCACTTAAGGAAAAAATATAAGCATACCTCAGCAGGACGTATTTTCGCTTCAACACGACACCGACGTAATACAGATCCGTCGCTAACAGCCTTCTGGCCGTGTTGTCGTCGTTCAGTCTCTGAGTCAGATGTCCAACGTATTCCTCTACATTGAATCTGTAGAAGAGGCCAAAGAAGAAAAGATTTGGTACATCTTCGATCCTCATTGGCCGAAGTTTATGTGTCGAATTCGGCATGAGCACCAGTAAGGCGAACAACACTCCTATCAGCTCGATAAATAGGGCACCGGCCAACGGTATTAATACCCTACGATCACCACTGGCTAGAAAATTGGCCTTCGTGCAGAGAATCGTCAATATGACGGCGACAATTCCTATAAGGACATTGGCTTTCTGGTCTGCTAAGAGGACCAACTGCGTTTGGTTTTCATGTACAGTTCGTAGGGCATAGATCGCATCGCGACCAATTGCTGCCTCATTTTGTTGAAAATTGCGATCCTGATATTTTTCGATAGTACCCATAATAAACTCTCCTCCATAAACTATCCTTTACTATGACCATTGCGCGCGACTCTGAAGATGATGGGAGCCTTCCACTGTTGAATCGCAGGTCAAGCAGAAGCGTCAACGTATATTCATGTCAAGAGCTGTGGTGCCAAATAGATCCTGAATAGACTGTGGATCGAGGAGTTCACCTCACGACACCTTTGAGCACCATGTGATCCCGCTCACTAGTCCGGAGAAGATACTCCCTCAGTTCGAAAGCACAGGCCATTTCCAAAAGTTCCGGTGTTGCAAAGCCTACCTGGTATGGCCGAACCGCCGCGCTGCAATGCAATTGTTCGCTGAGCAAGGACGAAAATGGCTGACTTCCACCATAATTTCCCGAGAATCGCCATCACTCTTCCACGAATACCACCCAGGCTGCGTGGGTGAGGTTGTGGTCCGTGGCCGGGGAGCTTGTGGTGGTTTGTCGTTTGATGTTGGAGTCATGCTGGGGAGGCTAGGCGATGCGTGGGGAGGTGTCAAGGCTGGCGCGTGTACGTGTCCACCTGGTAGGTGCGGCTCAACAACGGCAGCGTCAAAACATCGGGGTCGAGATATCGCCCCAGACGACATGTGGCGGGGGTGTGTCGATACCTGTGACCTCGGCCATGGCACTATCCACCTTCACTAGCAGAATGGGGTCCCGCCCATACGCAGCCTTTACGATCTCCCGCCCGGTAGCCTCCGGTATGTAGGTTCGTATCCTGGTGAAGAGCAGTTTGTAGTGGCGGCGATCGAAGTCGGCTGGCGTGTAATGACCACCGGATCTGTGACTCGTCTCCATCGGGAGATCGGCAAGATCCCATTCGATGGGCACGACATAGACCAGGAGCTTGGCCGGGCCAATCGCGCGGAGTGCGTCCTGGACTCTGATGTCCGCCACGGCTGCGCGGTAGGCCGTGTTCATGTCGCTCTCGGTCAAGAGGGCAGGCGACAGGACTGCGACGTCCTGGGTGCAGAGGCCCGAAATCGTTGACAGGGAGTAATCACGTACTCCAAAGGCGAGGTCAACACTGGCAGCGAGCAACGCGGCATAGAGCCCAAGCGCAGCGGCACCTCGCTGCCCTCCGGAAGCTGGCCGGGTGCCAGGAAGGCTCTTGGAGAGGTGTGGTGGGAGAAACATCCCGGTCCGCGCCTGGTACGCCCGATAGCTCTCGCCATAGTGGGCCAGACATCGCTCCTCCTCCCAACGCGCCAGCACAGCATACAGGCACAGCATGGTGACATAGGCGACAAGGACCAGGAAGCGCGGCCAGATCAGCGTGGTGCCTAACCCCATCACCGCCAGTCCGACGTACTGCGGATGTCGGATGACCGCATAGAGTCCGTGGCTGACCGTGCCTCGTCCTCGGAATTTCGCCCAATAGAGGGGGACCGCGGCACCCAGGAACAGCAGCAGTCCCACGCTGATCAAACACCAGGCCAGCATGGGGAGGGCGTTGAGCCATAGACTGTCAGTCTGCGAGAAATGCGGCAGAAAGAACTTTGTGAGCCACGCGGTCTCGGGCCAGCGATGAAGGACATTGAGCATTGGCCCATAAGCCGAATAGAAATACAAGGCAAACGGACTGATCATGAACAGAATCTCAAAGACGATCACCAGATAAAACGCCCAGATGGCCGGCTTCAACACTTGCTTCATGGGTCACAGCCCTCCCTCGTTGATGCGCAGCGCTGAGCGACCTGATGCACCACCGGATCGACGATGATGTAGCGTCCCCGTCCAGGACTCAACCCTGCGAACCGGGCGAGGCTAGGCTGTCCATCCACGACACGCTTTTCATGCCCGCGCGTGATGGCAGCGGAATGTGCACATCCTACGTTGGTGAAATCTGGAAGACCGCCATCTCATCTGCACTGATCTTGGCTCGTTGCTCCGGCTTAGCAGGTGACGTGCAGGATGGCGTTGGTGTCGTGAGGGGATTCCTTGGTCAGGCGTTCGAGAGCTTGAGGGGTGGGCAGAATGATCAGTTCAACCCCTCGCTCGTCAGCTTTACGCTTCACATCGTCCATGACTGGAAGGGCGCCGTTGAATCCGTTGCCAATGATCAGCTGACGGCACTTCCAGGGAAT
>Ga0126381_100003339_pt1 | contig 17447 bp, 14 predicted proteins | sample PanSoiMetPlot_28_FD_96465 | JGI IMG/M metagenome (GOLD analysis project Ga0126381, IMG submission 96465) | Tropical forest soil microbial communities from Panama - MetaG Plot_28 | ecosystem: Environmental > Terrestrial > Soil > Tropical forest > Bulk soil | place: Panama | collected 2016-02-17 | reverse complement strand
CATTCGGGTATGAGCCAGCCTGACCGCGCCGCGTATGCCGAGCTAGACGAGGATCACGCCCCATGACCGAGCACGCCGAAGCTGCCAGCCACCACGGTGAGCTGGTCGAGCTGAACGAACTGCGGCCCGGGGTTGTGCGGCTGACCTTGTGCCGGCCAGAGAAGCTGAACGCCCTGACCGAGCCGCTGGTCAGCCAGTTTCACTCCCGCCTGCGCGACGTGGCCGCAGACCCGGCGTGCCGCGTCGTGGTGCTGACCGGCGCGGGCCGGGGCTTTTGCGCAGGCCTTGATCTTGGCGGTTTCGGCACGATTCCCGGCACCGAGGAGTCCGGGCGCATCCACCAGACCTGGGCGACGCAGCGGGCGATCGCCGCGCTCGTGCAGGAGATACGGCGGCTGCCGCAGCCGGTGATCGCCGCCGTAAACGGACCCGCCGCTGGCGGCGGGCTGGCCCTGGTCTGCGCGAGCGATATCCGCATCGCGGCATCAACTGCGGTGTTCTCGACCTCGTTCATCCGCATCGGCGTCAGCGGCTGCGACATCGGCACCTCGTGGATGCTGCCGCGGCTGGTCGGCGCGGCCAGGGCGCACGAACTGATGCTTACCAGCCGGCGTTTCGACGCGGCCGAAGCGCTCCGCATCGGGCTGGTGACCGACGTCGTCGAGCCCGGCGCCTTGCCCGGCGCCGTCGCCGCAATGGCTGGCTCGCTGCTGGCGGCGCCACCGCTGTCGCTGTCCCTGACGAAGCAGGGTATGTGGCTGGCGCTAGAGGTTCCCTCGTTCGACGCCATGGTCGAGGTGGAGAACCGTCAGCAGGTCCTCGCGTCAGCGACGGCCGACGCGGGCGAGGCGATGGCTTCCTACCGCGCGCGGCGGCCTGCCGAGTATCGGAACCGCTGAAGAGCCACTAGTGGTCAGCTGGCGGGACGCGGCCGCCAGTCCCAACGTGCCACGTTCCCCTGGTCGGATGAATTGACCACCCGCGCCTATCCGGCGCAGACTGGCGCCGACGCTCTCCGAAACCGACTTATGGAGGAGGCTGCTCGGATGGCCGACTCGCTGTGGATCATCGGCGTGGCGATGACGAAGTTCATGCGCTACAAGGACAAGGACCTGATCGACCTCGGGACCGAGGCGGCGACGGGAGCGCTGGCCGACGCCGGGCTGAGCATCTTTGACGCCGAGATCCTGGCGGCCGGGTGCCTGTATGACACCAACGGGATCGGGCAGCGGATCCAGAAGCAGATCGGCCAGACCGGCATCCCGGTGTACAACGTGACGAACGCGTGCGCGACCGGTGCAACCGCGTTCCGGGTCGCGGCGATGGCGATCAAGGCGGGTGAGGCGAGCATCGGGCTTGCCGTGGGCCTAGAGCAGATGGGCAAGGTGGGGCTGCTCGGCGTCCAGCCAGGCAAGAAGGATAAGAACTTCGAGCCATCCGGCCGGTACGGCGCGGTCGGCCCGGTGGAAGGAGTGCTCGGCACCAGCCTGATGCCCGGCACGTTCGCCCAGTCGGGGATGGAGTACGCCTACCAGCACGACGGGGTGGGGTTCGAGCAGTTCGCCAAGGTGGCGGAGAAGAACCACGCGCACTCAGTGCTGAACCCGCTGGCCCAGTACCAGAAGGCGTTCAGTCTCGACGAGATCATGACCGCCGAGATGATCGCCTACCCGAACACCCTGCTGATGTGCTGCCCGACCGGCGACGGCGCGGCAGCGGCGGTGCTGTGCAGCGGCGAACGGCTCAAGTCCCTGCCCGCCGACGTGCAGAGCCGCGCAGTGAAGGTGTCGGCGTCGGTGATGACGTCCGACCCGTACGTAGACGGCGGCTCGGTCCAGTTCGACGTCAACACTCTGACCCGCCAGGCCGCCGACAAGGCCTACGAGCAGGCCGGCGTCGACCCGCAGGACCTTGACCTGGTCGAGCTGCACGACTGCTTCGCCACCGCTGAGCTGCGGCACTACGACAACCTGCGGCTGTGCCCTGAAGGCGGCGCCGGGGAATGGATCGACAAGCGCGGTCCGTGGCGGGACGGGCAGATCCCGGTCAATGTGTCCGGCGGCCTGCTGTCCAAGGGCCACCCCCTCGGCGCCACCGGCATCGCCAACATCTACGAAGTCGCCACCCACCTGCGCGGCGAAGCCGGCGACCGGCAGATCGAGGGCGCCAACGTCGGGCTCACTCACGTCATCGGCCTCGGCAGCGCCTGCGCCATCCACATCCTGGAGAAATCAGCAGTCTGAAACTGACATCCTTGCCGTCGTGGTGTCCGAGATAACGAGCGTTTCCCAGATGTTCGAGGCCGAGCGGCGGCGACTGTTCTCGCTTGCCTACAGGCTCCTCGGCTCCGCAACCGATGCGGAAGACGTACTTCAGACGGCGTTCGAACGATGGATCGCAGCCGGCGCCATCGTGGCTGAGCCTCGGGCTTGGCTCACGACAGTGGTGACCAACCTCTGCCTGAAGCAGCTTGGCTCCGCGCGGCGGCGTCGCGAGGTCTCCGGCGCATGGCTGCCTGAACCCGTGGTGACCTCCGGCGGGGAGCTCGGGCCGCTTGAGACGGCAGAGCAGCGCGACTCGGTGTCGTTCGGGTTGCTCATCCTGCTGGAGAAACTCAGCCCGGCCGAGCGCGCAGCGTTCGTGTTGCGCGAGGCCTTTTGTTATGGCTACGCGGAGCTAGCACAGCTCCTGGGCCGCTCGGAAGCGAGCTGCCGCCAGCTGCATCGGCGCGCCGTTCAGCGGCTGAATGTGCCGGGGCGGGCACGCCGGTTCCGGCCCGATGACGGCCAGTGGCGGGAGCTGACCGAACGGTTCTTTGCTGCGGCTGCCGACGGCGACGTGCTGAGCCTGGAGCGGTTGCTCGCTGACGATGTCGTGTACGTCGCAGACGGGGCGGGCAGCGGTCTTCCCGTGGCCCGCAAGCCGGTGGCTGGCCGGTCTCGGGTCGCCAAGCTGTTCGCCCGTGGCTTCAGGCGGTACGCAACTGACGCCCGGTTCGGGGCGGCGCAGCTCTCGGTGGCCGAGGTGAACGGCGAACACGCTGTATTGATACGGAGCGGCGATCGTCTGGTGATGGTCCTGATCCTGGAGTCGAATGGGCACGCGGTTACGGCGCTGTGGTCGGTGACTGCCCCGCGCAAGCTCGGCTATGCCGCGCGATGGGTGATGCAGGCGAAACCGGCAGAGCTCGGCTGGCCGCGCAAGGCTTCCCAGCCTCGCGACAGCTAACCGCAGGGTCAGCGAGCCTGGCTGTCACGAATCCATGCGGTGCCGGATCTATAAGGCATGCGAGCAGCAGCTGAAAGGGACCGGCCGGTCGTGGTGGCAGGCGCAGGGCTGGCTGGGCTAGCCGCGGGGGCGACCGCCGCGCTGGCAGGTGCCCGGGTGATCATCCTGGAATCAGGTCTGGCCGGCGGCCGGGCTCGCACCGAGCAACGCGACGGATTCCAGTTCAACGAAGGACCACACGCGCTCTACCACGAGGGACCTGGCATGGGCGTCCTGTCGCGGCTAGGGGTTACAACACGCGGTCACACGCCGCCGTTGCGGACAGCTCGAGTGCTCATGGCCGGGATGCCGCAACCCTTCCCGGCAGCTGAGTATTCCCAGGTCCTAGCCCAGGTTGCCGCGGCCGTACCGGATGAGTGGGCCGGCGCTAGCACGGCGGAGTGGATCGACTCGAGCGGGCTTCAGGGCGATGCGGCAACGCTTGCGGCCGCTCTAGGCAGGCTGACCACCTACGTCGCCGATATGGACCGGCTGCCGGCCAGCCTGGCCATTACTCAGATACAGACTGCCCTGCGCGGTGCCTCCTACCTCGATGGCGGCTGGCAGCAGCTTGTCCGCGGACTAGCCGCGATCGCGTCGGCAGCCGGAGCTGAGATCCGGCAGCACGCCCGAGTCGAGCAGCTAGCCGGCAGGCCTGGCGCGTGGGAGGTGCACACAACCTCCGAGGAGATCCGGGCGGCAGCGGTGGTGATAGCAGTCGGCCGGCCGACGGAAGCCGCGCGCCTGCTTCCGGCCGGGCCGGGGTGGGAATCGGCCGGTCCGCCGGTGATAGCTGCTTGCCTGGACATAGGCCTGCGACGTCCGGACGCGCGCTTTGTCCTTGGGATCGACCAACCGCTGTACATGTCGTCGCACGCGCCTCCCGGCGACCTGGCTCCGGCCGGGTGCTCCTTGGTGCACCTGATGCGCTACGGGGCGACCGGGCCTGCCGCTGACCGCGATGAGCTCTGGGCCTTCGCAACGGCGACCGGCATCCGGCGCGATGAGGTGATCGTCCATCGCTTCTCGCCGCGGATGACGGTGGCACATCATCTCCCGTCACCGCGGCAAGGCCTGACTGGGCGGCCACCGGTCGTTTCGGACAGCCCGGGCGTGTTCATCGCCGGTGACTGGGTCGGCTCAGAGGGCTGGCTCGCCGACTGCTCGCTTACCAGCGGAGAGCGCGCCGGCCTGCTAGCCGCGCGCGTGAACTGACAGCCGTCTGGCGCGCAGCGCAGGCTAGATGCGGTTACCAGACGTGCTGCCTGGAGCAAAGGTCATGGGTTCTTCTCCCAGTGGCGGCGCAGCGCAATGGCGAGCTCGCTGGCCCGCTCGTCCGGGAAGCACAGGCGGGCCCCTTCGAGTTCCACGACTTCGGTGACGCCCGGGATGGTGTCGCGCAGCCAGTAAGCCCACTTGCGCGGGAAGAACTTGTCGCTGGTGCCCCATACCACGAGGGTCGGGACATGCAGACGCGCTAGGGCCGGCTCGGCTGCCAGCAAGTCGCGGGCGCGAATTGAGGTGAAAAGGCGGAAGTACTCGCGGGCTCGGTCAGCGGTGCCGATCAGCGGTTCCAGCCATGCGCGGGCGATGTCGTCGGGCAGGCTGGCAGCGTCCTGATAGCCAGCCCCGTAGAAGCGTCTGCGGGTCTCGGGGTTACGCGCCAGCCGCGGCGCGATGCGGGCAAGCAAACCGGTCCTCGCAAGCTGGTCCGCGCGAACGAGCAGGTACGCGGCCCGGAGTCCCCTCGGCGGTACGTTGTCGTGTGCTTCGCAGTCGGTCAGCGTCAAGGTGTGCAGCCGATCGGCGTAGCGAGCGGCGAACACCTGGGCAACCGCGCCGCCGGTATCGTTCGCAACCAGGTCGATGTCAGTCAGCCTGAGCGCGTCGCAGCAGTCGGCGACGAATCGGGCTAGACCCGGCAGGGAGAAGTCCTGGCCGGCGGCAGCCGGAGTCTGGCCATGCAGCGGCAGGTCCACCGCCACGCAACGGCGTTCCCCGGCCAGCTGCCCGATCACATGCCGCCACAAGTAGCTGCTGGTGGCCACGCCGTGGACAAACAACGCGGCACGGCCCGGGCCGCCGGTGTCGATGTAGCTGGCAGGACCGGACTGGGTGTCCACCTGGCCGCGCCAAACGTCGAATTTCTCCTGCTCGCTGGCCATGCGTTTCTCCGTGGTTGGCCGTTGCCGGGGTAGGGTTACTCGAAAACCGACTGGCGGTCTAACTCTTGCAAACCGACCGTCGGTTTGTCAATTTGCGACACTGCTGATCGGGAGGCGGATGAACAAGAACGTTGAGCGCGGCCAGGCGACGCGGGCACACCTGATAGAAGTCGCGACGCGGCTCTTCGCCGAACGCGGCTACGAAGGCACGTCGATCGAGGCAATGCTGGTGGAGTCGCGGGTCAGCCGCGGCTCGCTCTACCACCACTTCGCCGGCAAGGACGCGCTGTTCCTCGCCGTCCTCGAAGAAATCGGCAACAGTGTCGGCCTGCCGGTGGCAGCGGAAATGCAGGCGGCGCCTAATCCTATCGCGGCATTGCGGATCGGCTGCCTGGCCTGGATCCGGCTAGCCGGAGACCCGGTAATCCGGCAGATCATGCTGATCGACGCGCCCGCAGTGTTGGGCTGGCAGCGATGGCGAGAACTGGACGAACAGGGCCCGCTTCTCTTGATCAGAGGCCTTCTCGCCGGCGCAGCCGAGGCGGGTCGTCTCGAGGCGCGCCACGTGGATGTCTTTGCGCACATCGTGCTCGCCGCCCTCAACGAGGTGGCGCTGATGGTCGCACGCGCCGACGACCGCGCCGAGGCGCTCGCCTCGGCTGAGAGCGCCGTCACTGACTTCCTCGACCGGCTGCTTGGCGCCGCTTAACTAGCTGGCGAGCATCCAGTGAACGGCGAGGTCATGCTTGCAAGCCAATCTCACAATGCCGTCCGTAGCTGACCTGCAGCAATCATCCGTGCCCATGCTGATATGGCTCATTGAAGGGACTTACAGCCACACTTTGGTAAAAACGAAGTTCTGTCTTGCGCCGACCGATATCGGCTCTTAACGTTGTGGCAGAACAGCCTGATCGCAAGATCGCGGCACGCGAGCTTTGGCTCTCAATCTCGCTGGACGAGCGAGTCTGGCGCATGCAGCCGACGCGGGTCATGCCCACCGATTGACGCAGCTTAGGGGGGTCTGTGCGGACGCTTGATTTCAAGATCGCGCGGGTGTCATTCGGAGTGCTCGCCGCGGGCGTGCTCGGGACGGCGATGCTTACCGCACCGTCGGCCGGAGCGACCTCAAGCACGTGCATCGCGTCGGGCAAGTGCGTCGCGGTAGCGGTGTCATCATCGAGCCCTGCTGCGGGGGCGAGCGTCGCGTTCGCGTTCACGGTCTCCAACGAAGCGTCGACCCAGATGCTCGGCGCTGTGCAGATCTCCGCGCCTGCTGGTTTCGTGATCACGGGAGCCCCGGGATCGTTCAGCTTCACATCGAGTTCCGCGCTCTTCACCCAGCTTTCCGTGGCCCCGGGAGGTTCGGCCACATTGACCGTGAGCGCCGCCGCGGCGTGCAGCGGCGGGACATACCAGTGGGGGGTCGCGGCGAAGCAGTCGAACAACTTCAGTGGAACCGGCAACGACTTCCAGCTTGATCCCGCGAGCGCCGGGAATCTCTCCGGCACGCCGGCCGGGTCATGCTCGCTCGCGTTCACGGGCCCACCCGCGACTACCGCCGCCAATTCGGTGATCACCTCCGCGTTCAACTCCTCGGGTGGCCCGGTCACGGTCGCAGTCCTGGACGCTTCCGGCAACCTCGACACGAGCTCCGCCGCGACCGTGACTGTCGCCCTCGGACCGAGCCAGGGTTCAGGTTCGCTCTCGGGAACGACCAGAGTCAACGCCAGCGGAGGCGTCGCCTCGTTCTCCGACTTGTCGGTCGACCAGGCCGGTGCGTACACGCTTGCCGCAACAAGCCCCGGGATAACCTCACCACCCCCCGCCCCCTTCAGTATCTCGAATGGGATCCAGTCCTGCTCCGGGTCATCGTGCTCGGCGTCGGCATCATCGAACACCACAGAAGGCACGGTCACCACCTCGCCGACTACCTCGGGCGAGTTCCTCGCGACCGGGATCGGCGGCGTCACCTATAGCTGCGCCGGCACATACAAGCCGGTGTCCGACCCATTCAGCTTCGGCCTTTTCACCTCCGGTGGTGTCGCCGACCCGAACGCCCAGTTCACCGTCGCGCTGGAGATCTTCAAGGCCACCGTCATTGCGTCGGGCCGTACTGGCGCCTCCCAATGGGAGATCTGCTACGCGTCTATACAGCCGTTCACGGCGCAGCCCGGTACCTCCGGAACCGCGGTGATCGCTGGTGTCTCCTATAACACGGGCCTGCTGCCCGACTGCTCGAACGCCCCGGTCAGGCCGTGCGTCCAGGCTCGCAACAAGGACAACGCCGGCGACGTCGTCGTCACGGTTCTCGCCTCCGGCGATCCCTTCACCGACGGGTGACCTGCCCAGGTGCTGCGCTGTCCCGACTGCGGCGAGGAGAGCCCGGACAGGTTCCGCCTCTGCGGGTACTGCGGTGCGCAATTGTCGCGGCCGGTCGGGTCGGAAGAGGCGCGCAAGACCGTCACCGTGGTCTTCTGCGATTTGAAGGGCTCCACGAGCCTGGGCGAGAAGCTGGACAGCGAGTCGCTACGGGAGGTCCTCAGCGTTTACTTCGCGGCCATGAGGCGGGTGCTGGATCGCAATGGCGGCACTGTCGAGAAGTACATCGGCGACGCGATCATGGCCGTGTTCGGACTTCCCAGGCTGCACGAGGACGATGCCCTGCGCGCGGTCCGAGCCGCGTCCGAGATGCAGACTGCGTTGACGGATCTGAATGTGAGGCTTAAGGCCACTTGGGGAGTGAGCCTGGAGAACAGAACCGGGGTTAACACCGGCGAGGTCGTCACGGGCGACCCGACGACAGGCCAGCGCCTGGCCACCGGGGACACCGTCAACGTGGCCGCCCGGCTGGAACAGGCGGCGCCTGATGGCGGAGTGCTCATCGGAGAGGCGACCTTTCGCCGGGTGAAGGACGCCGTCACCGTTGAGCCGGTCGAACCGCTGCAACTGAAGGGCAAGTCGAGGCGGGTCCGTGCCTACCGGCTGATCGACGTGAGCCGCGGCGAGGCGATCACGCGCCGGGTCGATCTCCCTTTCGTTGACCGGTACGAGGAGTTCGGCCTTTTGCTCGACGCATTGGACCGGACGCTGGGAAGTTCGCGCTGCGAAGTCGTGACTGTGCTTGCCGAGGCTGGCCTCGGCAAGTCGCGGCTGATCGAGGAGTTCGTTGGCCAAGTCGGCGGGCGCGCCCGGGTGCTCAGGGGCAGGTGCCTGTCCTACGGGGAAGGCATCACCTTCTGGCCCATCGCCGAGGTACTCCGCCAGGCGGCCGGGATCATTCCCAGCGACGAGGAACAGGAGGCGCGAGCCAAGCTGTGGTCGCTCGCCGGGGCCGGGGGCGAGGATGCCGCGCAGCGGATCTGGTCGCTGATGGGATTCGGCGGAGGCGCTTACGGCAAGGATGAGCTGCTCTGGAGCGTGCGGGCCGTCCTCGAGACGATCGCCCGCCGCCGGCCCCTCGTGGTGGTCTTCGATGACGTGCACTGGGCCGAGCCGATCTTCCTTGATGTGATCGAGCACGTGGCCGACACCTCGCGTGGCGTGCCCCTGCTCGTCCTCTGCGCCGCCCGCCACGAGCTGCTCGACGACCGCCCCGGTTTCCTCGTCCGCAGCAGCGTTGCCCACAGGATCGAGCTGCACGGGCTATCGCAGGCCCACACGGCGCGGGTACTCGGGAACCTCGTCGGCGACCTGCAGCTGCCCGTGAGCCTCGATGACCAGATCCTGTCCTTTGCGGGCGGCAACCCGCTGTTCGCCGAGCAGATGATCTCCATGCTGATCGATTCCGGGGTGATCCGCGAGCGGGACGGCGGATGGGAGTTCACCGGCGGGTACGACGACGTGCCAGTACCGCCGAACATCTCCTCTCTCCTCGCGTCGAGGCTTGACCGCCTGCCCCCGCTCGAACTTGGCATCGTCGAGCGGGCAGCCGTGATCGGCTTGGAGTTCCAGCCTGCCGCTGTCGCTGCTCTGGCATCAGACGGTGACGCGAATGCCGACCTGGCCCGACCGCTGTCGGCGCTGTGTAGCAAGCGCCTCATCAGGGCCACCGGCGGAGTTCCTGGCGATGAGGTCTACGAGTTCAGCCACATCCTCGTGCGGGATGCCGCCTATGACCGCCTGCTCAAGCGCACGCGGGCTACGCTGCACGATCGTTTTGCTGACTGGCTCCTCCAGGTCTCCGGGACACGAGCGCCCGAGCTGGAGGAGATCATCGGATACCACCTGGAGCAGTCGTTCCGGTACCGGGCCGAGCTCGGACCGCTCGACGTGCGGACGCGCTCGCTGGGTGCGCGAGCCGCGCGGCACCTCGGCCTGGCCGGCTCGCGGGCGATTGAGCGCGGCGATATGCCCGGCGCCGCGAGCCTGCTGCGGCGAGCCGCTGACCTGCTCGACGAAGGGCACCCGGACCGGGCGCGTCTGTTGCTCGGGGCCGGAGAAGCGCTCACCGAGGCCGGCGAACTGGCCAGCGCCGAGGCGACGCTCGACGCGGCGCGCAGCGACGCGGCTCTGCTCGGGAACGACGCGATCGGGAGATCAGCCGAACTCGCCACCCTGCACCTGCGCTACACCACCGACGCGAGCAGAGCGCAGGAAGGCATCGTGGCGCGCGTGCGGGAGCTGCTCCCCGTTCTCGAGGAGGCCGACGACCGTCACGGCCTGGTCCGTGCATGGCGGCTGCTGTACTACGTGCACGGGTCGGCCACCAAGTGGGGCCTCGCAGCAGAGGCGGCCCAGCAGACGATCCGCCACGCGGAGCAGGCTGGCGAGGAGGTGATGGCCAGGCGGTTCGCCGGCATGCTGGCGACCTCGGTGCTGTACGGGCCGACTCCCGCCGCCGAGGCGATCGCGTACTGCAACGAGGTGCTCGCGGGAGCGGCGGAGGACCGGAAGGCCTCGGCGCTCACCGAGAGGGCGATAGCGCTTCTCGAAGCGATGAGGGGCAACTTCGACGCGGCCCGAGTCGGCTACCAGCGGAGCCGGGCGCTGCTTGAGGAGTTCGGCTGGCGGTTCTCCGCCGCCCTCACCTCCCACGTCTCGGGTCCGATCGAGATGCTCGCGGGCGACCTGGAAGCGGCCGAACGCGAGCTCCGCAAGGACTACCACACACTCGAGCAAATGGGAGACCGCAACTACATCTCGTCGGCGGCAGGTCTGCTAGCCGAGGTCCTCTACCGACAGGGCCGCTACCGTGAGTCGGCCGAACTCGCCGGGGTCTGCCGGGAGCTCGGTTCCGCGGACGACGTGGCATCGCAATTCTTCTGGCGGTGCGTGCAGGCGAAGCTGCTCGCCCAGGACGGTCAGCACGAACGGGCAGACGCGATCCTGGCCGAGGCGCTGGAATTGATCAGCGGCTCAGACTGGGTTGACTTGCAGGCCAACGGCTTCGTGAACCTTGCCGAGGTGTATCAGCTTCGCGGCCAGACGGCCGACGCCATCGAGGCGCTCGGGCAGGCGTCGCTCCGCTTTGCCGCGAAGGGCAACGTGGTCTCGCTGCGACGAGCCGGCGAATTGGCTGACGAGCTGCTGGAGACGCTGAGAGGCGCCGCGCCAGACCCGGCGCATCCGGCCGCTCGGCCCGTTACCGGGCCTGAACCGTCGCCTGCAGAAACCTGATGCATCCGTACTAGATCCGTGGTCCGGCTGGTTCAGCCGAACGCACGAGCGTGAAGGATGACTGTGAGTCACTACGTGTGGCTGGCCCGGAGCCGACCGATCCGGCGGCTACTACTCGGCTATTGCCTGTGTTATGCGGGCGACCTCGCGGCCTTTACCGCCGCTTCGGTATTTGTCTACCACGCTGGTGGCGCGGCATATGTCGGGCTGCTCGGACTGCTCAAAGCGCTGCCGGGCGCGGTGCTGGTCCCGCTGGTCGGGAGCTGGTCTGACCGGGTACGGCGCGAGCGGCTGCTCGTGGTCACGGTGGTGCTGAGGGCGCTGCTCCTCGGCACGGCTGCTGCAGTGATGACAAGTGGCGCTCAGGCCATCCTCGTCCTCGTGCTGGTAGGGCTTGAGGCCGGTCTCACCAGCGTGTTCCGTCAGGTCCAAGCCGCTCTCCTGCCGTGGCTTGCTCGCACTCCCGACGAGCTGACAAATGCGAACACTGCCATCGGCGTGGCGCAGTCGGCTGCCACGCTCGGCGGGCCAGCGGTCGCCGCCGGGTTGCTCGCGGTAGACACGCCCCAGGCCGCCATGCTGGCCGCCTGCGGCCTCACTGCGATCGCAGCTGCCATCCTTTCTGGCGTCCGGCCACTCTCGTCGCAGCAGCCGACGCGGACCGCCGGACGGCTGAGGCAACTCAGGCTGGACGTGGCCGCGGGCTTCAAAGCCGGGATCGGGCGGAAAGGCGTGCTGCCGCTCGTCATTCCCGCTGCCGCCCAGACGTTCGCTCGCGGGGTTCTCAGCATCCTGACGGTTACCATCGCCCTTAATCTGTTCGGCCTGGGCCCAGCCGGTGTCGGCTGGCTCACGGCGATGCTCGGCGCAGGAGGAGTCCTTGCTGGCCCTGTCGCTGCCGTGCTCGTGCGCGGCAAGACCGTGGCGCGCTGCTTCGCAGCCGGGGTAGCGGGGTGGGGAGTGCCGATGATCCTGCTCATCCTTGCCCACGCGCCGTACTGGCCGTACCTCATGTTCGGGTTTATCGGAGCGGCCAACGTCTTCGATGACGCTGGCGTCTACAGCGCGCTGCAGCAGGTGATTCCGTCGGAGCTGATCGGTCGAGCGCTGGGGATTCGCCGGGCTGTGCTGCTGCTGTCCATGGGCCTCGGCTCAGTCGTCGCGCCGTTGCTGATCGATGCGTGGGGAGACCGCGGCGCGCTGCTCACGACCGGCGTGCTACTCGTGGCTGTCACCGCCATGTCCCTGCCCAGCCTGACGGCCATCGACCGCAGGGTCAGGGTGTCCGGACCTGATCTTGCACTGCTGCGACAGGTGTCCTTCTTCGCCCCGCTGCCCTTCGCGATAGCTGAGCACCTGGCCAGCCGGCTGCAATCGGCGACATATGAGCCCGGAGACGTCATCATTCAGGACGGGGAGCCGGGAGAGCGCTTCTACATGATTGCGGACGGCCGGGCCCGCGTCTGCAAGGACGACAAGGAATTGCGCCAGATGGGACCGGGCGAGTCCTTCGGCGAGATCGCCCTGCTGCGACAGGTACCCAGGACAGCCACAATCGTTGCCATAGACCGGCTCGAGGCCAGAACTCTGGGCCGGGAGGAGTTCCTGGCCGCTGTGACCGGCAACGCCGAGAGCGCGAAGGGAGCGGATGAGGTCGTTTCAGGCCGACTCCAGGCCGGCTGACCTCACCGCGGGTAGAGCATCAGGAAGGAGCCCTCATGCCCGTCTCGCGTCTGGCCCACATCCCTGGAATCGGCGTGGACGAGGTCGGCGAAGCCGCCGACGCCACGGGGAACCCGGATCTCCTGCGGATGGAGAACCTCGACACTGACGTCCCGCCGCCACCAGTCGCCCGGGAGATTACCCGCGCCGCGGTAGATGACGATGACGCCAACAGCTACCTGCCATTCCAGGGCCATCGCGCGCTGCGGGAGGCAGCGGCCGATCACGTCAGCGCCATGACCGGCAACAGGTACGAACCCAGCACGCAATGCGTCGGCGTGGCCGGTGGTCTCAACGGCATCCTCAACGTCCTGCTCGCGACTGTCGAACCCGGCCAGGAAGTTGTCATCGCCGACCCGATCTACGCCGGGCTGGTCAATCGCATCCGGCTGACGGGCGGCATTCCGCGGCACGTCCGGTGCGTTCCGGCTGCACAAGGCTGGGCAACCGACCCGGCCGAGCTGGCAGCAGCCATCGGACCGCAGACGGCTGCGGTGCTGCTGATGAGCCCGGCCATGCCTACGGGCGCCGTCTTGTCCGGCGAGCACTTCGACGCCATCGCCGACCCGGTCAACCGTCACGGCGCCTGGCTCATCTGGGACGCTGCGATGGAGCGGCTGGTGTTCGGCGGCAGCCGGCCGGTTCACCCAGGCGCGCACCCGGGCCTGGCCTCGCGCACCATCACGGTGGGCTCCGCCTCCAAGGAACTGCGCATGATCGGCTGGCGCGTCGGCTGGGTCACCGGGCCTCAGCCGATCATGAAGGACATCGGCCTGGTCGGCCTGACCAATGTGGTCTGCCAGGTCGGTATCGCCCAGCAGGCCGTGGCCGCGGCGCTGCGGCACCCCGATTCCGCAGCCGACGTGGCAGCCGCGACCCGCCTGTGGCAGCACCGGTGCGACCACATCCTCGATCAGCTCACGGGTTACCCCTGCATCCGCCCGGCCGGCGGGTGGTCGCTTCTCATCGACTGCGCCGGCATCGGCATACCGGCCGCCCGCGCGTCGCAACTCTTGTTCAATCGCGGCGAGATCGCGGCGACACCGATGACAGGCTGGGGGCCTAGCGGCGACCGCTACCTCCGGCTCGTCTTCGCCAACGAGCCAGTCGAACGACTCGGCGACCTGCGAACCCGCTTTGATGCGGCGCTCGCCTAAGGCGGGGAGAAGTCACTCACCAAGCGAGGGCCAGGCAGGTCATCAGCTGATAGAGCCTGCCTGGTGTTCCGGGCGAACGGCGGTGATGTAACGAAGCAGGGGCAGATTGCCGGAGGACTCCACCTGATATCCGGCATCGGCGGCGAGCTCTTCGAGCGAGCCAACGGTGGCTGCGGCGCGGCGCATCCGGCGTCCGCCTGGGTGCAGCGGGAACGGCCGGCGTGCCGGGTCGAAGTCCGCGATGAGGAGCCTGCCGCCGGGCTTGGTCACCCGGTACATCTCGCGAACCGCCGCTTGCCGCTGCCGTCCGGGCACGTGGTGCATGGCCAGCGTGCAGGTGACGACGTCAAACGAAGAATCCGGCAGCCCCAGATCCTGCGCGACGCCTTCGGTAAAGGTCATATTTCGCGGCGCGCTCCGCTGCGCGTGCGCGATTGCGGCCGGTGAGGGGTCTACTCCAGTGACATGACCGGCCGGGCCGGCCGCTAGGGCCAGTTTGCTCGCGAGGTAGCCGCCGCTGCATCCCACGTCCAGCACCGCGTGCCCTGGCCGTACCCCGGCCAGCGAGACGATCCGCCGGTAGACGCGGCCGCGGCGGCCGCCGAACGCGACCTGGCTCACGACCTCGTTCAGCCGGAAACGATCGATTGTGGTGCCGGCCGGGCGCTTGCCTGCGTGGAGCCGTCTGAGCGTGCCGTGCATCGTGGTGCCTTCCTCGATCGAGTACCTCGCTGGCGTCCCCGGAACCTCGTGCTGCTGGATCCGCGGTAGCATCGTCACGTCATGCTTACTTAGTCAGTACTAAGAACCTTAACTTAGTACTCCCTAAGTTAGTCGTCAAGAGGAGCGTGATGCTGGACGTGAACGGGACGGCGCCGGTCAGGCGCACCCGGCTGACGGCCGAGAAGCGGCGAGAGTTGATCCTGAGAGCTGCTACGCACGTGTTCGCCGACGCGGGCTACCGCGCCGCGAAGGTGTCCGACGTCGCGGCAGTCGTCGGAGTCACCGAGCCGGTCATCTTCCAGAACTTCGGCACGAAAGCAGCACTGTACGCAGCGGTGCTCGACCGGGTCGCTGACCAGATCCGGGTCGAGCTGCGGACTCTGACCGAGCGGCACGGCTCGGCGTCGGACCTGCTAGCGCACGTGCTCGGCCTGGATCCCGCCCGCAGGCTCCACGGTCCGATGGCACATCCCGGAATCGTCTTCGCTGACGCTGCCAACTTGGCCGCTGACCCAGCCCTCGGCGAGCCGGCCAGGCACGTGGCCCGTACCCTCGCTGGTCACCTCGCAGACCTGCTGCGGCAGGGGCAGGCCGACGGCACGATCCGGGCCGACGCCGACCCCGAAGCCGCCGCCTGGTTGCTGCTGTCGGTCTTGTCCTCGCGGCCCCTCCGTACCGCTGCGATGCCCGACCGCGATCGACATGAACGGAGCGTCATCGCCCTCGTCCTCCAGGCGCTCGCCTCGGACACCGCCTCTGCGTTCTCATCCACCGTCCATGCGGATCGCAGTCAAGCTCGCCGCAGGTAGTCCCGGCGGCGGCGGTCACAGGCAAGAATGGCTCAATGGATTTGCACCTGGATGGCAAGGTCGTCCTCATTACAGGCGGGACCGACGGGCTGGGAGCGGCGCTTGCGGATCGGCTCGTCGAGGAGGGGGCACGGGTCGCGGTCTGCGGGCGGGACCCCCATCGGCTGGCCGCCACCGAGCAGCGGCTGCGGGACGCCGGGGGTGATGCGCTTGTGGTGCAGGCCGACGTCACCCGCTTGCCTGAGCTTGAACGGTTCGTCGACGCGGCCGTCGCGCGGTGGGGCCGCCTCGACGGCCTCGTAAACAATGCGGGCAAGAGCGCCGCAGGGCGGATCGATCAGGTCCCCGACGAGGACTGGATCGCCGATCTCGACCTCAAGGTACTTGCAGCGGTCCGCTGCACCCGACTGGCTGTGCCGCACCTGGTCGCGGCCGGTGGAGGTGCCGTTGTCAACGTGCTGAACGTGGGCGCCAAGGCCGCTGGTGCTGCGTCGTTGCCGACGACTGCCTCCCGTGCTGCCGGCCTCGCTATCACCAAGGCTGCGTCCAGAGACCTCGGCGGCCACGGCATCCGGGTAAACGCAGTACTGATCGGCCTGGTCGCAAGTGGGCAATGGCGGCGGCGCGCCGTCGCAGCCGGTCAATCCGAGGATGAGCTGTACAGGCAGATGGCCCAGCACACCGGCATCCCGCTGGGCAGAGTGGGCCGAGCGGAAGAGTTCGCCGACCTGGCGGCCTATCTCCTGTCAGATCGCTCCTCCTATGTGACCGGATCGGCCATCAACCTCGACGGAGGAACCAGCCCTGTCCTCTAGCCATCCTGGGACGCGGTTACGGCCGATGGTTCCTGGCCGCCAACAGATCCGTCGTCTGGGTCATCGACCAGCCACCGGCAGGCCATTCGTGACAACAGCCAGACAAAAAGCTGCGGGTGGTCAGCCGGGGCGGATGCCACGCCCTTGACATGCCAGGCGATCCCGAAGAACGCGAATGCGCCGCACTCCGCGATCAGCAGCAAGGGCACGCTATTCCCACTGTATGGCCAGATCGCGCTAGCGACCGCCAGGAGCGCGCATATCCCGATGCCTCCAGCGCACGATACGTAGATTCGGTTCCGGCGCCTCTTCTTAGCCTTGCGCGGATCGTCTGGAAACAGCGACTTCCACCATGCACGCAGCGAGCGAAGCCACCCTCGGATCCCGTGAGAGAACATCGAGTTCCAGCACGCTCGGATCGCTCCGGCGAGATCGCCACGGTCTTCGCCGTCGGCTCCCTTAGTCCGGGTGAATTGGACGAGCACCATGAGGAACACCATCACGAACAGCACAACAAGCGAAACCTGGTGCACATGTCCGAAGAGACCCTGATTCGGTGACTGCTGGTAGGTGATCAGCGTCGACGGACCGCACACGTTTGCACGTGTGAAGAACAAGTTCGGGCCGCTGGGCGACTGCCTGTAAGAGGCCGGCAGAGTTGGACACAACCCAATACAGACCGCCGCGAGGCCCGCCACGTTCGTCAGCCGGTTATCCCATCGGTCGTAACCGCGATATGCAACGAGGAAGAGCCCCATGGCGCACATCGCGCCGACAAACAGGCCGCGCATGTGGGTGTAATAGTAAGCGCTCAGCGAGCCCGGGAGTCGCTGGCTGGGCAACAAACAGGCGAAGACGTGAGGGGTGAACAAAACCCAGTTCCCAACGTAGACGACCGGCACGAGCAAGAACGCGATCCAGCCGATCACCGCCCGCAGAGCCCGATAGTCCATCGCCTTCTCGGCGTCCTCCCGCGGCGGATGCGACTGCAGCGCTGTTCGCAATCGTGGAAGAAATTTCTCCGTGGCACTGCCAGCACCGAGTTGCTTTTCGATGGTCATGGCCCATTATGATCACTTACAAGCAATCGCGGCAATAGGCGCGCGGTAGGGCCCGGCGAATGGCACACGCATATTAACCAGGGCATGCGTCGATCGCGAGCATGACGCTGTT
>Ga0126381_100003338_pt1 | contig 17448 bp, 12 predicted proteins | sample PanSoiMetPlot_28_FD_96465 | JGI IMG/M metagenome (GOLD analysis project Ga0126381, IMG submission 96465) | Tropical forest soil microbial communities from Panama - MetaG Plot_28 | ecosystem: Environmental > Terrestrial > Soil > Tropical forest > Bulk soil | place: Panama | collected 2016-02-17 | reverse complement strand
GATGGCCATCTTCTGGCCGACCTTGAAGCCGGACGTGCTCGTGACGGGCACGTTAGTCGAGCCCGCGGGGACCGTGATCGGACCGTCGGGCACCGGCTGCCACAGCGGTGTGCTGAAGTTCCCGGGACTGATGATCGTCCCGTTGTGGCCGTTGCCCGACGAATCCAGCGCCACTTCGCCGGAGTCCTCGTCGAATTTGTAGTCCGCGACGTTCCCGGCGCCGGGCTGCCCGCTGGCCAGCGCGGCGATGTCGGCGGCCGTAAGCGCGTGATCGTAGATCTGGAAGTCGTCCACGGTGGACGCGAGGAACGGGTCGGCGACGAACTGCGAACGGCCGATCCAGTCCTGGTTCGTGTTGCCCAGATCGGCCGGGGTCACGCTCATGTTCGTGTTGGTCGCCACCGGCGCGCCGTCCACGTACAGCGTCCCGGTGTTACCGGACAGCGTCACCGCCACGTGCGACCAGGTGTTCAGCGGGAGGGTGCCGGGGCCAGCGATGACGTCGCCGCGGCCTGAGGGGAGGATGTCGGCGAACAGGAGCGGCCCGCCGCCGGCGCTGAGCGTGAGGAACATGTAGTTGTTGGTGCCGGAGCCGAAGTCGAACACTCGCGACCAGGCCGAGTTGGCGGACGGGTTGACCCACGCGGAGATCGTGAAGTCGTGCAGCCCGCTGACGATGCCGTTCGGCAGGCTCACGTACTCGCCGTTTCCCGACAGGCTGACGGCGTTGCCGATCTCGCCAGGTACGCGGGGCCCGGTCGCGCCGGAGTTGGTGATATGGGTGATCGTGCGGGTCTCCGCGCCGCGGCCGGTGCCGATCTGGACCTGCTGGCCCGGAGCCATGCCGGCCGTGCCGCGGAGGCTGATGGAGGTGTCGCCCGCGCTTGCGGGGGCCGCCAGCCCCGAGTCGGACAGGCCGAGCAGGTAGAAGCTGTGGCCCGCGAGCCTCGTTCCGGCCGGGACCCTTATCTTCGAGAAGATGGGCTGCTGGGCCGGGTGCTCGGTCAGGGTCCAGCCCGACAGGTCGACGGTGCTGTCGCCGGAGTTGTAGAGCTCGATGAACGAGTTGGTCGGGTTGGTGCTCGTTCCGGCGCGGAACTCGTTGATCTTGATCGGGCTCACGTTCCGCACCTTTTCGGCGGTTGTCGTGAATTGCCTGCCGCCGCGCGTCGGGTTCGTCCACGCGGCGTTGCCGATCAGGTCGCCGTTGAAGGGCACCGGTCCGGAGGTGACGTGGAAGGTCGCGCTGACGCTCGCGCCGGGCGCGACCGAGCCGAACGTCTGCGACGTGTCGGTGGTGCCCGCGACAAACGAGGTCCACAACCGGTCGGGCACGGAAATGCTCAGCTTCACGCCCACCGCGGTCGACCCCGTGGTGTTCGTGAACGTCACGGTGGAGTCCTGCGCGGACCCTGGCGTGAACGTCTGGAGTCCCGGGGGAGTGGCGGTCGCCGAGGCCGGCGTCAGGCTCAGCCGCTGCACGTCATACGCGGCAGCGACGATGTTGGCCTGAACCGCCTGGTCGGTCGCGTCCGCCGGGTATCCGGCCGTCATCACACCCTCGTAGAAGGTGCCCTGCGCGCCGTTGCTGTTGTCGCCGCCGTTGCCAAGGACGATGGCCCCCTGTTTGCGCATCGGGTCGTAGGTCGAGTCGACACGCGGTCCGGAGAACATGGTCGACAGCGTGCCCGACTGCGCGTTGCCGCCCTCGGAGGCCCACTGGTGGGGCTGGCCCTTGGCCATGGCGGTCACGAACCGCGAGGTGATGTTCGGCAGGTCCGCGCAGAGCTTGGACGTGCTACCCGGGTTGACGCAGCCGACCAGGTTGTTCTCCTGGTCCGTCATGACCCACGGACCGGGCGGGTTCCCGTGATACCAGGCGGTGGCGTTGCCGAAGTAGGAGGTCTCCATCGTGCCGTCGCCGTCATCGCGGCTGTCGATCTCGGCGTTGCCGTAGTCGAAGCAGCACCCGTCGTTGAAGTGCTGGCCGTCGAGGATCCAGTACATTCCCTCCGGCTGGTCGCCGGTCGCGATGCCGTTGGTGTTGTTGTCACGCAGGCCCATGCCCGGCTCGATGAAGACGCCGTAAGCCTTGTGGCCGCTGACCGTTACCGGCGCCATGTCAGCGATCGGCAGGTTGTTATATCCGCCCATGGCCGGGCCGCTGAACGCGCCGCGGGGCGCCTGGGTGAGGTCGTTGCCGTGGCCGGACTGGTCGTAGATCCTGGTGATGAGGCACGTCGTGTCGGCGCAGAACGCGTCCTGCGCCGCCGCGTCGGCGTATCCGCCCGCGTCAGGGAATGGCCAGGCGGTGGGCTGGACGACGCCGATGTTCATGAGCCGCATGTCCGACAGCCGCATGACCTGGTATAGCGGCCCGTTATAGGAGGCGTAGAGCGCCCTCGTGGTGCTGTGCGCGGCCACGCAGGGGGTGCCCGCGGCGGCGTAGATGTCACATGGTCCTTGCGGCCTGGGCGGCGGGGTCGGTGCAGCCTGCTTCACCTGGGTCTGCGTCTGCGTCTGCGTTTGCTTGGCCTGCGCTGCCTGCGGCGCTGTGGCCGTGGCGAGCGTGACGCTCAGCGGCACGAGCGCGATCGCCAGGCCTGCGGCCAGGGTCCTGAAGCGGGTGCGCGAAATGAGGGGTCTGAACATGCGGGATCAGCTCCAATGCTGACTGAGCAGAACTCGTCTATGCGGGGAAGCCAGCTTGCGGTGCGATCCTTCTGGCGCCGACTGGAGTTGGTTAGCGCGAATGGATCGCGTCTCCGTGACCCGAGCCAATTTGTGAGCGCTAAGCTGGCGGTCCGCGTGCTCCTTGGCGAGCTTGCGCGATCGACCGCGCGTCAGCTTTGTTAGCGCTCACATAGGGCAGCCTTAGCCGCCCGGTGGCATCTGTCAAGTAGCCGAGCGCAAATTACGACACGCATATGATCGGTTTTGTCCGACCCTGGCGCCCGGCCAGCGTCGCCGGCCTGACCGGACCGGACCCCGCCCCAGCCGATTGCGCGTTTGGCCCGGATAGAGCGGGACGCGCCAATGGCCCACCAGGCACCTTCCCGCTCCGTCGGGCCGCCGGGCGATCGACGCGGCCTCCTGTGCCGCTGGTGCCTCATCCGTATCGGCGACATTGAGGCCGCTGGCGCAGATGGCCTCACTAGATGAGGCCGATGGCGCCAACGGCCCAACCGCCCGTGGGTACCAGGACGCGGTGCCGCATCGCCACCGGCCTGCTCCGGCCAGCCTCGGTCAGCCGCCCGTGGCGCCGCCGCCCGTTGTTCCGGTCCCAGCCCGTCCCCGTCCGAAACCGCCGCCGCCGCCGAAACCACCGCCGCCGGTCGTGAGACCGCGGGTGGCGAAGGGGTTCGTGTTGGTTGGCAACGGCGTGCTCATGTCGGCGAGGACCACTTGTTCGCCGACGCTGAGGCCGGAGGATATCTGAGTGAGCGTGGGACCGGTGGCCCCGACCACGACGCGGACCGTGACCGGCGTGCCCGCCCGCAAGACGCTGACGAACGTGACCGCGCCGACACCGTGAACGGCCGACGTGGGAACGGTGACCGCGTCGCTGACCTTAGCCAGGGTGATGGCTATCTGGGCGTCGGAGCCGGCGAACAGGGTGGGGACGTCCCCGGTCAGCCCGATCGTGACCGGATAACTCGCGTTACCCGAGGCCGAAGAGGCGTTGAGCATTCCGATGGCGACCACCTGACCGCTGATGGAGGTGGCGGAGCCGTCCAACGTGACCGTGGTCGGCTGACCGATCCTGATCTTGCCCACGCTGGTGTCGGTGACCGTAGTGGTGACTTCCTCGCCGTCGGCGCCTTCGATGACGAAATTAGCGCTGGTGCTGCTGCCCTGGCTGCCGGTGACCTGCTGTCCGGAGGTGATGTTCACCAGGGCGACCGTGCCGCTGATCGGCGCGACGAGGGTCGCGGCGGCCAGGTTCTGGCGGGCCACGCTTAGCTGGGCGTTATCGGCGTCGAGGCTGGCCTGGTCGGCAGCCAGTTGCGCCGCGGTGGCCGGCGCCCCCGTGGTTGAGCCGCGCGAACTGGCCCCGGCGGACCCGGAGCCACCGCCTCCGCCTGAGCCGCCCGTCCTCGTGCCAGTGGAACTGGCGTTGCTGAGCGTCTTGCTGAGGGCCGATTCGGCGTCGGCCAGGGACTGCTCGGCGGCGGCGATTTCTGTTTGCGCTGACACCAGTTGAACGATCGCCGCCTGGCAGGTGGATGTCGGCGCCCCACCGCCCGAGCCGCCTCCGCCGGAGCCGCCGCCCGAGCCGCCGCCTCCGCCAGGGCCGCCCGTCGGGCTGCCGGTTGGGCGGCCAGTGGGGTGGCCGGTCGGGCTTCCAGTGGGGCCGCCTGTCGGGTGGCCAGTGGGGTGGCCGCTGGGGCTGGCGGTCGGGCTGGCGGTCGGGCTGGCGGCGGGGCTGGCGCTGAGTTCGCTGGTCAGCGACGTGGTTGTGGCGGCGGGCGGTGGTGACGCCGTGGCCGTCGGCGTGGCGGAGGGAGTCGGCCGCGGGGTCGGGCCCCCGCCCGGGCTGCCCGTCCCAGTGGGTTCCGACAGGCACAGCGTGGACTCCACCTGGAGCAGGGCCCTGGCCGACGGCAGCACGGCGTCGAGGCTCTGCTGGGCGGCGCGGACCGCGGCTTGCTCCCGGGCTATCCCGCCACCAGAGCCGCCACCAGAGCCGCCGCCCGAGCCGCCGTTGCCGCCCGAGCCGCCGCTGCCCGAGCCCTGGCCGCCAGCGCTGCTCGTGTAACTGGTCAGCGCGGTCTGGCTGGCCTCGTCGGCGGCAAGGCGGACGGTGGCCTGGGCGACCGTGTACTGGGCGGCGCTGACCTGGGAGGCGAGTGCGGTGGTGCTGAGCCGGGCGAGGACCTGCCCAACCTTGACGTGTGAGCCGAGGGCGACCGCGACCGAAGCCACCTGGCCGGATACCGGGAAGCTGACGTTGGCCTGGCTGACCGGATCGATCGTCCCCGTCGACAGCAGAGTTTGGGTGACGTCAGCCCGGGTGACGGTGGCGGTACGGTAGCTCGGACCCGACGGGCCGGTCATCGCCCACGCCGTCGCGCCGCCGCTACCAGCGACCACCACGATGACACCGACGGTGATCCACCGCCGGGCGCGGCGGCCGAGCCCGATGTTAGGCATTGCTGGTGGCTCCCCCTGAGCCGCCACCCCCGAACCCGCCACGCCGGCCGAAGCCGGCGACGCAGCCGTTCGGGCCAGGCTGGCTGATCCGGATGGTCCGGGCGGCTACCGTGCCGATGCTGTTAGCCTGTCCGACCGCGATGATGCACTGGCCGACCTTCAGCGCCGACGGGCGGGCGGTGACCACCTTGAGGTACTTGGTGGCCGAGGACGTGGTCACCGTGATGCTGGCGGTCGCGCTAGGGTCCGCGCTCCTCGGATTCCTCGCCTGTACGACGAAACCGCTGGCGGACAGCGAAGTCACCGCGCCGTTGGCGCCGCCAAATCCGCCCGCGCCGAACGCGCCCCTGCTGCCGCTCGGCCGCGGCCTCGGGGTGAACCCGGGACGGGGCGAGAACGTGCCCCGCGGCCCGCCCGACCCGAATCCGAACCCGCCCGCGGCGCGGCAACTGCCGTTGACTGGGGTGCTGATGGTCACGCTGGTCGCGGCGACCGAACGGGTGGTGCCCCCGCTGGCCGAGGACTGACCGACCACTGCGACGCAACTGCCGACCGTGACGTCCTTCGACGTCGTGGCCACCGTCTCAGTGATCGCGGTCGCGGTGCTGAACGTGACAGTCACCTGCCCACTGGACGGGTTCTGCACTTCCATGCTCGAGCCGGACACTGCCGCGGCGGTGCCGACGACCCCGGGAAAGGCCGCCTGGGCGCCGGACGGCGACTGGCTGCTGCGCGCCGCCGGGCTGTTGGCCGCCGCCGCCGGGGGAGCGGAGGTGGTTCCGCCGCCGCCGCCGCAGGCGGTCGCGGCCAGCGCGACGAGCCCAAGGCCGGCCAGGGCAGGTGCATAGCGTCGCCTGGCGGCGGATGCACGGCTCAGCGTGGCGCCGATCATGGTGGACTCACATTCTTCGTGGTTGCTCATTCGAGCGGGGTTGCTCATTCGCTGCGCAGCGCGTCGATGGGGGCGAGCCGGGCGGCGCGGGTGGCGGGGTAGACGCCGAAGGCGATGCCTATGCCGATCGCGACGACGATCGCGCCGACTGCGGCGGTGGGTGAGATGGTGATCGGGTTGCTGATCAGGTGCGGGAGCACCACCGCCCCGACGAGGCCGAGTCCGGCGCCCAGAACTCCGCCGGCCAGGCCGAGCACGCTGGCTTCAACCAGGAACTGGCGGCGGATGGCTCGGTGCGTGGCCCCGAGCGCCTTGCGGAGCCCGATCTCGCGGATCCGCTCGGTGACCGAGACCAGCATGATGTTCATCACGCCGATCCCGCCGACGAGGAGCGATATGGCGGCGATGCTGGCGAGCAGTTCGGTTAGCGTCTTGTCCACCGAGGTCGCGGTAGTCAGCAGCGACTGCTGACTCGAGATGGTGAAGTCCGCGTTGACCGCGGTGACCTGGTGCAGCCGGAGCAATTCGGAGTTGGCCTCCTGATAGGCCGCGGACAAAGCGGACGAGGACGCCGCCTCCAGGAAGATTGACTGAACCGACGTGCGGCCGGAACCGCCGAAGACGCGGTTGGCCACGGTGGTGATCGGGACCACCGCCTGGTCGTCGAGGTTGGTGGTCGCGCTCGAGGCTGAGGCTCCGACCGTGTTGAGCACCCCGACCACGGTCAGGGGCAGCCCGTTGACAGTGACGGTCTGGCCGAGCGGATCGCGGAACCCGAACAGCTCCTGCGCGGTCGTCGCGCCGAGCACGGTCACCGCGGCGTCGGTGTTCTCGTCGGCGGCGGTTATGAAGCGGCCTTCGGTGACGCTGCGGGCCCGTACCGACAGCCAGTCCGGGGTGGTGCCGACCACGGTCGTGGTCCAGTTCGTGCCGGTGGCGGTCAGCGTCTCCGACCGTTGCGTGGCGGGGGCGACCGCGGCGATGTCCGGGGCGACCGCTTTCGACGCCAGCGCGGTAGCGTCGGCCTGGGTCAGCGTGGAGGCGCTGCCGAACCCGCCGCGGATGCCTGTAGTCGCGGTGGCTGAGCCCGGGGAAACGACGAGCAGATTCGAGCCGAGGGCGTTGATTTCCCCGCTGACCTTCGCCTGGGCACCCTCCCCGAACCCGACGGTGAGGATGACCGCGGCGATCCCGATCAGGATGCCGAGCATTGTCAGACCCGAGCGCAGCCGATGCGAAAAGACCGCGTCCAGCCCGGTGCGCAGCGTCTCGAGCCAGCTCATGACAGCACCCCGGCCTGGTTTGTCTCCATCTCGATCCGGCCGTCGCGGAGCCGTACGACGCGATCCGCGCGGAGGGCGACGTCGGGCTCGTGGGTGATCAGGACCATGGTGCGGCCGGACCTGTGCAGCTCGTCGAACAAGGCGAGCACTTCGGCTGCCGCCGAGGAGTCGAGATTCCCTGTCGGCTCGTCGGCCAGGATCAGGGCCGGGTCTGTTACCAGGGCTCGCGCGATGGCAACGCGTTGCTGCTGCCCCCCTGACAGTTCACCGGGCCGGTGCATGACCCGGTCAGCCAGCCCTACCCGCCGCAACGCGTCCATTGCGCGGGAGCGTCGCTGGTCACGGCGCACGCCGGCGTAGCACAGCGGAAGCTCGACGTTGCGCCACGCCGAGTGTGACGGGAGCAGATTGAACTGCTGGAACACGAAGCCGATGCGCCGGTTCCTGACGTCGGCCAGCTCATCCTCGGACATGCGGCTCACGTCCTGACCGGCCAGCCAGTAGCTGCCGGAGGTGAGCGGGTCCAGGCAGCCAAGGATGTGCATCAGCGTGGACTTGCCTGACCCGGACGGGCCCATGATGGCGACATACTCCCCGGGCGCGATGGTGAGCGACACCCCGCGGACCGCATCCACCGTGAGCGAGCCGGTCCGATAGGTCTTGACAACGTCGTGAAGCTCGATGACGGGCAACGGCGCGTCCATTGTCAGCCACCACCCAGCCCGCCGCCGCCGAACCCGCCGCCGCCGAACCCGCCGCCGCCGAACCCGCCGCCGCCGAACCCGCCGCCGCCGAACCCGCGGCGGGTCGTCCCGCCAGTGGTCCCGCCCGTGCCGCCCGTGCGCACGATCGGCACCACTACCTCGGTGCCGACTGACAGCCCGGAGACGATCTGCGTCTGCCCGCTGGAGGTCATCCCCACAGTCACCGGGTGAGCGACCTGATGGCCGTTAACCATCTCGTAGACCACAGTGCCGCTTGTCGCGAAGTGCAGGGCCGAGGTCGGCACCGTGATCACGTTGTTCAGCTGCCTGACGATCAGGGTGACCGTCGCGCTGGCGCCTGGGTACAGGCCGCCGGGGTTGCCGGTGACCGCGATCGTGACCGGGTAGCTGGCCACCCCCGACGTGGTGGTGGCGATCAGGCCGACCGAGCTGACCGTGCCGTAAACCGGGGTGGTCGCGCCGTCGGGGATGATCACTGCCTGGTCGCCGGCTTGCACCAGGCCGACCTGAGTGTCGTCCACGGCCCCGTTCACCACGTAGGAGGTGGTCGAGATGACGACCACCTGCGCGTTCGACGCGCTGCTTGACCCGGAGCCGGACGAGCCGGCGTTCGAGGAGCCCGCGCCTGAGCCGCCGCTGCCCGAGCCGCCGCCGCCCGAGCCGCCCGCCCCGGTGTTGCCGGAGCCGGAGCTGCCAGAGCCGGACACCTGCTGACCCACCGACAAGCTCACCGCCGCCACCACGCCGTTGATCGGCGAGGTCAGCTTGGCCTCGGCGAGCGCCTGCTTGGCATCTGTGACCTGGTTCTGCGAGGCGGTCACCGCCGCCTGGTCAGCAGTCAGCTGCGCGGCGGTCACGGCGGTCCCGGCCGCCTGGTCCGCGGACAGCTTGGCGGCATCGGAGGACTCCGTCGCCTCCGCCTGCGCGACGTTAGCCGCCAGCGAGGCCGAGTTCACCGTCGCCAGCACCTGCCCGGCCTTGACCTTCTTGCCGACCGTGGCGGCGACCGAGGTGACCTGACCGGATGTCGCGAAGTTCAGGTTCGCTTGCTGTGCCGGCTCGATCGTCCCGGTCGAGGACACGGTTTGCCGCAGCGTGCCCGACGTGGCGGCGACCAGCTGGAAGGTCGGCGCCGGCGCGGCTGGCGATCCGCTGACCGCCCAGTATCCGCCGCCCGCCGCCCCGAGTACGACGATGACGCCGCCGGCGAGGACCACCCATCGCTTGCGCAGTGCGGGGCGGGTCCTGTGCAGGCCGGCTATGCGGCCTTTCGGCGGACGACCCAGCGGTGGCTCGGGGGCCGACGCCGGCATGCCGAACAAATCCGGGGCAGTGCCCGTCACGGCACATCACCATCCTTGGCTGTTACCCCAACGTTTGCTCAGTCACGGCCGGGGGACCGCGCCAGGGCATAGTAGGTTTCGATCGTCTCGGTGAGAACCGTCGCGCCTAGAGCTGAACGTACGCTGAGCGCGGCACTCGAAGTTGCTTAAAGCGTCAAACGTCAAATTTGCGGGACCGAAACGCCGTACTGAGCGCGAATGTAAGCCGCGATCGCGGACAGATCCTGGTGGGCGGGTGTTACCGGCACAGTCCACGTGTGGCTCCATCGCCAGCTCGTCTGCTTTGGCTTTCTACGCCTGAATGTTTGCAACTCGCCAGCCGACGTCACGATCAGCTGGCTCTCCTGCCATTCGGTGTAAGTGTGCTGGCTATAGCTACCTGTCGCTCCCGTGACCGATCCTGCGGTCGCCGGTCCGACTGCCCAGCCCTCACGATGCGTCGGCCGCACGCCGGCGTCCAAGGTGCGCGCCACGGCTTGCAGCCACGCCTTCTGGGCATCGGCCAGCTGCGCCGCGGCGGCATCCGCGGCCGCCTTCTGACGGGCGGCTGCGACCTCCGCCTGCCGCGCGGCCGTGTGTTCGGCGGCGGCCCTGACTTGGCGGCACTGAGCGCATAGGAACGCACCTCGGTAGTGCCGTCCGCACTCTCCACATTGCGGAATTCCGCAATCGGCGCAGATACCGATCGCGTAGACGGTGCACGTTTGGCAAAAAGTGCCGGTGCCACCGGGCGCGCCATCCTGGTATCGCCGGCCGCACGGATTCGCGACGGTCTGGAACACCGGGCCGAACCTGCCCGACGGATGCAGTCCCGTCGGGACCGAGCCGTACACCAGCGACATGCACTCCCAGAAACCCCGTGAGATCGCCCTGCGATCCGTACCGCCGCACTGCGGACAGGCCATCGTCCCCTCCCGATGAGTCGATCCATTCCAAGTTCATCAGCGACACTGCCGCCGGCGCCGGGATTGGGCGATATTGTCGCAGGCGTGTTCGGAACTACCTCTTCGTCACGGATCATCGCGCGACGGCCAGCGGCACGCGCCGCATGGCGCGCGGCGACCGCGTACGCCGCCGAACATGATTACCTCGTCCCTGGCGAGCTTCCGGGATACTTCGTCGACCGCTACGCGTTCGGCCTGCGGAGATGGCCGGCGCTGATCTCCCGTCCCGCGATGCCGGGTTTTCCTCGCGATCACACCGTGCGCCAGCGCGCCGACATCCTGCGCCGGTTCCTGCGGCCTAGCCGAGCGCTCGGCGACTGGCAAGCGAATCCCGACGAGCCCACATCGTTGTCCCCGTTCTACGGGCATCTGCGACGCATGTGGTCGGACTTCGCGCACGCGAAGGCCCTGCCAAAGGCACTGCTCGACGTGCCGGACGCGACACAGTGGACTTGGCTCGATGTGTTCAACGACTTGGTGTTCTACCCGCGGCGGCCGGCTATCCCCGGCCCCATATTCGCCGATCTGATCGACGAACGGGATCGCGAGGTCGCGAGAGTTCAGTTTGGCGGCGGATGGGCGATCGACTTCTACTGCTTCATGCAGCAGGTGCACGAGACAATCCACCGGGCACAAACCGGCGAACCTCTGTTCAACGAGGTTGTCCAGGCATCGCTCTGGATCGCCTTTCTCGATCGCCACCCGCAGTTGTGGCTGCTGCAGCGCAACACCAGGACAGGGGCGTGCGCCGTCAGGGAAATAGCGACGGTCCGCTCGAACCCGTGGCTGGCCGATTCCGCGGTGGCCTGCGGCCTCGATACCGCCCGCCTAGTCGATGAGCGGTTCGACGACGGAACCTACTTTGGCTGCTGTCATCTCGCCAGCCGATTCGACGCGAACAAGATCAATTATTCGGCGTATCTAGATCACGTTTCCCGGCTGCTGCGTCACGCATCGCGCTAACGTGCGCGGCATCCCGGGTCCTGCCAGTGCCGAGTTTGATCGAGACAAGATCAACGGCCGAGCACACGGGGATGCGGTGGCCGCCGACGCTTACCCACTCTCGGTTCGACATCAACCGGTGCGCCATCTGCCGGTACGGCTCGGGCAGGCTGTCGCCCACCACGTCCAATTGGCCAAAGATGGTCTGCAGCCGCAACTCGCGGCCCCGGGCGATCTCCCGGACAGACGCCGTAATGATCGGCGCCGCGTAAGGGTCTCGGTAAGCACGCATCACGCGCTGTAGACCGCGGCGAGCGCGCAACGCGCTGGCCATTCCGGGAGCCAGGACAATGTCGAGGTCCGCCGGAACATGGGACCACGTCCGCACGTGGAGGGCAAGCCCGCCGATGACGCAGAACGCGATCCGCGCGCCGACAAGCTCGGTTGCCAGCGACGCGAGCCTGACGGCCGGATCAGCGTCCGGGGTCTTCTCGCGGCTAGGTCGCACGGTCGTAGCGTACGGCCGACTGTCAACGCCGCCGCGACCCTGGCGCGACCTAGGCGACCCCACAGGCCGTTAATTTGGGTGCCCCCGAGCGCCCGGTGGAAGACAATCGAGTCGATATGGCCATGATTCGCTTTTTCCGCGAAGAGCCGTCCAGCGTCGAACGCAGCGGTCTCACCGGTGATCCCAATATCCCCGACCCGCCGCCGAAAGACCGGGCGCGCGGCATCCGCGCCCGGTTGAAGGCGGCCGGGCCGGTGATCGCCGGCACCTTCCGGGGCATGCCGCGGATGACGCGGCTCGTCTGGGACGCGAGTCCGCTCATGACGGCGGGACTGGTCGCCACGACGGTGGTCAGCGGACTCACCCCGGTGGCGCAGGCGTGGACGTCCAGGCTGCTGATCAACGCGGTCGTGCAGGGCATCAGGAACCGCGCCGTCCCCGTCGCGATCCCGCTGCCGTGGGGCGGGCACGCGCCGCCGCTCAGCGTAACTAGGGCGCTCATCGCGCTGGCCGTTGTGCAGTTCGGCCTCTACCTGGTCAACGCGGTGACGTCCGAGATCCGTAGCGTCTCGCAGCAGTGCCTGCAGGAGCGGATCTCCCAGGTCGTGCAGCTCCAGGTGATGGAGAAGGCGTGCCAGCTCGACATGGCGTTCTTCGAGGACTCCCGCTCCTACGACCTCCTGCGCCAGACCCAGCGGGAGGCGGCGGCCCGTCCGCTGCAGATGGTCAACGGGGCGCTTGGGCTGCTGCAGGCCGCCATCACCTTGACGAGCATGCTGGCCGTGCTCATCGGACTGAACCCGTGGCTCGCGCTTGTCGTGCTGGTGGCGGCGATCCCTGAGTTCGTCTCCGACGCGCGGTTCAGCAAGAGAGGCTTCATGCTCGCGATGCGGGCCGCGCCGATCCGGCGGCGCATGCAGTACCTCGCCAATCTGGTCACCACCGACACGGCAACCAAGGAGGTGAAGCTGTTCGGCCTTGGCGGCTTCTTCACCGCGCGGTTCCGGCTCCTTGGCCAGGTCTACTACACGCGCGTACGCCGGCTGGCCACGCGGCGTTCGCTGGTCAGCGGCGGCTGGGGCATGCTCGGACCGCTGGTCGGCTCGCTGACCTACCTCTACATCGCGCTGCAGGCCGTGGCCGGCCGCCTGACGCTCGGCGATCTGACCCTCTACGCGCAGGCCACCAACTCCGTCCAGAACGGCATCCAGCAGGTGTTCTCCTCCTTCTCCACCCTGTACGAGAACGCCCTGTACATGGATAACCTCGACGAACTGCTGGCCACCGTCCCCGTCGTCGTGGCACCAGCCGAACCCGCCGCCTTGCCCTCGCCCATCCGCGGGCACATCGTGTTCGAGCACGTGACCTTCCACTACCCCGGCACCCAGATCCGCGTCCTCGACGACATCAGCGTGGAGATCCACCCCGGCGAGACGGTGGCGCTGGTCGGCCGGAACGGCGCGGGCAAGTCCACGTTCGTCAAGCTGCTGTGCCGCCTATACGACCCGGACGAGGGCCGGATCTTGCTGGACGGCGTCGACATCGCCACCGTGGACCCGGCCGAGCTGCGCGCCGCCATCGGCGGAATGTTCCAGGACTACGTCACGTACCAGGCGACCGCCGGAGAGAACATCGGCCTCGGTGAGGTGGCTCGCATCGAGGACGCCGAGGCGGTGGCGGCGTCGGCGCGAAACGCGGGCGCGGCGTCTTTGATCGAAGGGCTGCCCCGCGGTTATGAGACGGCCCTGGGAAAGTGGTTCGGAAAGGGCACGCAACTGTCCGGTGGCGAATGGCAGAAAGTGGCCCTGGCCAGATCGTTCATGAGGGCGGCTCCGATACTCCTCCTAGACGAGCCCACATCGGCGCTCGACGCCCAGGCGGAATACGAATTGTTCGCCCGGCTGCGTTCACTCGCCGAGGGGCGCACCGCCATTTTCATCTCGCACCGTTTCTCCACGGTCAGGAAGGCCGACCGGATCTTCCTGTTCCATGAGGGCCGGCTGGCCGAGCAGGGCACGCACGCCGAACTGATGCGCCTCGCAGGGCGTTACGCCGAACTCTTTACCCTGCAAGCCTCCGCCTACGTCGACTGACCGGCACTGTCGGCGCGGGGCCTATGCATGCTGGTTCGGTCAGGGCTAGTCTTCGGCTAGCGGTTTCATTGCCGAGAACGAATTCGGCCGTACTGGTCCCTCATGTGAGCATCTGGGAGGTCGGCATTGGCGGGGCGGCTGCGATGACAATCAGTCCAGATCAGGCAGGTGCTGGCCCCGGTAGTGGTGACGAAACCGTCATCGATATCTCGGGACTGCGGATGCGCTATGGCTCTTTTGAGGCCGTCCGCGGCATCGATCTGCATGTCAGACGCGGGGAAGTGTTCGCATTCCTGGGTCCGAACGGCGCGGGCAAGACCACCACCGTGGAGATACTCGAAGGCTACCGGCAGCGAACCGCGGGCGAGGTCACGGTCCTGGGGCAAGATCCGCGTCGTGGCGGGCCGTCGTGGCGAGCGCGCATAGGAGTTGTCCTGCAGGAGTCCGAACCTGAGCGAGACCTGACCGCTTCGGAGTGCCTGCAGTTGTACGCGGGCTACTATCCGTCCCCCAGAGATGTCGAAGAAACGCTGGCCATGGTGGGACTGTCCGACAAAGCAGGTTCGATCGCGACCCGGCTTTCTGGCGGCCAGCGCCGGCGCCTGGACGTGGCGCTGGCGCTGATCGGGAATCCGGAGCTGGTGTTCCTTGACGAGCCGACGACCGGTTTCGACCCCTCAGCCCGAAGGGCCGCGTGGGACATGATTTCCGGGCTGCGCGCGCTCGGCGTGACGGTCTTCCTGACTACGCACTACATGGACGAAGCCGAGCACCTGGCCGATCGGGTGGCCGTGATCGCCGAAGGGCGGATCGTGGCGGAGGGCACGCCTGCCACACTGGCCGGGCGCCAGCACGCGGCGGCCGAGATCCGGTTCAGCCTGCCCGCGGGCGCCAGCGCCGACGAGCTGCCAGAGGCGGTTCGCAGCGCCCTGGCGGAAACTGACGGGGACCGGGTGCTGGCGCGCGCCAGCAACACTGTCGCTGTCCTCGGGCCGCTGATCCGGTGGGCCGAAGACAGGGGCGCCGACCTCGCCGACCTCGACGTTCGCCGTCCCAGCCTGGAAGACATTTACCTGTCGCTTACCGACGAGAAGGTGGAGGGCAGCCGATGACCGCGCGCGTTGCTCCCGCGGCCGCCTCTGAACGGTCCGGGCCTGGCCTGGTGACCCGTCTTGCCCTGCACCAGTTCCGCTACGACATACGCGCGTTTATCCGCAACCGCCAGGCGCGGTTCTTCACCCTGGTGCTCCCTGTGCTGTTCCTGGTGATCTTCGCGTCCCTGTTCCACTCCAGCACGGCCAAGGTCGCGGGCGGCACGATCAACACATCCGTGTACTACGTCCCTGGCATCATCACATTGGGGATCATCTCGGCCGCATTCGTGAACCTGGTGATCTCGGTGACGGCACAGCGGGAGTCCGGGGCGCTGAAACGGCGGCGGGCAACGCCAGTGCCGGCGGCGTCCATCATCGCCGGGCGGGCCCTGACTTCGGTGGTGGTCGCGCTCGGCATCACGGTGCTATTGATGGTCATCGGCTGGCTGGCTTATCGGGCGAGCGTCCCTGGGCGCACCGCCCCCGCGCTAGTAGTGACCGTCATCATCGGGGCACTCGCGTTCTGCTGCCTGGGTTTCGCGCTGACCTCGGTGATCAAGGACCAGGACGCGGCCCAGCCCATCACCCAGGCGACCATGCTGCCGCTGTACTTCATCTCAGGCGTGTTCGTCGCCGTCTCGGTGCTGCCAACCTGGATGATCGACATCGCCGACATCTTCCCGGTCCGCCACCTCGCGGCGGCACTGCTCACCGCCTACAACCCGCACACGACCGGGGCGGGCTTCGCGGGCTATGACCTGCTCATCGTCGCGCTGTGGGGCATCGCGGGCCTGGTGATCGCCCTGTGGCGGTTCAGCTGGGTGCCGCTTAGCCGCTGAGAAGGAGGTTGCGGGTGGACGGACAAGGGGGGATCTCCGCCATCGGCGGCACACCCGTCGTCCGGCTGTCGCAGCTGGCCGATGAGGGCTCGGCCGAGGTGTGGGTGAAGATGGAGGCGGCCAACCCCACCGGCTCGTACAAGGACCGGATGGCCCTGGCGATGATCGAGGCCGCTGAGGCGGACGGCCGCCTGCGGCCGGGGCAACTGGTGGTCGAGTACACCGGTGGAAGCACCGGCTCCTCCCTGGCGTTCGTCTGCGCGGTGAAGGGGTACCCGCTGAGGATCGTGTCCTCCGATGCGTTCGCGGACGAGAAGATCCGCACGATGCGGGCGTTTGGCGCCGAGGTCGAGCTGATACCGAGTCCTGACGGCATCACCCCCGATCTGATTCCAGCAATGATGGCCAGGGCGGCCGAGATCGCGGCACAGACCGGCGCGTTCGCCACCGACCAGTTCCACAACACCGATATGGTCGCCGGCTACCGCCGTCTCGGAGAGGAACTGCTCGATCAGCTCCCCGGCCCGCCGCCGGTCAGCGCCTTCTGCAGCTATGTCGGCACCGCGGGCTGTTTCCTCGGGGTCAGCCGCGCGCTAGCCGCCGCACTGCCGCACGTGCACCGCGTCGTTGTCGAGCCTGCCGAATCGGCGGTGCTGTCGGGCGGCCCACCGGGGACCCATCACATCGAGGGTGGCGGGATCGGCCAGCGCCCACCCCAGCTGCACCCCGCCGACTACGACGAAGTGGTGGCCATCCCCGAAGCCCAGGCATTCGAGACCGCACGCCGGGCCGCCCGCACAGAAGGCGTGTTCTCCGGGCCCTCTACCGGGGCCAACATCGCCGCCGCCCTGCGCATTGCCCGCCAGCTCGGCTCCGGTCACCGCGTAGTCACCATACAGGTCGACAGTGGCCTGAAATACCTCACCGGACCGCTCTACTCCTGAATGCATTCGCCAACGGACGCCAAGGAGGGCGTATGTTAAGAAGTCGGATCTACACTATGGCGGTCGCCCTGGTAATCGTGGTGTCTGGCGGCATGGGGTGGTGGGCACCCAAAGCGATGGCAGCTAATTCGGGTAGTACATTCATGTACCGTCCGGACATTAATACGAATCATCAGCTATGCCTGGGTATAGCAAGCAACAAGAATGGCATACTTGCTTCGTGCACCTTCGTGCACGACCAGGCCTGGCACCGCGGCAAGGAGGCCAGGCACTCCGGCTACTACCAGTGGATCAACGCCTATGGTCAGTGCCTGGGCGTGGCGGGCGGCAGCAAGAAGAACGGGGCGAGGGTCGTCGGCGCGAAATGTGGAGGTCTCACCCACCCGGACCAGTACTGGGCAGTAGAATTCGCGGGCCCTCTCACTTATCTTTGTACCGTGTTTAATTACCACTCGGGTTATGTTATGCAGCCGGCGAGCAATAAAAAAGGTGCGGCTGTCGAACAGAAACCATGGGCGGGGCATAAGAATTCGGCGCAGGAGTGGGTATTCGAAATTAACAGCTAAGATCTTAGTCGCGTACGGGCGACAGCGATCCTGGACAGTCGGCCCGCCAGGAGGAGATGATCGCTTCGTGGACGTTGACCCTGCCGCGATCTACCTGCTGGAGACCGCGAAAGGCGCACTG
>Ga0126381_100003337_pt1 | contig 17450 bp, 21 predicted proteins | sample PanSoiMetPlot_28_FD_96465 | JGI IMG/M metagenome (GOLD analysis project Ga0126381, IMG submission 96465) | Tropical forest soil microbial communities from Panama - MetaG Plot_28 | ecosystem: Environmental > Terrestrial > Soil > Tropical forest > Bulk soil | place: Panama | collected 2016-02-17 | reverse complement strand
GAAGCTTTCGCACAGGACGATGGCGCGTACGCGAGCGCGCTGAGCTCCCAGCGCAAGGCGGATGCCGATCTCGTTGGTACGCTGGGTGACTGTATAGGTCATGATGCCGTAGATGCCGACGCAGGCGAGTGCAAGAGCGAGTACGCCGAAGCCAACGGTGAGGGATGCGAAGGTGCGCTCCTGCTGGGTGGTCGCATCGATCTGCTGCTGCTGGGTGCGGACGTCGATCAGGGGGAGGTCTTTGTCGATGCGCTGGACGGCGGTGCGCAGAGACGGAGTGATGGCTTCAGGCGACATAGCGGTGCGGACCATGTAGGTGGCGCCACCAATGCTACGTTGCTGGCGATAGAGGTCGAAGTGAAGAGAGTCGGGATCGCGACGGAGACTATTGTAATGAACGTCGGCGGACACACCTACGATCTCGTACCAGATGGGATCGTCAGTGTTGAAACGTTTACCGATGGGATTTTGGTTCGGGAAGAACTTCTTTGCGGCAGATTGGGTGATGACGGCGACTGCACGCGGAGATTCGGCATCCTGCTGGGTGAACGCGCGACCGGCGATGATGGGGATCCCCATGACCTTGAAGAAGCTGGGACCTACGGCAGCGACATCGGATTCGTCGTTGGAATCATTGTGTGGAGGGGCGCCTTCGACGTGAAAGCTGTCGTTGGCGCGTGAGTTGGAGATGAGAGTGATGTCGGAGAGCGTGACATCTTCGACGCCGGGAACTGCTCGAATAGCGTCTTCGAGACGGTGATGCAGAGCGATGTCCTGAGGGGCGGGATAGCCCTTGGAGGGAGGGTTGATTCCAAAGAGGAGGAGATGGTCGACGCGGAAGCCGGGGTCGATGTGATTGAGGTTGATGAGAGTACGGATAAACAGGCTGGCTCCGACGATGAGCAGGGTGGAGAGAGCAACTTGGAAGGCGACGATGGCGCGTCCGCTGAGAGCTTTGCGCTGGCGGGTCGCGGTTGTTCCTCCCTCCTTGAGCGCCGAGTTCATCTCACTGCGGGTGGCTGCCCAGGCGGGGAGCGCGGCAAAGAGAACTCCGGTAACGAGCGTGAGGGTACCTGTGAAGGCAAATATCTTCCAGTTGAAGGGAACGTGGAGCTCTGCGCTCTCCCACGCATTGAAGATGAATCTGGGAAGAGCAGTACGTCCGAAGTAGGCAATGACCAGGCCGAGTATGCCGCCAAGTGCGGAGAGGACAAGACCTTCGGTTATGACTTGGCGGAGGATGCGCGAGCGTCCTGCACCGAGCGCAAGGCGAACGCTCATCTCACGTTGCCGGGCGAGAGTGCGTGCCAGCATCAGGTTGGCCACGTTGGCGCAGGCGAGTAGAAGCACGAGACCGACGAGGACCAGCAAAACGCGCAGAGGCGCTGCAAACTGCCTGCCGGAGAAATTGAGGCCGCGGCTACCGTCTGCCAGCATAAGGGTGGGCATAGTGTCGTTTGGCTTCGGCGACATGGTTGAGCGGATGGCGGCTTCGAGAGAAACCTGGAGGGCCGCACGCGCCTTTTCGTCGGAGATGCCCGACTTGGTACGGGCCATCAGGTTGATCCAGAAGAGACGCGTACGGCCGCCATCGATCTTGAGCCAGGATCCCCAAGAAGCATGAATAACGACCTTTTTGTCGCCGGTCATCTGTAGCAGGCGAAGGTCCTGAGAATTCGGCACGCCGAGGCGCTCGTAGAGGAGCTCGTTGGAGACGGAGAAGATAGTGGTGTTGGCTCCGATGGCGAGGGCGAGGGAACTAACGGCGATGGCCGTGAAGCCAGGGTTCTTACGCAGGATGCGGGAGGCGTAGCGGAAGTCGGCGACGAGGTCGTCGAACCGGCTGAGGCCGAGAGATCGACGGACTTCGTCGCGGTAAGTGTTGGCAGAGCCAAGTTCGATGCGGGCATGACGGGCAGCCTCGGTTTCGGACAGGCCCTGGGTGATGAGGTTGGCGGTGCGGGATTCGAGGTGGAAGCGGAGCTCTTCGTCGATCTGTGAGGCGAGCGCGGAGTGGCGGAGGAGAGAGCTAAGAGTAGAACGGTAGCGGGCGAAGAGCCTCATGGCATTCTCCTGCTAATCATTGGCCGGGGCAGTGGTGAGGCTGAGGATGGAGCCCATGATGCCAGCCATACGGTTCCACTTTTCAGTCTCCGCGGTGAGGCGGCGCCTGCCCTGCGGAGTGAGCGAGTAGTAGCGGGCGCGGCGGTTGTTCTCGCTCTCGCCCCCCCCGCCAATGAGGTCGCCGTCGCGCTCGAGTCGGTAGAGCGCGGGGTATAGGGAGCCCTGTTGGATGATGAGCTGGTCGCCGGAAATCTGCTGGATGCGGAGGAGGACTCCGTAGCCGTGAAGCTTGCCAAGTGAGACCGCCTTGAGGATGAGGAGGTCAAGCGTGCCCTGGAGAAGGTCGGCGGGTTGTTTGGGTGGCATACCTATGCTCTCCTAGATTGTCTAGGACAATACCTTACGCCTTCCTAGATTGTCTAGGGAGAGGAACAGCAATGGTGAGCGAGTTCCTCGCTCGAGTAGCCCGGCGCGCGGGAGGGTACGCCACGCAACTCTACGGCGTCACTTGCTGTTCAGTCGCTCGGCGAGTTGTTCTGGACGTTCCCTACATCGGTGCTGACCTCGAAGGCTTCCATCTCGTCGGCGGGGAAAGGGCGCAACAGGTCAACCGGAGGCCTAGCCGGTCGGAGTCGCGGTCGAGCCAGCGGCTGAAGTCTCCGGGGTGGAGGATGACGGGCATGCGGTCGTGTACTGGAGCCATCAGCTCGTTCGCATCGGTGGTGATGATGGCGTAGCTCTGCAACCACCGTCCGTTCGCAGGGTCCTTCCATGCGTCCCACAGGCCAGCGAAGGCCATCATCTTGCCATTGGCGAGGTCGAAGGCGAAGAGTTGCTTGTTCTTCGGGTCGAGGCGCTTCCACTCGTAGAAGCCGGAGGCAGGAACCAGGCAGCGGCGCTTCTTGAAGGGCTCGCGGTACGTGCGAGAGGTGGCGACTGTCTCGGCGCGGGCTTGATGGTGGAAATGCCTTTGACTTCCTTGATACCCTTCGTGAAGAACGGAACTAGGCCCCGGCGCATCGAGACGAGTTCGCGCTCGCCGGTATCGCGGTTGTTGCGTATGATGGGCTAAGTGGTCGTGGGCGGGACGTTCTAGTCCCACGGCGGCGACGGGGTTCCGTCATCGACTAAGTGGGCGTGGAAGACTTCAGCAATCTTCTGCTTATCGGTCTTACGGTAGTAGCGACCACACATCTAAAGATTCCGCCATCTCAAGATGATTTCGTTGCCGGGAAGGATTTCGCGATTGATTGCTTTCATCGTGCCTCCATCTCGAGCTGTACATGGTCACCGCAGGCCGTAGAGATGATAAGTTCCATCGGTCTTTTCGGTTTACTGCACGGCCAAAGCGGTGCCCGTGATCGCATCAAGGAACCGAACTGTAGGCGGCGCATCGTGAACTGTGGCGAAGACAGGGACCGCAATTGCACCTTCGACGTTCGCAGTAGGAAATACTTTGGTGACTTTGATGCGGCGCGGTTTGCCCTCGATGTCGACAGTTAGGAACTCGCCAACCCTGGGTATCTCATCTCTCCGTTCACGCACACAAACATCGCCGCCTTCATAGGAAATCAAGACATCGAGCGCGACTTGCAAGGTGGAAACAGCCTTTCACCGCGGAACAGCGCGGAGGTGGATTGTGGCATTGCCTGAGAGCGTACCAGCCCAGGGCTTGAGGAAAATCGGGAAGAAATTACTCCAGCAGCCGTTTGATCTCTGCGGCGGCGGTGTTTCTTCAGCGTGGCGAGTTCGCCGGCGAGATTGCGGAGGGCTGTGGTGGTTGGGGCGGAGAAGCCTTCTTGCGTGGCTTTGCCATGCGATGAGGGTAGCAGGCTGGAGGCTGAGTTTAGCGGCTGCGCAGCTTCTGGTACTGCTCCTCAGTGAGGTTGGCGTAGTTGCTTCCGCGGGACCAGGCGCGCATGGAGTGCTCGAAGGCAGCCATGTCCTCGAGGTTACGGCGTGAGACGAAGTCGCGGAATGACCCCTCTGTGTAGAAAGTGAAGTAGGGGGTGCGGTTCCCGATTATCGTCTTGCAGTCGGCCTCGATGAAGTGGACGTTCCAGTGGTCACGGAGTTGGAAGTTCATTAGGACGCGCGGCATCTACAGTTCTCCTAATCTGGGGTTCGACGACGCGGCTTCTGGAGGAGGGAGCGGAGAGGTTGGCTGGCCTTCTGCTTCTCAACCAGGCCGTCGACCCAGCCGAGAAAGACTTTAGGTTGAAGGGGAATCGTTCCACTCAGGCAGGCACATTGCGGCGACAGAGTTTGCAGCGCACTACATAGGTGTTCGGCCTGGGCCCGACTTGCTGGGTGTAGTGGAGGCTCATGGAGTCAGATTGTATGCGAACAAATAGCGAAAGTCATCCACAGGATCGTACGCTGGATGAAGTCCAGCTATTTGCTCCAACTTGGAAGTCTTCAAATACCGGATTCAGGCGGCTGACCCCTTGAACGGCAGAACCTTCGCGCTGCGCTGCGTGTGTTCTTCACGTCTCTACATCGGTACTGACCTCAAAGGCTTCCATCTCGTCGGCGGGGAAGGGGTGGAGCAGATCGATGGGCGGGCGGGAGGGGGCGGGTTCGCGGTCGAGCCAGCGGTTGAAGTCTCTGGGGTGGAGGATGACGGCATGCCGTCGTGCACCGGGAGCCATCAGCTCGTTTGCGTCGCTGGTGGTGATCGTATAAATAATCTTAGATTTGTCTCCCCTCGAGAGTGGTACCTCTATCGTCTTGCAAAATAAATCCCTTCGCCCGCAATGTCGCGGTGCTCGCAACTACTTGCGGGAGCGTGGAACCGTGCGGACCTATTTTGCTAACCAGTGCAACTATCTCTCTGTCATCTAGGTCGTACAACTCGCGAATTGCCATGAAGAATATAGCTTCAGAAATGCGATCCGACTCTCCAAACTCGACGTGATCGTTTGGGCTAACGAGGGTCGCGGTCACGCAATAGAACGGCTCACTTATGTCGTTTGGATCGAGTCTTGCGTGAAGAGTGAAATAATTAGGGTCCCGCTCATTCATAGAAAGAAGCCGCCTCCCACTTGAGTGGACGGTTGAGCTATCTGAAAGTCGCAATGGCGATGCGCTGTTCGTCGGTGAGGCGTTAGTACCGTACACGCAGCCCGCTAATGAGCTCAAGCTGCTCGGCGTGTACCTTTCTCCTGGGCGATATGCGGGCAAGGGCCTCGGGATCGGTGACGGCGGCCTCGTACTGCTACACGAGCAGCACGGTGGTACATTGTGGCATTGACGAGAGCGTACCAGCGCAGTGTTTGAGGAAAACGAGGAAGAAACTATGAACTAGGACGAATTCACTCGGTGTCGGCGAGTCGGAGCACATTTAGGGATCGTGCTTGCGCCGGAGTCAGTTCAAGGGTTGTCGCCCAGTCGCCGTGTATTCGTCCCAAAACGTACTCCAACCGGGATTGCTCGACTCCCGCCGCTTCGAGGGCCTGACGCGCGGCACCGGCATCGTCGAACTCGCGCTCGCGGGATGAGAATCCCTGAGGTTCACCGACGATAGCGCAACTGGCTATAAGCTTAGGCGTGTCGTCCCGTCTCCGTAGATTGAGGAAGAACAGTGTCATGGTGCCTCCTAAGATGCGAACGCTACTCTATCGGGTTAAGTACGACGAGGTTATGGCGCGAAATGGCGGATCATTTGTCTGTGAGGCACTTAGACTCGCGGGTGTCGGAAGGTCGTCAGGATGCGACCATCGGGTAAGAGTCGCCTCAGTCCCTTACAGGGACTGTATACCGAGAATGCTCCAGCACGAATCTGCAAATTTTGACAGTAGGAGCTGGAACCATCCGGCAGTACAGTAGCATCGCCCCCCACACGACGATGGCGAGTTCCTCGACGGCGTCGGCCGGGACGCGCCCCGCCTTCAGGAACTTCTTCAGCGCGGCTAGCTCGGTCGCAAGATTGCGAGGGCTGTGCGCTGGACGCTGGACGTACTCCATGACGAGATCAATTTCGACGTACGCATTGCGGGCTGGGCCTCCCGCTGCTCAAGGTAGGTAAGCGTGGATGCTTCGACATTACGGTACTCGAAGTTGGTGCGCCGGATGCCGATGTGGACCCGACGGCAGTCGACCGAGACGAACGTGATCTCGAATTCGATGCCGGAGCCGGGTCAGCGGACTCGCTCGCCGATCACTGGGATGCGGGCCGTGCTGGTTTGGGCGCAGAAGCCTTCTTCCATGGCTTTGCCATGCGATGAGGGTAGCAGGCCGGGGCTGATTTTACCTCTCTGCTATAAAGGGTGCGATTAAGCAGAGTGTAATCAACCGCTCCGTATCGAGGAAGAACGATGAAAAACTGCCTCCGTGTCGTCCGCTTTAGTTTCGCCATCTTCACTGTGGCTGCTGCCGTGACGGCGTTGCCGGCCCAGCCAGCCCCGTCCGCGGCGCACCGCACGCTCGACATTACCGCGGTCAAGCCGGAGAGTGTGGGATTTTCCACGGAGCGGCTCGAACGCCTGCACGCATACCTGAAGCAGGTCATCGATGACAAGGAACTATCCGGCGTCGTCACCATCCTCGCGCGTCACGGCAAAGTGGTGGACTATTGGAACTATGGGCAGCGCGATATGGCCAGCGGCGCGTCCATGACGAAGGACACAATCTTCCGCGATTTCTCGATGACCAAGCCGGTCACGGGAGTGGCCATGATGATCCTGTACGAACAGGGCAAGTGGCTGCCTAACGATCCGATAGCCAAATTCATTCCCGAGTTCGCGCACCTGAAGGTTTACAAGGGCACCGATGCCGACGGCAAGATGGTCCTCGTCGATCCCGACCACCCGCCCACCGTGGCGGAGTTGATGTCGCATACCGCGGGATTTACGTACGGCTTCTTCGGCGATACACCGGTCGATAAGATGTATCGCGACGGCAAGATTTTTGATTCGAAGAATCTCAAGGAGTTCATCGAAAAGCTGGCCGCGATTCCGCTCACGTATCAGCCCGGCAAGGGCTGGACCTACAGCGTGTCGATGGACATCGAGGGTTACATCGTGGAAAAGCTCTCGGGCCAATCGCTGCCCGACTTCATCCGGGACAACATCTATAAGCCGCTGGGGATGAAAGACGCTGGATTCTTTGTACCGGCCGAAAAGCGCAACCGGTTTGCCACGCTGTATGTCAATGACGGCCAGGGAAAGATGAAGCCCGATGACGGCAAGGGCTTTGGCGGTACTTATTCCGACCAGCCGTCTCTGCCATCGGGCGGTGGCGGCATGGTCTCCACCGCCGAGGATTATTACCGCTTTGCGTCGATGCTGGCGGATGGAGGCGAACTGGACGGCAAACGGATTCTAGCCCCCGCAACAGTCAAGCTGATGACATCGAATCACCTTGCGCCCGAACTGCTCACCGGCCAGTACGGCATCGGGATGATGCAGATGCGCCGCGGATTCGGCTACGGCTACAACTGCGCGGTGGAGTACGACCCGCAGGCCGCCAACCTGCCCGACGGCAAAGGAACGTTTCTCTGGGATGGAGCCGCCGGAACCTGGTTCTGGATCGATCCGGCCAACGAAGTGGTGTTCGTGGGAATGATCCAGCGCCAACTGAGCAAATTCAGTCCTAACGTGGAGTTCGAAAGCCGCGCTCTGGTGTACCAGGCGCTGCTCGATCCTTCGAAGTGATCTGGCGGCTGACAATGCTCTGCGCAAGCACGACAAATTTGCCGCCATCGGCACGGGGTCTTTCCCAGCAAATGGCATAGGGCCCACCGAGAGAGGCAGGATAGTAGACCATTTCTCCCGCTGGAGAGACAGTGCCGAGAACTGATACGACGCATTCCTGTCCTCTGTCCTTAGGCGATTCGAATGGCGCGAACAGGCAATGAACTCATGGAGCAACACGCTGTATCACGAACGTTTGCTGCGTCTGCTATTCCTTCGATACGGCACGCCAAAGATCGATGCCACCTTCGGAAGCGTGCGTATCGATCTCTTTGAGTTCTTCAGGCAAGAAGTTGAGGTTCTGGAGCGCGTCGAGCGAATCGTCGAGCTGCGTCACGTTGCGCGCCCCAATCAGAGCGGAAGTCACTCGCGGATCGCGAAGCACCCAGGCAATGGCCATTTGCGCAAGCGTCTGCCCGCGTTTTTTCGCTATCTCATTGAGCGCGCGCACGCGGTTCAGGTTCTCTTCGTTGAGGAAGTGCTTGGGTAAGCTGCTATTCTCGGCGCCGCCCCGCGAATCTTTCGGCACGCCATTTAGGTACTTGCTCGTTAGCAGTCCTTGCGCCAAAGGCGAGAAGGCGATGCAACCGACACCGAGTTCTTCGAGCGTATCAAGCAATCCATGCTCAATCCAACGGTTCAGCATCGAGTACGACGGTTGGTGAATTAGTAGCGGTACACCTCCAGAGCTAAGGATCTTCGCCGCCTCACGTGTGCGTTCAGGCCCGTAAGAAGAGATTCCAACATAAAGCGCCTTGCCTTGACGATGCAGGTGCGCGAGCGCTCCCATCGTCTCCTCCAGCGGCACTTCGGGCCAGGGACGGTGCGAGTAGAAGATGTCTAAGTAGTCGAGTCCCATGCGCTTGAGACTCTGGTCGCAGGAGGCGATCAGATACTTGCGCGATGCACCAATGCCGTATGGACCCGGCCACATGTCCCATCCGGCTTTCGAGGAGATGATTAGCTCATCGCGGAGGTGCTGGAAATCTTTTTTCAGGATGAGGCCGAAGTTCTCCTCTGCCGAACCATAGGGTGGCCCGTAGTTATTGGCGAGGTCGAAGTGGGTTACGCCGCGGTCGAAGGCACGCCGTATGGTTGCACGTCCGGTCTCAAAGACGTCTGCGCCGCCGAAGTTCTGCCACAGGCCAAGCGAAATGGGTGGGAGAACAATGCCGGAACGTCCACAACGGCGAAACGCCGCTTTTTCATAGCGCTGGGAAGCGGGAATGTAGGTCATGAACTCTCCATGTTTTCGTGAATGGCTGAATCACAGTTCACAGGCCAGACGCGATTTTACAAGTTAAGCCGACATAAACGGACCTAAATGATCTCGATGAGTGACTCGGCGATCACGCGACAATTGAAATACTGCGGTTCAGCTTTCGGCTACAACTTCTCCGAGGTGTTGCACCGTGGCCCGCAGCTAAGAGTGAGCCGCGTCCGTATTGAGGCGAGGATGCCAGGTCATCGCATAACGAAAACCGGCAATCTCGGGCGGAGAATTGAGGATCCTGATGGCGGGGTTGTGGATCATTCCGGATACAAACTTACGCGGGACAGTTCCTACAAGCTTCGTTCCTCGGACACAGCGAACGGGAGCTTCGTGGTAGGGACATGGATAGCGATTTAAGATACCTGCCTCGTGCTCGAAACTAGACCTGACATCACGCTCCGCAATATAAATCCACGCCAGGGATCGGTATCGCGAGTTTCATTATCCTGCCGTCTTAAACAGCTTGTACATCTTGTCGGCATTGACGCTCGGACTATCGCGATCATCCAAAGAGATGCTTTGCAATGGAAGCGATGTGCTTGCGATTAGTAAGATCAAGCTCTAGTGATTCGTTGCGGTCCCGCCATCTTGGGTGTTGCTCTGATCGGACGGCACGTACGGATACGGTCGCCAGTCCTGGATAGTGGGCTGACCTGGAAGTGGACGCCAATGCGAAGGACCGAAGCCCTGAACCCGCAGCCTTGTCCACCGTTTTGCTTGCCGCAATGCTTCAGAAGGTGGTTGATCCCATGGCTCACCTGAAATGGCGTTGAGATCGTAGACAATCTTTCCGTCTTTGATAGTGAGCTCCGGCTGCATTTTCTTATCACCCTTTAAATAGGTGCTATAAGCATCATCGAAACCAAATTCACCATGCTGAATGCTTAGAACGGTTACGTCAGCGATGGCACCTTCAGAGAGATGCCCCAACTGAGTTTGCTTAATTTCTTTTGCAGGATTCCACGTCATGTCACGAATGACTTCTGTTAGCGGCATTCCCATGGCGAGATACTTGTCGCCCACATTGAGGATATCTTTCATTCCAGCGTTCATGCTTTCAGTGTGCAGATCGGTGGAGATTGAATCAGGAGCGAAGCCGGCTTTGTACAGAGGTATGGCTGTGAACCAAGCGAAACTTGCTTGACCGTGTCCCACGTCAAAGTAGATACCGCGTGCTCGGCCTTCTCGCATACCGCGGCCTGGCCCCCCGGTCTTGAAATCTTGCTCTCCTCGCTCGCCAGAGAAGGCATGAGTGTAGATGTCACCGGGACGCAGTTTCTCTTCCAGCAACTGGTACATCGGGCGTTCTGTTCTTCTCCCGCCAAAGTCAACCATGACTGGGATATTGGCTATAGTCCCGGCCTTCACAGCCTGTTCAACGGGGATCCACTCTGGCCCCATGTAATGGGCTGTTTTGATTCCTACGATGATGTTTGGATACTTCTTTGCCATTGCCGCTGTAGGCTCGGCCTGCATGTCGGTGGTGTCATTCTCAAACTTTCCACCGCGCATGCCGTGGCCCACAATATTGAGCATGGCGAGAACACGTGTTTGGGAGCGGTCAATGATGCGCTCTTTGAAGTCTTCAAAGTTCCGCCAACCCGAGCATCCGGCATCAACAACGGTTGTTACGCCGACTCTAAATGTGAAGCCGTCAGGGTAGACGGAGTTGTCACCGGCATACGAGTTTCGCTCGCCGGTGCCCGCGTAGACATGTACGTGGATGTCGATCAAACCGGGCACGACGTACATGTCCTTCAGCACTACGCTCTTGACGGCAAGGTTGGCTGGGATGTTCTTCGCAACTTTTGCGATCTTTCCGTCCTTAATGGCGACATCGTACACCTCGTCGATGACGTTCTTTGCGTCGATGACATGTCCCCCTTTGAGGAGCAAGTCGTAATCCGGCGAGTTTGCAGGTGGTAAAGCTGCGGGTTGTTGAGCTGCGGCGCCCAAGGCTGAAACGGCAAAGAGAGCTGCTAGATGCATGAGGCGTAGTTTCATCGTTTCTCCTTTGGGACTTTGTAGCTTCTCGACAGCCAAGTCGTTAGATTGAGCCGCGAAACGGGTGCACTCTTGATCAATCGAACGGTGTAGTTGAAGTCATCCAATAAAGAAGCTAGTGTTTCGGCCAGATACCGAAAGTCTCGCGCAGAGAGACTGCCAAAGAGGTGGTCATTGATCTTTTGCCGTTCCGGTCCTATTTGGGCCACGCGATCCCATCCAAGTTGGGTGAGATGAAGTAGAACCCCGCGACCGTCCTTGGGGTTTCGACGCTTTTCGATCAAGCCGGCCGATTCAAGATTGATTCCTTCAGCGGTGATAAACGCCGTGCTCACATGAAGTCTCCGTGCTACCTCGCTTACGCTGATTCCTTTGCCACAGCCATTCGCAAGAACCATGATGATGTTGTATTGCGGTGAGCTTAGTCCAATCAGAGAGGCAAGATACGAGCGCACAATCTCCAAGGAAACGCCGAGAGTCGAGAAGTCATATAAGAACTGACGGAACTGATGATCTGTTTTTCCCTTTTGATCAAGCAATGCAGACGAAGATGCCGAGAGGATGACCCGCTGCGTTCGGGTGCTCACGGAGCTCTTCTCCATGCCAACCGCTCGTGATTTATTGGCCGAGTTACGGCGACTGGGTGGGACATACAGCATGGCGTTTTCCTCTAGAGATGCATCATAAACTTAGTTAAGCTACTTCACTATATTCTGTTGAACCCCCTATGCTTCACCCAAGTCGGTTCGTATAAGCCAACATGCCAAAAAGCGGAGCGGAACATCTCGTAAGTCTGCAGGATGGACGCCAGATATTTCTGGATGGTTCACCTATCTCTGATCATGTCCACCACCCTGCTTTCCGCGCCAGCGTAGCCTCAGCAGCGAAGATGTTTGATTTTCAGGCGGCCCCAGAAAATCAAACTAAGATGACGTTTGTGTCGCCCAAAACAGGCGAACGCGTCAGTCGTATGTGGCAGCTCCCGACCTGCTATCAAGATTTAGTGGAGCGACGCAAAGCACTTGAGGCGTGGGCCGAGCTTTCGTGCGGTTTTTTTGGTAGGTCACCGGATCATGTGGCGTCGGCTTTGTCCGCTATGTATATGGGTCGCCATCTCTTCGGAGACAGGGGTGAACGTGCGTTGGCGGACTACTATGAATTCGCGCGGGATAACGATTTGTATCTGACCTACGCCATTATTAGCCCACAGGCAGACCGCAGCAAAAGTGCGGGCGAGCAGGCAGACGAGTTTTTGGCCGCCGGCGTAGTAGGCAAAGATGCTGAGGGAATTACGGTACGCGGGGCAAAGATGTTGGCAACCGCCATTCCCATGGCGAACGAAGTGATGGTCGCAGCGATCCAGCCCCTGAAACCAGGAGAGGAGAAGTACAGTTTTACGGCAATGGTGCCGTTGAACGCTAAGGGGGTGAAGCTCCTTTCGCGCAAATCATTCGAAGCCTCCGCCATGTCCGCCTTTGATAATCCTCTCTCATCCGCATTCGATGAGAACGACTGCGTTCTTTACCTAGATGACGTCAGAGTCTCATGGAATCGCGTTTTTGTTCACGGCGACATAAAGCTTGCACAGGCACAGTGGCACTCCACGCCAGCCCATGTGTATCAGAATTATCAGTGCCAGGTTCGGCTTGCAGTCAAGATGCGCTTTCTCCTTGGACTGGCACGTAAGATCGCCGAAACGAATGGAATTATCGAGATCGCTCCCGTGCGCGAGATACTTGGACAGATGGCAGCTGAAACATCCATGGTTCAAAGCATGCTCGAAGCCATGGAGATCACCGGAACGCACTACGGTTCTTACTTTGTGCCCGACGGAAGCAGACTTTACTCTGCCATGGTCTTGACTCAGCAACGTTATCCGAAGTTCATCGGGCATCTAAGGGAGCTGTCGGGAGGCGGCATGATTATGCTGCCTTCATCGGTAAACGATTTTGCTAATGCCGAAATCGCCGGGCTGGTTGGCAAGACACAACGTTCTCCTGTCACAGACGCTAAGGGACGAGTGAAGCTGTTCAAACTCGCGTGGGATGCTGTCGGTTCAGAATTCGGATCGCGCCATCTCCAATATGAAATGTTCTATGCAGGAGCGAACATGGTCACAAGGAACCACGCCTTTCGCACAGCGGATTGGAAGAGCTCCATCGGCATGGTGGACCGGTTTATGGAGACATACGATCTGGCGGGAAGAAAATGACGATCGATCCGCGTAGTCTCCGCAATGTGCTTGGATGTTTTGCAACTGGAGTTGCGGTTCTTACTACGCGTGCTTCGACCGGGCAACATATTGCCGTCACGATCAACTCGTTCTCATCGGTTTCACTGGAACCACCCTTAATTCTGTTCGCATTGGCAAAAAGAGCCAATGTTTTGCCGCATTTTCAATCGGCTAAAAACTTCGCAATAAACATTCTTTCCCATGGTCAAGAGTCGTTATCGAATATGTTCGCGCGACCATCCTCAGCAGACTGGAAAGAGTTGCGCTTTATGGAAGGAGAGAATGGATGCGCTCTATTCGCCGATTCCCTCGCGCAGCTCGAATGCGACTCACATACAGAGATCGATGGTGGAGATCATCGGGTCTTCTTCGGGACGGTCGTTAGGCTTCACCTACATAACGTTGTTAACCCGCTGCTGTTTTACCGGGGTCGATATGGCGGTTATTCCCACTCACGATGGGAAGAGAAGGCGGTTCAAGATGGAACTCTAACCGATTTCTCTATCGAAGGCTGGGGATGATGTCTCTGAAATTTTCCGTGGAGAAAAGCCAGGTTTCTGCCGAGATCAGCAACTTGATCATCGCTGGCTGGACAGGTCGAGATAGCGAAAGCGTAGAGCATCACATCGCAGAGTTAGAGGCCATCGGAGTTGCGAGACCTCGCACCATTCCCTGCTTCTATCGCTGTGGCGCTAATTTGCTGACGACTTTGCGACAGATCGATGTGACCGGCAACGATTCAAGCGGCGAGGTCGAGTTCGTCCTCGTCTCACTGCCCCAGGGTTTGATGGTAGGCGTAGGATCGGATCACACAGACCGCAAGGTCGAAGCGTATGGCGTCACTGTCTCGAAACAGATGTGCCCGAAACCCATCGGAGAAGAGTTGTGGCCTTTTGACGAAGTGCAGGATCACTGGGACGCGCTCATACTCCGCTCCTTCATTCACCGTGACGGTCAGCGACTGCTCTATCAAGAGGGAGCAGTGACCCGTGTGCTACCTCCTAAGGAACTCATCTCACGATTGACAAGAGGCGATATGCGACTTCCTGTCGGCACCGTAATGTACTGCGGTACGATGCCCTTGCTGCAGCCGATTGGGCCATTCGAGCGATTTGACTTGGAGTTAGAAGATCCGGTCAAACGCAGAACAATCAAGCACAGCTACAACGTACGCACGCTACCATACAGCGATTAGAGGGATAAATGCCTATCAAGAAAGAGCACAAAGAGTTTTACACCGTTGATCTGAACACTGGATGGGCGACCCCCCCGGGATATCCTGAGGGGATCCAACAACAAATTCTTGCAGGGCATCTAGACGAAACAAATAAAACCGGCTTTCGAACACGACACCTGCGCTTTGCTCCGGGGGTTTTCACGACAAAGCCGTTTGTCCATGACTACTGGGAAGAGGTTTATCTCCTTTCAGGCGACTTGATCGTGGGATGCGATGAACACGGGAATGGAGGTGAGAGCTTTTCGCCGAATACTTACGCATGCCGTCCTCCAGGTACACCACACGGTCCATTCAAATCAAAGAACGGGTGCCTCCTACTCGAGATGCATATCTACGATGACCAGGGGAGCCGAGAGTAACAGTGAGGATTACTCCAATTCATGAGACGTTGCGTCGATTACGCAATCGAGATGTTCAGAGTGCTGATCTCGTACGCGATTGTCTCAATGCAATCCAAAATCCGTCAGGTGAAGGTGAGCGGACATTTACCCAGGTATATGAGGGCATATCTAACCCTTCTGGAAACGGCCCTCTGGCAGGGCTGCCTATTTCAATAAAAGACCTCTTTGATGTAGCGGGTGAAGTTACGACTGCCGGCTCTAAAGTGCTTAGAAAGCGCAAACCCGCCCAGGCGGATGCGGTAGTCGTACAACGTCTTAAGGCGGCGGGTGCAGTCATCGTGGGACGCACGAATATGACCGAGTTTGCATTTTCCGGTCTTGGCTTGAATGCCCACTACGGGACTCCAGGAAACGCGTTTGATCGTGAGAGCGGTCGTATCCCTGGCGGATCATCCTCAGGAGCTGCGGTTTCCGTAACTGACGGCATGTCTCATGCGGCCATTGGTACGGATACGGGTGGTTCCATACGAATCCCCGCTGCACTCTGCGGGCTGACCGGATTTAAACCTACATCCAGGAGGGTCTCATGTGAAGGAATAATTCCACTCTCTTTTACGCTAGACTCCGTGGGCCCTATTGCCCCGACAGTTGCATGTTGTGAGTTGCTCGATTCCGTGTTGGCAGGAGAGACCTACGTCCCTGCACCTGAAGCTCAGGTATCGGATATCCATCTTGGAGTTCTGCAGGGACATGTCCTAGAAGCCCTTGAGGATAACGTCGCTCGTGCATTCCAGGAGGCTCTGGACATCTTTAGCAGGCTCGGGGCTCATATTGAACCGATAATATTTTCGGCGCTTGAGGAGATTCCTTTATTGAACAAGAAAGGCGGTTTTAGCGCCTATGAATCTTTCGCATGGCATCGATCACTCCTCGAAGAATCTTCGGAAGAGTACGATCCGAGAGTCAAGGTTCGTATCGAGCGCGGCCGTGACATCACGGCCGCTGAATACCAGGATCTGATTGCAAAGCGAAACGCCATATGTAACTTGGCTTGCGATGCATTCAAAGAATTCGATGCCATTCTCTTACCTACGACGCCGCGAATTGCTCCGCGGATCACAGATCTTATTGAGAGTGATGAGGCGTACTTTGATGCGAATGCGGCACTGCTCCGCAACCCAAGCGTCTTCAATTTTCTGGACGGAGCAGCCCTCTCAATTCCATGCCATCGTCCAGACCATCCGCCCGTTGGGTTGATGATCGCTGGGCCTTCGATGTCGGACAAGAAGATCTTAAGCGTAGGAAAAGCGTTAGAACGTTTATTGAGTAAAGCGGGAATAGCGACCCACCAAACTGATAGTGGGGATTAAAAAGCAAAGCCATAGTTTGAGGTCAATCCGTTGCGCGCACGATTCGCCAGCCTGTTGGTGCTCTCTCTGATTGTTACTGCATCTGCGCAACAAAAGTTGCGGCCTATCACGTTGCGAGTTGCCGATGCGGCCATGGACCGTTGGCCCATGGGGCACATTGCAGACAAAAATGGGTCGTCAGTGTGGGGTTTTGAGCCTGGCATTGTGCTGTCGGGGATGAGCGCAGTCTGGCAGACGACCGGAGACCAGCGCTATCTGTCTTATATCAGGCAAGCAGTCGATCAGTGGGTGCAGCCAGATGGCTCCATCAAAACATATGACGGCAGCGCGTATTCACTTAATGACATCTTGATTGGCAGAGAGCTTCTCTTGCTTTACCAGCAAACGCACGAAGAAAAATATCGTATCGCAGCGGAGACGCTCCATAAACAGCTGACTACACAACCAAGAACGGCTTCTGGCGGCATGTGGCACACCAAGGCCACTCCAAACCTGATGCTGCTCGATGATGAGTATATGCTGGCTCCGTTTTACGCCGAGTATGCCAGAACATTCCATCAGCCACCAGATCTGGATGACCTGATCAAGCAGTTTCTGTTACTCGATGTGCACACACAGAATTCACACACAGGCCTGCTGTATCACGGTTGGGATGAATCCAGGCAGGCGAGCTGGGCAAACAAAGACACTGGAACCTCGGCGAATACATGGGCTCGAGGCATGGGATGGTACCTTATGGCGCTGGTGGATACCTTGCCGTATCTCGAGGAAAGGGATGAACGCCGTACTCGCCTGCTTGAGATCTTTCGTCAGACATCTGCCGCGGTCGAGAGCGCTGAAGATAAGAACTCTTCTTTGTGGTATCAACTGCTCGATAAACCCACTCTCGTCGGCAACAGCATCGAGTCGTCTTCTGTCCTTATGTTTACGTACGCCTTTCAGAAAGGGGCGCGGCTCGGGTATCTTCCTATGCGCTACCACGAGATCGCTGAGAAGGCATGGCGATCCATCCAGGAGCGTTTTGTAAAGGCAGATTCGACTGGGGCAGTGACCATAACCGGTACTGTAACTCACATCGCGATGGGAGCCGCTCCGGAGAATGATGGAAGTGATGCTTACTATCTGAAGGCGCAGATCGTTAGCGATGATCCAAAGGGAATTGGAGCTTTCTTACTGGCGGGCAGTGAGATGGAGTTATGGCAACCTAGATCTTCTAAAGTAGGAGCTAGATGATG
>Ga0126381_100003336_pt1 | contig 17465 bp, 13 predicted proteins | sample PanSoiMetPlot_28_FD_96465 | JGI IMG/M metagenome (GOLD analysis project Ga0126381, IMG submission 96465) | Tropical forest soil microbial communities from Panama - MetaG Plot_28 | ecosystem: Environmental > Terrestrial > Soil > Tropical forest > Bulk soil | place: Panama | collected 2016-02-17 | reverse complement strand
TACGATCGGTTGATTCAGTTGCTACCCCGGCCACACGATTCCGGACTTCTATTGGAGCTCAGCATCGCCAGATCGAAGGGGGTAATCGAGTCGGTCGAGGAATTCCCCGACCTACGGAGCGAATCTGAGTCTCGTACCGCCGTCCTGATCAACGGCACGCTCAACCATCACTACGACATTCAAGGGTTGCTACTCGATTTGAAACGAAAGCTCGCTCGGACCACACGCCTCGTAGTCGTTCTCTACAACCCATATCTGCGGTGGCTCTACCAGCTCGCGAATCGGCTCGGAATCAGAAAGGGGGATGTGCCGTTCACATTTCTGACGCGGGTGGATGTGGAAAACCTGGCGAAACTGGCCGGTTTTGACGTGGTGCGCGAACGGCCGAAGGTCCATTTACCGTGGTTCTGGATGGGTTTGGGCGAAGCCATTAACAGGTGCCTGTCGGCCGTGCCTTGTGTGCGGAGATTCAGCGTGGCGACGGTGGTGGTGCTGCGGCCCATAGTGCCGGCAAGCCAGCCTGGTTTGACTTGTGTGATTCCGGCGCGCAATGAGCGCGGAAATATCGAAGACGCACTCCGGCGTTTTCCGAACTTGGGCTGCCCTACCGAAATTGTCTTTGTCGAAGGTCATTCTAACGACGGCACGTGGGAAGAGATTCAGCGCGTTGTTCCACTTTACCAGGATCGCTTCCAGATCAAGGCGTTTCGACAAACCGGAAAAGGCAAGGCAGATGCCGTGCGGCTGGGCTTTCGAAAAGCCACTCAACCGCTGCTCACAATTCTCGACGCTGACTTGACGATGCCGCCCGAGATGCTCGGCCGTTTCTATAACGCGTGGTGTGAAGGCAAGGGCGATTTCGTCAACGGTTCCCGTCTGGTCTATCCCATGGAAGGCGATGCCATGCGGTTCCTCAACCGCCTCGGCAACGTGTTTTTCGCGAAGGCACTCAGCTCGGTGATGGATACTCGCCTCAGCGATTCCCTTTGCGGTACCAAACTTCTCACGCGCTCCGACTACCGCCGGATGGAGGCTTGGCGGCAGGATTTCGGCGACTTTGATCCCTTCGGTGACTTCGAACTACTCTTCCCGGCGGCGTCTATGAGTTTGGGGATCGTCGACATTCCCGTCCGATACCGCGCGCGCACATATGGGACGACCAATATCAGCCGGTTTCGCCACGGATGGCAGCTATTTCGCATGACGGCGATAGGTTTTTTCCGGATAAAACTGGGCGCTGCTGCTCCTCCGCCACAATTCGGAACACGCGAGTCTGCATAGACGGTCTGGATCGCGCCCGGTTGCCTGCTGCGCTACCCTGTGATTTGTGTCAATCTCAGCCAAACTTCTTCGCACCTATATCTGGCTTGTCCTCTTCCTGGCCTTACGCGCCGTCGGAAATCTTAGTCTTGCGTGGGGCACCCGGCGCCTGCCGCAGAAGCTCGCAGCCGACCCGCTCGTCTATGTCCGCTCTATGCTCGATCCGTTTGTGGCGTTTGGGATCGTCCTGCTGATTGTGGCTCTATTGGCGCGCCTGGCCCTGCTCAGTGTGGCGGATCTGAGTTTCGTCCTGCCGATGACAGCCGTTGGTTACGTCGTCGCCGCTCTGCTGGGCCGCGTTTTCCTGCATGAATCCGTCAGCCTGCAACGATGGTTCGCTGTCACTCTGATCTTCGCCGGTGCAGCGCTCGTCGGTACCACACCACAGAACACCACTGCAACGGTCCGCAAATGAAGATGACCTGGGTCCTGTTATTGATCACCGTGGTCGCCACAGCGCTTAGCGACCTGCTGCAGAGTTACGAGATGAAGCATGCCGGTGCACAATCGGTCGGCGCGCGAGGTCTCGCCCGCCTGGTCCGCATGATCGTCGCTCGCCGCTACCTGCTGCTCTCGATCGTGTGCCTGGCATTTTCCTTCTTTGCCTTCATGGCGCTGGTTCAAACAGCGCCGCTGAGCTTCGCCGTTCCCGCCTCTGCCGCCAGCTTCATCCTCGAGACCGCGTTTGCGAAAGTCCTGCTCAAGGAACGGATTGGTGGCCGGCGCGCGGGGGGCACGCTGCTGGTCCTCTGCGGGATAGTGCTGCTGGGCCGCTGATGGTCGGGTTGGCGCTTCAGTCGTCAGCCGCGATCGAGTTCGCCGGCACCAGCGCTCCGCCTCGTATGTAATAATCGGCGCCTCGCCAGCGGATGCTGTGCCGCGCGAAACTCGCTGCCCAGATCAGGAACGCCAGCGCGTCCCACACTGGAATCAGCACCATCCTACGCCAGTACCCACGCTGCTTCAGCCCCCAGACGGCCACTTCGGCGGTCATGCCTATGCGTACCGCGAGATACAGCCCCAGGTAGACTGCCGCCATTACCGCAGAGGGGTGAGCTGCCACGGCGGCAAGCGACCAAGGCAGGCCAAACGTGAACGCAAGGCCGAAATGCCCCCAAGGCCGCATGTGCCTCATCACCACGATCCATCGCAGCCGTTTGTGGATGAGTTCGCGAATGGTGCCGTAGTCCGCGACCGTGTCCACCGGATATCTCAGCAGTTCGACATCGTAGCCCTGCTCCGCAATCAGCCGCCCCACGAGCAGGTCGTCGGCCGGTCGGTTCTCGAGCGCTTCATACCCGCCGAAGGCTGCGAGCCGCCCACGCGTCGTGGCGATAGTCGGGCCCAACGCAAACTTCACTCCGTCGAGTTGCCACGCCACCACGATTCCCGGATAGAAGTCCGACATCATCCCGACCGATTGCAGCCCGTCTACCAACGTGCGATCCTCCAGCGCCACATAGAAGCACGTGGTTGCGCCGGTCTGCGGATTTTCCAGCGGTCCGATGACCGCTCGCAGATAGTCCGGCCGTACCCTCACATCGCTGTCGCTGATCACCACGTGCTCGAACTCGGCCTCTGCTACCAGTCTCGACAGTTTCGCAACCTTGTCGTTGGTGGCATCGCGGCCCGAGCCATACAGCACGCGAATCGTGCGTTCGGGAAACTCCCGTGTCAGCCGTTCAATTAGGGGCAATGCCGCATCTTCCCGGTCACTAACACAGAAAACAACTTCGTAGTCGGGATAGTCCTGGCGGCAGAAGCTGGCAAAGTTTTCGTAGGCGTCCGGATCCAGCCCGCGGATTGGCTTCAGGATGCTTACTGGCGGGGTAAAGCTGCCTCCGGACTTGAGCAGGGGCCGGCGAAAAAATCGCCAGCAACTTACCAATGCAATGCCGTAATAAATAAACGGAGTCGCGGCTAGCACGAGCAGCACGATGGTCAGCGTCATGGGTGGTTTCGCGTTCTTGGGGACCGAGGTACCAAGCATAGACGTTCGTGACTATGCGTTTGGGTACAACTCCGGGGTAGCCCTAATTGACTAGGGTCTGTTATATCGCCCTCTGGTAGAGTGAAGTGGACTCGCGCGCTCATCTCGGTAGCGTGTAGGAGCCCTCGCCTTGTGTGGAATAGCCGGTTATACGCATCTCGACGGTCCTACCGACCCTAGCCGGATTCGTGAGGCCGCGCTCACGCTGGCGCACCGCGGACCGCAACAACAAGGCGTCTTCGAAACAGATATGGTGTCGCTGGCCGCCGCCCGGCTGAAGATCATCGATCTCGAATCGGGCGACCAGCCGGTCGTATCTGCCGACCGCGCAGCCGTCATCGTTTTCAACGGCGAGATTTACAATCACGCCGAGTTGCGCCGCGAACTCGAGATGCGTGGCCACCGCTTCCGCACCCGTACCGATACCGAGGTCGTGCTCGCAGCATTTTTGGAGTGGGACGTCGATTGCTTTGCGCGCTTGCGGGGCATGTTCGCTATCGCCCTATGGTCCGAGCCGCGACGTCGCCTGGTGCTGGCGCGCGATCGCATGGGGATCAAGCCGCTGTTCGTTTCACGCCGCAACCGCGACCTGTATTTCGCATCCGAGCTGAAGGCTATCTTCGTGCATCCAGAGATCGAGCGGAATCTCAGCCTGCCCGCGCTTGATTGCTACCTGTCTTTGAACTACGTCCCCGCTCCGTACTGCATGGTGGAGGGCATCGAAAAACTTCTTCCCGGCTCGTGGCTGGAATGGTGCGATGGCGAAGTTCGTTCGCGGCCGTATTGGCGTTTGCCCTCGGAAACGGCGCCGCACTGGACGCTGGATTCCGCAGGTATGGAACTGGACGCGCTCCTCAAGCAATCCGTGCGCGAGCACCTTTCTGCCGATGTACCCCTCGGCATCTGGCTCAGCGGCGGTCTGGATTCCTCCACTCTTCTGCATTACGCCCAGGCCGCATCGAGTTCGCAACTCAGAACGTTTTCCATTTCGTTTACCGGCCGCAGCTTCGATGAGACCCGGTATATCCGAAGCCTGGCCGAAATCTACGGCACCCGTCACGAGCAATTCGACGTCAATCCGGATTGCGGGCTCGCTGATGCCATCGAGCAATTTGCCTACTTCCTCGACGAGCCGAACGGCGACGGCGGTGCTTTACCGGTTTGGTTTCTCTCGCGCCTCACCAGCCAATCCGTAACCGTTGCCCTCTCCGGGGAAGGCGCCGATGAACTATTTGGCGGCTATCTCACCTATCGCGCCGACCAGCTTGCCCGGCGCGTGCGGCGCATGCCGACATGGCTCCTCCGCGCCGCCCGGTCTACCGCCCGATGCTGGCCGGTGTCCGATGAGAAGATCGGCTTCGAATACATGTTGAAGCGCTTCCTGGATGGCTGCCTTATGCCCGCCGGTTTGGCGCACGTCTACTGGAATGGCACATTTTCCGAAGAGGAAAAGCAGGCCCTCGTCAGAGCACCGCTCCCCGGAGCGCTGGATTCAATTTTGAGCGATCTCTCGCCTGCCGGCGATGATGTCAACGCCTACCTTCGGTTCGATCAACGCTACTATCTTCCCGATGATATTCTGGCCAAGGTAGACCATATCAGCATGGCGCATTCGATTGAAGTGCGCCCGCCGTTCCTGGATCACCGCATTGTCGAATTTGCCGCAACCTTGCCGGGCCGTTTCAAAGTGGACGACCGAACTCAGAAGGTCATCTTGCGCGAGCTCATGAAGCGGAAACTGCCGGAAGGCGTCCGGCGGCGGAAGAAGGTTGGGTTCGATTTTCCCGCTCACGAATGGCTGCGCGGCCCGCTTCGCCCGCTGCTGCTCGATACTTTTGCTTCACCGGGCGATTCCGGCCTGTTCTGCGCGGATGTCCTCGATCGGTGTGTACGGCAGCACATGAGCCGGCGCGCCAATCTGGGTTACCATCTGTGGGGATTGATGCTGCTGTTTCTGTGGTTGAAACGATGGAGAATTCAGACGACGCAATTAGTGGAAACCGGCCGGCCGGCATGGGCTGGCGCCTGCATGCCGGCGTAATTGTTGTTCTCGTCGCTGCCGCAATCTATCTGGGCTGCATCATTTCACCGCCTTCATTGATGGACGACGTGGATGCGGTGCAGGCGCAGATTGCCCGCACGATGTTGACATCCGGCGACTGGGTCACGGCGCGAATCGATGGCGTCGTTTACCTCGAAAAATCGCCCCTGATCTACTGGCTGATCGCCGGTTCTTACAAAATCTTCGGAGCCAGCGACTGGGCCGCCCGCATCCCGATTGCGCTTTCCTGCGTCGCGCTGGCATGGCTCACGGCCGCCTTCGGCTTCTGGGCCTTTGGCCGTCGTGCCGGATTCTATGCCGGCCTCGCGATTTCCACCTGTGTCGGACTGTTCCTCTTCACCCGGATCCTTATTCCGGATGTGATGCTGACGGCCACTATCACGCTGGCCATGTGGGCGTTCCTGCGCGCCCTCGATCCCGCCGAGCCGCGCCCGAGCCTTTGGGCGGCGTTACTGGCCGCGGCTATCGGAGTGGGGCTCTTGCTCAAAAGCGCGGTGGCCGTGCTGTTTCCCGGGGCAGCCGCCCTCCTGTATCTCGCGCTCACGCGCCAGTTGTTTTCGCGCAAGACATGGCAACGCCTTCATCCGTGGAGCGGACTCGCCATCGCGGTCGCCATTGCCGCGCCCTGGCACGTGCTCGCAGCTATCCGCAATCCGCCGCTTTTCAACTGGACCATGCGCAGCGTACCCGGCGAGTATCACGGCTTCCTATGGTTCTACTTCATCAACGAGCAGGTCCTGCGCTTCCTGAATCTGCGCTATCCGCGCGACTATAACACCGTCCCACGCCTCTATTTCTGGCTTTTTCATTTGATCTGGCTGTTTCCCTGGAGCGTCTACTTTCCGGCAGTGGCGCGTCTTTCGTTCCGTACCCCGGATCGCGCTGGGCGGACTCGCTTACTGGCGCTATGCTGGACCGGCTTCCTGCTCGTGTTCTTTACGTTTTCGACGACCCAGGAATACTACTCGATGCCCTGCTATCCGGCGGTCGCTTTGCTCCTCGGCTCGGCAATGGCGGTCGGAGGCGCTTCCATCCGGCGCGGCACCCGGATTCTGGCGGTAATCTGCGCCTGCGCCGCTCTTGCGGCTGGACTCATTCTGTTTGCGATCCGCCATATTCCGGCGCCTGGAGACATCTCCGCAGCACTGTCGCGGCATCCTTCGGCTTACACACTCTCGCTGGGCCACATGGAAGACCTGACGCTGGAATCGTTCGCTTATCTTCGTTGGCCGCTCGGCCTCGCTGCGGCGGCGTTCGCCCTTGGCGCTATCGGGAGCCTGCGCTGGAATGGCGAGCGTGCCTTCCTTGCCGCGGCTCTAATGATGGTACTGTTCTTCCACGCGGCTCGCCTGGCGATGGTAGCTTTCGATCCCTATCTTTCCTCTCGCCCTCTCGCTGAAAAGCTGCGCCGGGGACCCCCGGGGGACCTAGTCGTCGACCACCATTACTACACGTTCTCGTCGATCTTCTTCTACACCAACCGCACCGGATGGCTTCTGAACGGGCGTTTCAATAACCTGGTTTATGGATCGTACGCTCCCGGCGCGCCTGATGTTTTCCTGACCGACGCGCAGTGGAGAGACCGATGGCTGAACGTCTCACGCTGCTATCTCGTGGCTAAGACCGAGGAATTACCCCGCTTCGAGAAACTCGTAGGTAAAGCGGCGCTGTTCACAGTCGCCGAAAGCGGCGGCAAAGTACTGCTCAGCAATCGCCGCTGACAACGCGCGCCGTTACGGCTTGTGGCGCGGCACACTCACCCGCTCGAATTCGAAAGGCCCATCTCCGTTCATTGCCATCGCCCTGGCGCTGCGAGCGTTACACGGATTGCGCCAGTTGACTTTCGGCAGAAATAGCGAGGTGTCGATGGCATCGCGATAGCGAATTGCGATGTTCATCAGCGAATCGAGCAGCGATTCGGAGAGCAGGTGAGGCTTCAAGCCGAGATCCGTCAGTTTCGAGTGGCGGGCGTTGTAATAGTGTTCTTCGGCCTCCACCCGGGGATCGGGCAGATGATCGATCGCAACCTCCAGGCCCATCTTTCGCCCCGCAGCTTGCACCATGTGGGCCAATTCCAACACCGTGAATTGCTCCGTAAATTGGTTGAACACGCGGCATTCGCCCGGCCGGGCCGGATTCAGGCAGGCCAGTTCGATACAACGGACCGTGTCGCGAATATCGAGATAGCCCCTGGTCTGGCCGCCCTTTCCGTACACGGTCAGTGGATGGCCAACCGCCGCCTGCACGCAAAACCGGTTCAGCACTGTTCCGAAGATCTCGTCATAGTCGAAACGGTTGATGAGCGCTTCATCGAGCGCCACTTCCTCGGTTATGGTGCCGTACACCACGCCCTGATTGAGATCGGTTGCGCGAAGGCCCCAGATCTTGCACGCGAACATGATGTTGTGGCTGTCATGCACCTTGGAAAGGTGATAGAAAGAGCCCGGCTGTTTCGGAAACGGCAGCACGTCCTTGCGGCCGTTGTGTTCAATAGTGATGTAGCCTTCTTCGATATCGATATTGGGCGTCCCGTATTCGCCCATCGTTCCCAATTTCACCAGATGACAATCCGGCCGGAGTTCGCGCAGTGCGAATAGCAGGTTGAGCGTTCCCGTTACGTTGTTGATCTGTGTGAACACCGCGTGATTGCGGTCGATCATCGAGTACGGAGCGGAGCGCTGTTCGGCAAAATGGACCACCGCGTCAGGGTCGACTGATTGGATCGCATCCGCGAGAAACGAGTAGTCAGTGATATCGCCCTGGAAGAAGCGGATCATGTTGCCGGTCAACTGGCGCCACGCACGCAGCCTCTCCGGCATTCGCCGGATGGGCGTGAGGGTCTGGACATTCAAGTCGCAGTCCCAATCTCGCCGCGCGAAATTGTCGGCAATAGCAACGTCATGGCCTTTTGCGGATAAATAAAGGGCGGTTGCCCAGCCGCAATAGCCGTCGCCCCCAAGGACAAGTATTTTCATATTTTGGACCGTCGCGAAATGCGGAAATCACCGCCCCCGTCTCCGTTAATTCGGGGCGCGGCCCCACCGGTTTGAAGTTCCGCGCTAATGTTATCAGCAATCAGTCCAACCAGCCGTAGCTAAATGGGGCTAATCAAACAACTTGGAGCGTGCAGGAGCGCAGTTTCGCGCAAATAAATTGGAACTAATCCTGATGACCGGATTGATCTAAGTCCAGAATCGTCATTCCTACCATCGGCATGTCGCGATAGTGCGAGGCCCAGTCAGCATCGTCGATGGGAACCGGACGCCAGAGAGTTGAACACGGCTGGAAGCTTCGAGCCACACCGTCGGCGCTTGATCAATAAACTAGCGATTTTCTCTTCGATGGACGCATTGGACTTCCCGCGCTACAATGGGGTTGAAGGATTTGTCGAACCAACCGAGTGGGCGAAAGCCCACTTTTTTGTTGGCTGTCACCTTTGGCAACTATGCGGCAGGCAGTGACGTCCAAAATCGAGGAGATCGCTCAGCGGGTGGCCGAGTCGGAGGGCATCGAACTGGTCGAGGTCGAAGTGAAGGGGAACGACGGCAATCGCCTCGTGCGCATTTCCATCGATAAGCCGGAGGGCGTGACTCACGCCGATTGCGAGCTCGTCTCGCAGCAGGTCGGCACCATTCTCGATGTCGAAGATGTGGTACACGGCGGGCATTATACGCTCGAGGTCAGCTCCCCCGGAGTTGAGCGCAAGCTGCTCAAGCCGCGCGATTTCGAGCGATTCCAGGGGAAGAAAGCCAAGGTGTGGCTGCGTAGCCCCATCGAAGGCAAGCGGTACTGGGAAGGCACGCTGTCCGGCATGGCCGAAGGGAATGTCTCGCTGGAAGTCGAGGTCGGGAAGACCATTGGGTTCCCGTTCGACCAGGTCGAAAAGGCCAACCTGAAGTTCGAGTGGTAAGTCCCCCCGCGGAGAGAACCCAGAAAATCTGAATTTTGAAGAGGGCACTTTGGAAACCATTTTTCAGTCCATCGAAATCTTGAGCAAGGAAAAGGGCATCGACCCGCAGATTGTACTGGACGCAGTCAAAGATGCCATGCTGATCGCCGCGCGCAAGCACTATCGCACCAACGAGGACTACGTAGCCGACATGGATCCGAAGAGCGGGGCCATCGCTCTCTACGCGGTGAAGCGCGCGGTCGAAGCGGTCGAGGATCCCGTGCATGAAATCACACTTGCCGAGGCGCGCCGCATTCAGCCGGGCGCCGAGCCGGGAGACGAAATCCGCATTCCCAAGAACACGGACGCGCTGGGCCGCATCTCCGCTCAGACCGCCAAGCAGGTCATTTTTCAGAAGGTGCGCGAGGCGGAGCGCGAAACCGTCTACAACGAATACTCAGGGCGTGCAGGCGAGTTGGTCAACTGCACCATCAAGCGGGTCGAAGGCCCCGACTACGTCTTGGACCTCGGCAAGACTGAAGCCCGGCTTCCGAAGAAAGAACAGTCGCGGCTCGAGAGCTATTCGGTGGGTGACCGCGTCCGCTGCGTGATTAAGCTGGTGGACAAAGCGTCGAAGGGTCCAGGTGTGGTGGTTTCGCGCGCTGCGCCGGAATTGGTGATGCGCCTGTTCGAGCAGGAAGTGCCGGAGATCTATGACAACACCGTGATCATCAAAGGCTGCGCGCGCGAAGCGGGCGAGCGCACCAAGATCGCCGTGCAGAGCCGCGACCGCGACGTAGACAGCGTAGGCGCGTGCGTCGGGATGAAGGGAATGCGCGTGCAGTCCATCATCCGCGAACTGCGCGGTGAAAAGATCGATATCATCGAATACTCCGAGGATGCTGTGGTCTTCGCAACCCATGCGCTCAGCCCGGCCAAGGTCAGCCGCATCAGCATTATCGACCCGCTGGAGAAACACATGGAGGTGATTGTCGACGATTCGCAGCTCTCGCTGGCGATCGGTAAGAAAGGACAGAACGTCCGTCTCGCCGCCAAGCTCCTCGGTTGGAAGATCGATATCAAGAGCGAAGAAGAGAAGCGGCAGGAGGTCGAATCGCAGATGGCTGCCCTGGTAGCGCCCGGCGCGCCGGTCAGCGTCCTGATCGATTACGGTCTGCCGGAGGAAGTGGTCGGGCACTTGGTGGAGGGTGGCGTCGGCACCATTGAAAAACTAGGCGGAATGACGCCGGAAGAGCTGGAAGCAATCTCCGGTTTGGCCCCAGTGGTGCAACAGATCCAGCAGGCTGTGATCGCGTACTACAGCCAGTTCGAAGAGGTCGGCCAAGGCGATTCGGCTCCGGAGGAGCCCCAGCCGGAATCAGAGCCGGTGGCGCCGGATTTGAGTGCCTCGGCTGACGAGGCGGCTGAGGTACAGGGGACCGAAGCCGGCCAACTCGAAACCGAGCCTGGACCGCCTGCTGCCGAGGGCTCCGACGCTGTGATCGAAATGGCGGCCGAGCCCGGGCTGTTGTACGATCCCGAAAGTCCCGAGGAGCGCTTCGAGCCCGGCTCGGAACAGGAGCTTGCGGAGACGGAAGCGCCTGAAGAACACAGTGGTACGATAGAAGACGCGGGTTCTCCCACAGCGAAGGACACCCCGGAGGAAGGCCACGGCGGCTAAGTGCGCCTTTAGGCCGCAATCATGAACGAGCGGCAGGTATTACTAGATTCTCTTTCTATGAAGAAGATTCGCATCAACGAGCTGGCGCGGGAGTTGGAGGTCAAAGCTCACGAAATTCTTGAGCTGCTCCCCGAACTGGGCGTCACTGAGAAGAAGACGCACTCCAGCTCCATCGACGAAGACACGGCGCTCAAGCTTCGACGGCACTATGGCAAGCCGGAGACAGGAGAGCCGATGGAGAACGAGCCGGTGCCGGCTGCGGTCGAACTGAATGGTCGGCCCGCGCCGGAGGTGTCGCACGCCCCGGCGCCCGTGCCGGCTCAGGCCGAAACTCAACGTGAGATCACACCGGAAGCCGCTTCGTCGCCTGCCGACAGCACGCCTGTCGAAGAGCCCCCCGTGCACCTCGGAGGAGCACAACCGGTCCGTCCTCCGCTGGTTGGAGGCCGCCCGATCCACCCTCCGATCGCTGCCCATGGCCAAATGCCGGTGCAGGCTCCTCCAAGACCGCATGCTGTTATGCCGCCTGCCGCGGTGATCGCGCCGGGCAAGCCGCCTATGTCTTCTGCGCCGGCGGCGCCTTCTACGCCGGGAACGCCGAAACCGCTGCCCACCTCCGCGCCCAGGCCCGGCCAGATTCTCTCCGGCCCGCGTCAGCCGTTCCCCGTGGAAACCACGCGTCCGGCCGCTCCGGCAGCGCCGACCTCAATGCCTGGCGCGCCGCGGCCGATGGCGCCGCGTCCGCCGGCGGGACAAATTGCCCGCGGTCCGGCAGGGCCGTCGGGAGCGCCTTCGGGCCCCGGTGCGGGCAGACCGCTCGCGGGACAGCCCGCCGCCCGTCCGGTCGTGCCGCCGCGCGCGGATCTCGTTGCCAAGCTTAGCGCTCCGCGTCCCGCGATGCCCGGTGCACCGGCCCCGGCTCGTCCCGGAGTTCCCAAGCCGCCCAGCGCACCGGTGCCGGGCCAGCCGATTTATCGTGGTCCCATTCGCCCCGGCCAGCCGTTAGTCGCGCGGCAAGGCGTCCGTCCCGGCGCGCCGGGTGCGCGCCCCGGCGGTCCACGGCCACAACATCCCACGTCGCCCCGCGGAATCGGGCCGGGCCTGGCGCCGCCTCCGGTCGAACAGCCGCGTGGCCGCGGCGACAAGCGCCCCACGCGCCAGCCGCGCCAGCGGATCGAAGAAGAAAAGATTCTGCGGCCCACCACGCGCCGTCAGGTGGAGAGCGGTCCGCCGCCTATCAATCGGGAGATCACGATTTCCGAAGGCATCACGGTCAAGGAGCTTTCCGAAAAGCTCGACGTCAAAGCCGCTCTCGTGATCAAGAAGCTGGTGGAGAAGGGAATCTTCGCGACTATCAACCAGACGCTCGATGAAAAGCTCGCCACCGATCTGGCGCGCGAGTTCGGCGCGTCCACTGCGACCGTCAGCTACGAAGAAGAGGCCATGCAGGCCGTCGAAGAAGCCGAAGAGGCCAAGGACCTGCAAAAGCGTGCGCCCGTGGTCACCATCATGGGCCACGTCGATCATGGTAAAACTTCGCTGCTCGATGCCATCCGCGAGGCCAATGTTGCGGCGCGCGAGGCGGGAGGCATTACGCAGCATATCGGCGCCTACAGCGTCGAGATGAACGGCCGCAAGATCGTCTTCATCGACACGCCTGGCCATGAAGCGTTCACCCGCATGCGTGCTCGCGGTGCCAAGGTCACCGATGTTGTGGTTCTGGTGGTCGCCGCTGATGACGGCGTAATGCCGCAAACCATCGAAGCCATCGACCACGCCAAGGCGGCCGGTGTGCCGATCGTCGTGGCGATCAACAAGGTCGACAAGCCCGACGCCCAGCCGGATCGCATCAAGCAGCAGCTTTCCGACCGCGGCCTGGTTTGGGAAAACTGGGGCGGCGACACCGTTATGGTGGAAGTCTCCGCGCGCACTCACCAGGGAATTGACTCACTGCTCGAAATGATTCTGCTGGTGGCGGACTTGCAGGATCTCAAAGCGAATCCCAACCGTCCCGCGATGGGCACGGTGCTGGAAGCGCAGCTCGACCGCGGACGCGGCCCGGTCGCAACCGTGCTCGTACGCAATGGAACTCTGAGCGTGGGCGACTACTTCATCTGCGGCTCGGTGTTCGGCAAGGTCCGCGCCATGATGAACGATCGCGGCCAGCAGGTTCGCAAGGCAGAGCCGGCGACTCCGGTGGAAGTGCTCGGCCTCGATTCGCTGCCCGAAGTGGGCGACGACTTCCAGGTGGTCACCGATACCTCGAAGGCGCAGCAGATCGTCAAGTTCCGCGACCTCAAGGAGCGCGAGGCCGCGCTGGCGAAATCCGGACGCCTTACCCTCGAACAGCTGCACAAGCAAATGCAGGCGGGCGAGGTCAAGGAACTGCCGATCATCATTAAAGCCGACGTGGGCGGCTCGGCCGAAGTGCTGGTCGAAACGCTGCAGAAGCTTTCCAACGACAAGGTCAAGATCCGCGTCATCCGCTCCGGCGTCGGAGCGATCAACGAAAGCGACGTGCTGCTGGCTTCGGCGTCGAACGCTGTCGTCATCGGCTTCAACGTGCGGCCGGAGCGCGCCGCCACGGCGCTGGCCGAGCAGGAGAAGGTCGATATTCGCCTGCACACGATCATCTACAACCTGACGGACGAGATCAAACGCGCCATGACCGGTCTGCTCGAGCCCGTCTTCCGCGAAGTGTACAAGGGCAAGGCCGAGGTGCGCGAGACGTTCCGCATCAGCAAGGTGGGGAACGTGGCGGGCTGCATCGTCCAGGACGGGAACATCCCCAGCCGCTCGGAAGTTCGGCTGCTCCGCGACAACGTCGTAGTCTATACCGGCAAGATCAGTTCGCTGCGCCGTTTCAAGGACGATGTGACCGAAGTCAAGAGCGGCCAGGAGCGCAGGATCACGCTCGAAAACTTCGCCGACGTCAAGCAGGGCGACATTATCGAGGCGTTCGTGACGGAGCGCGTGGCCACGGAGGTCTTCGCGTGACGCTATGGCCGCCGTCGGTGTACTGACCCTGGAGCTCCGGCTCGAAAACTCGCATTCGTTGAAAGAGAAGCGCCACGTAGTGGAGAGTCTCAAGGCGCGTCTGCGTAACAAGTTCAACGTGTCCGTGGCCGAAATCGACTACCAGGACACATGGCAGCGCGCCGCCATTGCGGCCGTGACCGTGTCTTCCGACCACGTCTTCGCACAGAAAGTCCTGCAGTCGGTGGAAGATGAAGCGGCCGCGCTGCTAGGAGGAGAACTGGCGGAGACGAGCGTGGAATGGCTGGCATGAAAGGAAGAAGGGAGTGGGGAGTAGGGAGTAGGGGGTAGGGGTGGGGAAATGTGCGTGCCGAAGGCGCGTTCCTCTCCCTCCCCCCACCCCCCAGCTCCTACCCCCTGCTTTTCGGTCCCATGGATGAACGTCGCACCCACCGCATCTCCGAAGCTCTCCGCGAAGAACTCTCCGAGATCATCGGCTTTGAAAGCGACGATCCGCGAATGCTTGCGGTCGAAGTGACTGAGGTGCACGTCAGCCCCGATGGCCGGTATGCCACGATTCGGGTGGCGCTCCGGGGCGATGAAAAGGCGCAACGCGACTCGCTGGCGGCCCTGGAGCACGCCCAGGGATTTTTCCGGCATGAATTGGCTTCCCGGTTGAGCTTGCGGCACGTCCCCGAACTGCATTTTGAGCGTGACAAAAACCCGGATGTCGAAAGCCGCATCGACTTCCTCTTGAAGCGGGCGAAAAAATCTCGTGGCCGTACCGAAAATTAGCTTACAAATCAAACAAAAGGTGCTATTTTTGTTTGTGTTGGCGGTCGTGCGCGGTGGGGGGTACCCCCAGAGTCCGGCAGCTTCGCAGTTGCTGCGGCTTCAGAAAAGCGCCGACGCCATGGGGTCTACTTATACCGTCGAGTTGTATGGGTATGACCGCGTGAAGTTGGAGGCGGCAGCTGATGCTGCCTTGGACGAAGCGCGCCGGCTCGACGATCTGCTGTCGAACTATAAACCGGAAAGCGAATGGAGCCAGATCAACCGGCTGGCCGCCGAACGGCCCGTGAAGGTTTCCCCGGAGCTGTTTCAGTTGCTTGCGGCATGCGTGGAATATAGCCGGCAGAGTGAGGGTGCGTTCGATATCTCGGTCGGTCCGCTGATGAAGGTTTGGGGATTTTACAAGGGAACCGGACATTTGCCGCATCGCGCAGAGGTCACGGCCGCGATGACGAAGGTCGGCTACCGGCATATCAAGCTGGATTCGAAGGCCGATACGGTACAGTTCGATCGCCCTGGCGTTGAAATCGACCCAGGGGGCATCGGCAAAGGCTACGCAGTGGACCGGATGGTGGATATTTTGAAGCGGAACGGGATTACGACGGCGCTCGTTGCTGGCTCGGGTAGCAGTATCTATGGATTGGGGGCTCCTCCCGACGAGCCGCAGGGCTGGCCGGTGGACATCAAGGATCCATGGGATACGAGGAAGACCGTGGCCCAGGTATTCCTCAAGAACATGTCGATGTCTACATCCGGCAGTTATGAGAAATTTTTCCGCGCCGAAGGCCGCATTTACGCCCACATTATGGACCCGCGCACTGGGTATCCGGCGCAGGGCAGTGTCGCGGTCTCGGTGGTCACGCCGCGCACCATCGACAGCGAGGCGTGGGCCAAACCTTATTTCGTGAACGGCCGCCAATGGGCGGAGAAGCACAAGCCAAAGGACTTTCGCGTGTTCTTTTGCGAAGACAGGACGGATAAGCCATGCGCGTGGCTCCAATGACCAGCCGATTTTTAGATGCCTGCCGGCGACGGCCGACCGACGTGCGGCCCGTCTGGTTCATGCGGCAGGCTGGCCGCTATATGAAGCAGTACCGCCACATCCGCGAGCGGCACGGCATCCTGGAAATCTGCAAGCGACCCGATCTGGCCGCCACGGTCACGCTCCAGCCCGTCGAGCTGCTGGATGTCGATGCCGCCATCATCTTCGCCGACCTGCTCCTGCCGGTCGAGCCTATGGGCCTGAAGCTTCGCTATGAAAAAGGCGAGGGCCCGGTGATCTCGAACCCGGTCCGCTCGTCCGACGACGTGGACTCGCTCTCCACCACCAACACCGACGATCTCGGCTACGTCGGCGAAGCCATCCAGCACGTGGTGCGCGCGCTCGCCGGGAAAGTACCGGTCATCGGTTTCGTAGGCGCACCGTTCACCATGGCGAGCTACATCATCGAAGGCGGCGCGTCGCGCAATTTCATCCGCACCAAGAAGCTCATGTACAGCGACGAGACGCTCTGGCGGCGGCTGATGGGCAAGATTGTCGACGTACTCGCGCCGTTCGCGCATCTGCAAGTGACCGCGGGCGCTCGCACCATCCAGGTGTTCGATAGCTGGGTAGGAGCGCTCGGATCGGACGACTACGTGCGCTTCGCCGCGCCGTATTCGCGCGCGCTCATCGAGCGCATTCGCTCGACCGGCGTCCCCGTCATTCACTTCGGCACCGGCGCCTCCGGCTTTTTCCGTGAGCTGCACGCGGCGGGAGGCGACGTGATGGGCGTCGACTGGCGCATCAATATCGACCAGGCGTGGATGGATATCTCGTATCGCTCGGCCATTCAGGGCAACCTCGATCCGGTGGCCCTGTTTGCTCCCCTGCATGAGCTGCGCACGAAAGTCCACGAGCTGTTGAAGCGCACCGGCACGCGGCCCGGCCACATCTTCAATCTCGGCCACGGCATTCTGCCGGAGACTCCCGTGGATAACGTGAAGGCCGTAGTCCAGCTCGTCAGAGAATTCAGACCGTAACGTGCCGCGGGCCCTCATCATCGGTGGCGGCATTTCAGGAATTTCCGCCGCCTATTACCTGGCAAAAGCCGGCGCATCGAGCACCATCATAGAACCACGCCCGCGTCTCGGGGGCGTGATCCAGACGGAGCGGGTAGAAGGGTGCGTCATCGAGGGCGGACCGGACAGCTTCCTCTCGGTCAAACCGGCGGCGCTGGACCTCATTCGGGACCTTGGTCTTTCCGACGAGGTGATCGGCTCCAATGATCATATTCGGAAGACGTTCGTGCGCCGCAACGGACGGCTGATCGCGCTTCCCGACGGTCTGATGATGATGGTCCCCACGCGCATCCTGCCGCTGGTCACCACCAGTCTGATCGGTTGGGGCACCAAGATCCGAATGGGGCTGGAGCTGTTTCGGGCTCCGAAAATGCGCGCCGAAGATGAATCCGTCGCCGAGTTTATCGAGGAGCATTACGGCCGCGAAGCGGTGGACTACCTGGCCGAGCCGCTGCTCAGCGGTGTCTACGGCGGCAACCCGCAGGCCCTGAGCGTGCGCAGCGTGTTGCCGCGATTCGCCGAGATGGCCGAGCAGCACGGCAGTCTCACTCGCGGAGTTCTGGCCGAACGCGCAAAAGCGAAAGGACGCCCGTCGCAGCCGCTATTCCGCACCCTGAAAGGCGGGCTCGGCCAGATAGTGGGCGCGGCGAGCCGCGCGATGGCGGGCCCTGCCGAGGTCCGCCAGGGACGGGCC
>Ga0126381_100003334_pt1 | contig 17470 bp, 14 predicted proteins | sample PanSoiMetPlot_28_FD_96465 | JGI IMG/M metagenome (GOLD analysis project Ga0126381, IMG submission 96465) | Tropical forest soil microbial communities from Panama - MetaG Plot_28 | ecosystem: Environmental > Terrestrial > Soil > Tropical forest > Bulk soil | place: Panama | collected 2016-02-17 | reverse complement strand
CTTCGCTGGTAAGCAGGCCGTTGCCGAGGACTGCGCGGAGGGCGCGGTAGTCGCGCGATTTGTGAAAATTCGCGTGTTCTTTGACGAGGATGCGCTCGATATCGTCGGGGTGGACGACGAGGCAGACGGGAACGTTGAGGAAGCGGAAATAGGAGACGTCACCGTACTGGCGAGCGCAGCGCCCGAGGAAGCCGCTCCAATCCTGTCCCATGGTGAAGGATTGGCGGAGGAGGCCGAGGCCGCGTGGGCCGGGGGGAAGGCGGCGACGTGCGGGCAGTGCGATGTGGGCTTGAGGCATGAGGAGGACATTATACGCCGCGTGGAGAAGCGGCGAGGCATGCGCTGAGACACAAAGGCAAAGGCTATTTCAAATTTCAAATAGAGACAAACAAACGGAAGGCGCCACTTCCGGAAAGGCGAATTGCAAAAGCAGATCCTTCGACTGCGGCTCGCGCCTCGCTTCGCGAGGAAAACAAGACCGCGAGCCTTCGCTCAGGATGACAGCGCTGGAGATGCGATCGCCTCAGTCGGCGGAGTCGGCGGGGACGCGATTTTCGGTGGCTACGCCTTGACGGGCGCGGCGATTTTCGAGGCTGGCACGGATGAAGGCAGCGAAGAGGGGGTGCGGGGCGAGAGGCTTGGATTTGAATTCGGGGTGAAACTGGCAGCCGACGAACCAGGGGTGATCGGGCACTTCGACGATTTCGACGTAGACGCCGTCGGGCGTGCGGCCGGTGATGCGGAAGCCGGCGCGTGTCAGAGTGGATTCGTATTCACAATTGAATTCGTAGCGGTGGCGGTGACGCTCGGAGATTTCGAGGGCGCCGTAGGCTTTGGCTGCGAAGGAGCCGGGCTCGAGTTTGCAGGGCCACGCGCCCAGGCGCATCGTGCCGCCCATTTCGTCCACGCCGAGAAGCTCGCGCAGTTTGTAAATGACGCGATTCGAGGTGGAGGGATCGAATTCCGTGCTGTCCGCATTTTCGATTTTTGATACCTGGCGCGCGTATTCGATCGTGGCGCACTGCATGCCGAGGCAGATACCGAAGAACGGGATTTTCTTTTCGCGCGCGTAGGTGATCGCCTGCACCATGCCCGCGATGCCGCGCTTGCCGAATCCACCGGGAACGAGAATGCCGTCGGCGTGGCGAAGCAGGCCGTCGGCAGCGGCGAGCGAATCGATGTCTTCCGCTTCAATCCATTCGAAAACGACGCGCTGGCGATTCGCGAGGCCGCCGTGAACCAACGCTTCGCGCAAACTCTTGTAAGCGTCCTCGAGTTGGACGTACTTTCCTACCACGCAAATGTGCACCTCGCCCTGCGGATGTTCGAGCGTCTCGAGCATCGCCAGCCAGCGGCTCAAATCGCGCGGCGGCGCTTTGAGGCGCAGCAGGCGGAGAATCTGTTCATCGAGCCGCTCGGCTGCGAGGGACATCGGGACTTCATAAATGTTTCCGACGTCAGGCGCAGAGACGACGCAGGATTCGTGGACGTTGCAGAAGAGTGCGATCTTGCCCTTCAGATCGCTGCCGAGCTGGCGGTCGCTGCGGCAAATCAGAAGATCGGGCTGAATTCCGATGCTGAGGAGTTCCTTGACGCTGTGCTGGGTGGGCTTGGTTTTCAATTCGCCGGCGGTGGGGATAAAGGGCACGAGCGTGAGATGGGCGAAAAGCGCATTTTCCGAGCCCAATTCGAGGCGCATCTGGCGGATGGCTTCGAGGAACGGAAGCGATTCGATGTCGCCCACGGTGCCGCCAACTTCTACGATGACCACGTCGACTGCGTCCGCGACTTTGCGAAATGCGGCTTTGATTTCATCGGTGACGTGGGGGATCACCTGGACGGTCTTGCCGAGGTAGTCGCCGCGGCGTTCTTTCGCGATAATGGATTCGTAAATGCGGCCGGTGGTCCAGTTGTGGTCGCGGGTGAGATGAGAATTCGTGAAGCGTTCGTAGTGGCCCAGATCGAGGTCAGTCTCCGCGCCGTCATCTGTGACAAACACTTCGCCGTGCTGGTAGGGCGACATAGTGCCGGGATCGACGTTCAAGTAGGGATCGCACTTCTGGAGGGTGACTTTCAGGCCGCGGCTTTCGAGGAGGCAGCCGATGGAGGCGGCCGCGACGCCTTTGCCGAGGGAAGATACTACGCCGCCGGTCACAAAGATGTATTTCGGGGCGGCCCGCAAAGCGCTCGAATTCCTCCACTGGAATCGGCGTACTCGGCATTATGTTCGGAAACGCGGCGCGTGTCAAATCGCGATGCGAAATTATTTTTGTGGCAGGTGGAACGGCGCGCGGAGCATCGCAGGTTCAGGAAGCAGAGCGCTCCTGCAGAATTTTTTCCACGCGCTGGATGTCAGCAGGCACGTCAACGCTGATTGCGTCGTAATCCGTTTCGACGGCGCGAATCCGGAAGCCATTCTCGAGCCAGCGAAGCTGTTCGAGTTGTTCGACCGCCTCGAGCTCACCCGGAGGAAACGTTGGAAATTCGAGCAGCGCATCGCGACGGAAAGCGTAAAGGCCCACATGCTTCCAATGATGCGGAGCGACGGCTGCCTTCGTATCGCGCACCCAAGGAATCGGCGCGCGCGAAAAATAAAGACAATTTCCGTCAAAATCGCGGACTACTTTCACGATGTTGGGATCCATCACGTCATTCGCCTGCGTAATCGCGGTGCAGGGCGTGGCGATTTGGATGGAATCGTCTTCGAGCATTTCGGCGACAGCGGCGTCAATGGTGCCGGGGTCCATGAGCGGCTCGTCTCCCTGGATGTTTACGTAGATTTCGGCTTCCAGGTGAGCGGCGATTTCGGCCACTCGATCCGTACCAGTACGGTGGTCGCGCCGGGTTAGGATTGCCTCGCCGCCAAACTCCTCAACCGCCTGCTTGATGCGTTCATCGTCCGTGGCAACCATTACACGCGCCACATGCGAAGCTTGCCGGGCTCGCTCAACCACATGCTGGATCATTGATCGCCCGGCAATGCGCGTCAAAGGCTTGCCCGGCAGGCGGGTAGAGGCGTACCGGGCTGGAATTATGGCGAAAACCTTCACGTTCGAACCGGTATTCTGGGTGGCCATCACAACCGTCAACCCTTTCGTCTGAAACTAAGTCTAACACTATGCGATGGGATGCGCGGCAGCCACAAGCGGCAGGCAGAAAGGGGCGTTGAGGGAGACTCCCGGCTGAGAAAACGTATTTCGCCGCTTGTTTTCGCAAACGATAATGATACAATTTGCCAGCAGCATAGGCCATTCGGGGGCACCTTGAAATACCGCGCTACGCAGCCCGGTGCAAGATGGGGGCTCTCAGCGGTTTGTGCGGTAGGAATTCTTCTCGCGGCTCCCTTCTTCGCCACACCCACCTGGGCCCAGAACGAAGCGCCCGGTCCGGTTAAGCCCGCCAGTTCCGAAAAGCCCGGCAAGAAACTCAAAACTGAAACGGAAATGACTTTGGTCAACGTGACCATCACGGACCCGTACGGCCGCTTGGTCACCGGGCTGGAGCAGGACGCCTTCCGCATCTTCGAGGACAACACGGAGCAGGAGATTGTGCGGTTCTCGAGCGAGGATGTGCCGATATCCATCGGCGTGATTTTCGATATGAGCGGCAGCATGACCGACAAGATTGATAAGTCGCGGCTGGCCGCGGTGCAATTCTTCCGCACCGCAAATCCGCAGGATGAATTTTTCCTTGTCGATTTTAACGACCGCGCAGAACTGGTGAGTTCGTTCACGGGAAGCGTGGAAGAACTGCAAAACCGGCTGATGTTCACCGCGGCAAAAGGCGAGACGGCGCTCTTCGATGGAATTTATCTTGGTCTGAGCCAGATGAAAGGAGCACACAACACAAAGAAGGCGTTGCTCATCATATCCGACGGGGGCGATAATCACAGCAGGTACACGCTGAACGACGTTCGCAACTTCATAAAAGAAGCGGACGTGCAAATTTTCGCCATTGGGCTTTATGATCCCAACGGCGGCCGCACGCCGGAAGAAGCAGGCGGCCCTTCCTTGTTAAGCGATTTGACGGCCATGACAGGTGGCCGGACGTTTGTGGTGAATCAGATTGCGGATTTGCCGGACATTGCCTCAAAAATCAGCATGGAGTTGCGCAACCAATATGTCCTGGGATACAGACCGAGCGATCATGCGCATGACGGCCGATGGCGCAAGATCAAGGTCAAGCTGCACCCGCCAAAGGGACTTCCTCCCCTCACCGTATATTCGAAGACGGGCTATTTTGCGCCCGGCCACTAGGAATAATCGCTTTGCAATCTTCTTTCTCGCGCTCCTGAGTTTTTGCCTGGTGGCGCCGCGGGTTCGCGCGCAGGGAGCAATTCCCGGCCCGCCGCCTCCGCAAAACCCCGGACAGCAGAAGGGCGTCATCAAAGCCAACGTCGACTTAGTTGTGTTGCATGCGACTGTGGATGACGAGAAGGGGCAATTCGTCGGGGATCTGAAGCAGGACAATTTTCGCGTGTTCGAGGATAAGGTGGAACAGAAGATTTCACTCTTTTCCCGCGAAGATATTCCCGTGACCATGGGGCTGGTGATCGACAACAGCGGCAGCATGCGCGAAAAGCGAGCGCAGGTGAATGAAGCCGCGCTCACCTTCGTGAAGACGAGCAATCCACGAGACGAAGCATTCGTCGTAAATTTTAACGACGAGTATTATCTCGACTTGAATGAAGATTTCACGAACGATCAGAAGGAATTGAATGAAGCGCTCTCGCGCATCGACTCGCGCGGAAGCACCGCTCTTTATGACGCGATCATCGGATCGCTCGATCACCTTAAGAAAGGTCACAAGGACAAGCGCGTGTTGCTCGTAATCACCGATGGCGACGATGATGCGAGCCGCAAGCCTTTCGAATACACGATCAAAGTGGCGCAGCAATCGGATGCGGCGATTTACGCGATCGGCGTCTTCAGCGAGGACGATCGCAAGCACAGCAAGAGCATGGTGCGGCACTCAAAAAAAACCTTGACGGAGCTCGCAACGGCGACCGGCGGGCTGGCCTATTTCCCTGACAACCTCGAACAGGTGCAGGCGATCTGCGCGCAAGTGGCGCGCGACATTCGCAATCAGTATGAGCTGGGCTACTATCCGAGCAATTCCGCGAAGGACGGCACATTCCGCACGGTGCAGGTCCAGGTGGTGTCGCCAAAAGGACACGGAAAATTAGCGGTCAGGACACGGGCCGGCTATTACGCACAGAAGGCTTCGCAAGGCCAGTAAGAGCTCAGCAGGAAACAACGGCGAAGCGTCTCTTCGTCCGCTTATCTCGAAAGCAATTCAAGGAAACTGGTGCCGTGGGGGATTTCTCCGCCGAAATTTTCGACGACCGTTTGTCCCATGTCCGCGAGCGTTGAGCGCGTGCCCAGTTTCCGCCCGTATGCGGAGCGCGGAGAGTAAGCGAGGATCGGGACGTACTCGCGAGAGTGATCCGTCGTGGGATTGACGGGATCGGGATCGCATCCATGGTCCGCCGTGATGATTAGCAAGTCCGAAGAGACCAGATGTTCGAGGAATGGGCCGAGCTGTTCGTCGAATTGTTCTAGCGACCGCGCGAAACCCTCGACATCTTTGCGATGGCCGTAGAGCATGTCGAAATCGACCAGATTCGCGAAGATCAATCCTTTGGGGCGCTGGGCGATCGCTTCGGTGAGCTTTGACATACCATCCGAATTATTCCTCGTGGTGACGTAGTCATCTACGCCGCGACCGTTATAGATGTCGTGAATTTTGCCTACGCCGAATACCGGAGTGGCGCTCTCTGCGAGCACGTCGAGAAGCATTGGCTTGGGCGGCTCAACGGCGTAGTCGTGACGGCGCTCGGTGCGCTGAAAATTACTGGGCGGACCGGCGAACGGGCGCGCGATCACACGACCGACGCGGTTGGGACCGTCCAGAATCTTCCGCCCGATCTCGCACATGCGGTAGAGCTCTTCGATGGGAATTACATCTTCATGCGCGGCGACCTGAAAAACGCTGTCGCCAGACGTGTAGACAATCGGGAACCCGGTCGTGACGTGCTCGACGCCCAACTCCTTGATGATTTCCGTTCCTGAGGCGGGCTTGTTGCCGAGCGTGCGGCGGCCGATCTGGCGCTCGAATTCCGAAATGATGTACTTGGGAAATCCACTGGGATAGACCGGGAAAGCCTGGTCGAGCCAAACGCCCGCCATTTCCCAATGTCCGGTAGTGGTATCCTTTCCCGGTGATTTCGTCGCGCCCTTTCCGTAACTGGCGGCGGGATGTTCGGGCGGTGTGATGGCTTCGAGCGGAGCAATATTGCCGATGCCGAGCCGCTGAAGATTTGGAATCCGCAGCGCGCGGGAGCGAGCGATGTGACCGAGAGTGTCGCGGCCGACGTCTCCATAGTCCTTGGCGTCCGGCAATTCGCCGATGCCGACGCTGTCCAGCACGATCCAGATGATGCGGGCAAATCTTGGACTTCCGGATGTCATCGTGGCCCCGCATAAGAACTAACACAGAACCCGCGCAAAATGCGAGGTTTCGGGCTTCTTCCGGCGACGACAGTGGGATTTCGCGCGGTTTGCCGCGCTTGATGGAACGGCGTATAATCGTGTGTTTACTCGCATGCCGAAGAACCCTACAGACAAGGCGGCACTCGCAAAGGCGCTTCAACACCGTGACACCGAGCGATCTCCGGTGCCGGGCGAGGTGGAAGAGATTCGTGTACGCGGGGCGCGCGTCCACAACCTAAAGAATATTGACTTTACGATTCCGCACGGCGCTATCACTGTGGTTACCGGGGTTTCCGGTTCAGGCAAATCGAGCCTGGCGTTTGACACGCTGTATGCCGAAGGCCAGCGCCGGTATATCGAGTCGCTTTCGGCTTACGCGCGGCAGTTTCTCGAGCGCATCGAGAAGCCCGACGTGGACGAGATTACCGGGATCGCGCCGGCCATCTCTATCCGGCAGAAAAACTCGACGCGCAATCCGCGGTCGACGGTGGCGACAGCGACGGAAATCTACGATTACCTGCGCCTGCTCTATGCGCGCGTGGGGCGCACATTCTGCCTGAACTGCGGCGAAGAAGTGCGCAAGGACACGCTCGACGAAATCGCAGCGCGCGTGCTGGCACTGCCTGCGGGTCGGCGCTTTTATGTCTTATACGAACTCAAGATCACACCGGATACTCCACCGAGTACAAAGTCGCGAAAGCAGACGCGTCCCGGAGCAGAAGCAATTCGCCAAACGCTGGTGAATTTGAGGAAACGAGGATTCAACCGCCTGTATCAGAGCGGGCGCGTGTTTGAACTTGCGACGCCGGAAGATTTACTGGATGTGGATTTTACGAAGACGGTGTACGTGCTGGTGGACCGGTTGGTGCTGGGGCCGGAAATTCGTTCGCGGCTGATGGATTCGATTGAGATTTGTTACCGCGAAGGGCGCGGCGAAGCGATTCTCGAATTTGTCTCGGATGCGGCCACGGAGGCGAACAGCGCTGCTTCGTTGACGGCCGGGCCGGAACGTTTGATCTTCAACGAGCGCTTCGATTGCAAAAAGTGCGGCGCAACGTATCAGGAGCCGGAGCCGCGGCTTTTCTCCTTCAACAACCCGTATGGAGCCTGCCCGCGCTGCCAGGGTTTCGGCAACACGATCGATTTCGATCTCGATCGCGTGGTGCCGGATAAAAGCAAGTCGCTCGCGGACGGCACAATCGAACCGTGGACGAAGCCGCGTTACCGGCAACTCGCGATGGATATGCGTTCGTACGCGCGCGACAAAGGGATTCCGCTCGACGTGCCTTTTCGCCAGCTGAGCGCCTGGCAACGCGACGCGATTATCGAGGGCGACAAGAAAGCTGATTTTCCGGGCGTGAAGGGATTTTTCGGGTGGCTCGAGCGCAAAAAATACAAATTGCACGTGCGCGTTTTCCTGAGCCGTTATCGCGGTTACGCGCTTTGCCCGGATTGTCGCGGGACGCGGCTGCGCGCCGAAGCCCGCGCGGTGAAAATCGCCGGGCGGTCGATTACCGAAGTCTGTCAAATGACGGTAAAAGAGGCGCGGCCCTTCTTCCAAGCGCTGCAGCTCACCGCCGCCGAATCTACGATTGCCGACAAAGTGCTCGAAGAAATTCAGTTGCGGTTGCAATTCCTGGATGAAGTGGGCCTCGATTACCTCACGCTCGACCGGCTGACTTCGACTCTATCGGGCGGCGAAGCGCAACGCATCCAACTCGCCACATCGCTCGGATCGCACCTGGTGGGCGCGCTGTACGTGCTCGACGAACCGTCGATCGGCTTGCACCCGCGCGATACCGACCGGCTGAATCGGATTTTGCAGGGGTTGCGCGACCTCGGCAATACGCTGGTTGTCGTCGAACACGATCCTGAAACGATTCTCGCTGCCGATCATGTTCTCGATCTGGGGCCCGGTGCGGGAGAACATGGCGGCAAACTGATCTTCGCGGGATCGCGCCAAAAACTGCTGGCTGACCCGGATTCGATTACGGGACGTTACCTGCGCGGCGATCTGAAAATCGCTGTGCCGGCGCGGCGCCGGAAGCCCCAGGGAAGATTCCTGAAGATTACCGGCGCGCACAGCCACAATCTGCACAGCGTGGATGTGATGATTCCTCTCGGCATGCTTGTAGCGGTGACCGGCGTAAGCGGATCGGGAAAATCGACTCTGGTCTATGACGTGCTGTACAAAGCGCTCGAAGCGAAACGCACCGGCGGGAACTACCGCGAATTCTGCGACCGCCTGGAGGGCGACTCGGCGCTGACCGCGACTGAAATGGTGGACCAGTCGCCGATTGGACGAACACCGCGTTCGAACCCGGCCACCTATCTGAAAGCGTTCGACGGCATCCGCGAACTTTTCGCGGCCATGCCGGAAGCAAAAAAGCGCGGGCTCACCGTCGGCCATTTTTCGTTCAACATCCCTGGCGGGCGCTGCGAAGCATGCCAGGGCGATGGAACGGTGATAGTCGAAATGCGATTTTTAGCGGACGTCGAGCTGGTGTGCGAGGAGTGTCGCGGGACACGCTACAAGAGCAGCGTTCTCGACGTGACGTTCAAAGAGAAAAATATTCACCAGGTGCTGCAGATGACGGCGCGCGAGGCGCTCACATTTTTTGCGGCCTACCCGAAAGTGACAATGAAGCTGCGCGTACTGGACGAGGTGGGACTCGGCTATCTGCGGCTGGGGCAATCCGGCACCACGCTTTCCGGTGGCGAGGCGCAACGCTTGAAACTGGCGGCGCATCTCATCCGGCAGGAGAACGCCGGCATTCTGTATATTTTCGACGAGCCGACCACGGGCCTGCACTTCGACGATATTCAGAAATTGCTGACGGGGTTTCGCAAATTGATTGACGGCGGAGCTTCGGTGCTGATTATCGAGCACAATCTGGATGTGATTAAGTCTGCGGATTGGATGATCGACCTCGGGCCGGAAGGCGGAGACGAAGGCGGACACGTGGTGGCGGCGGGAACACCGGAACAAGTGGCGCGCAATTTACAATCGCATACGGGGAAGTTTCTGACGCGCGCCCTGAATGAACGCAACGGCAATGGCGCCAATCACGGAAATTCCGGCACTTCGCCAAAAACGAACGGGTCAGAAACTAATTCTACGGCGCAATGAAGCATCGAGCTGCTGTACGCGACTCTCAATCGGTGCGCTTCGCGCTCCTCGCTTTTTTCAGCTTCGCTTTCTCCTACCCGCCCTGCGCTTCTGCGCAATCTCACACAACCAGAACTCGCATTCACGTTCCGGACAACACTCCTGACCCGGCGCTCACTGCGGCGCGCGCTGCGATGGATCGCAAGGATTACGCCGAAGCGGTGCGGTTATACCAGGAATACCTCGCGAAGAAACCCGATGACGCGGATGCGCATTTCGATTTGGGCAATGCCTATGCGAGTTTGAAACAGGCTGCCGACGCGAAAAGTGAATATGAAAAAGCCATTTCGCTCGACCCGAAGCTCGATGCGGCGTACGTGAACCTCGGAATCACCTTGACGGAAACTGACCCGGCTGCGGCGATCGAACCGCTTCAAAAAGCTGCCGCGCTTCTACCGGATGAGGCTCGTCCGCAATTTCTACTAGGCTGGGCTTACGAGCGGTCCGGGAAAGCGCAGCTCGCGGTGGAACACTATCGAGCCGCGGAGAACCTTGACGAGAAGAATTCCGATATTCACTTTGCGCTGGGGAGAGTGCTTCTCACCTCCAATCAGCCGGCGGAGGCGGAGACCGAATTTCGCGCCGCGATAGCCTCCGACTCTTCCAATGCGCAGGCGCATCTCGGGCTTTCTCAGGCGCTCGCGGCTCAGAAAGAATCCGAGGAAGCCGCCGCGGAACTCAAAACATATCTCGAAGCGCAGCCAAATGATTCCGAAGCCCGCGTGAGCCGCGCCCTCGCGCTGGCCAAGCTCGACAAGAATGAGGATGCGCTTGCCGAACTCGATCGCGCCGCCGGATCGAATCAGGAATCTCTTTCGGCTCTAAGGCTTCGGGGGCAGATTCTGTTTCAGTTGAAACGCTACGACGACGCCATATCGGTGCTGGAGAAAGCGGCCAAGCTCGCCCCGCAGGATGCCGACATTCGCGCACAGATTGGTCACGTCTATCTCGAAAAGCACGCATATCCGAATGCGGCGCGAGAATTGCTTGTCGCGTTCAAAATGAATCCGCAGTCGAATGACGTGCTCGGCGAAGTTGTCGCAGCGGAATACCTCGGCAAGAATTACGAATCGGCCCTGAAGGCGCTCGATCTCTTGGCGCAGCGCGAGGAATTGCCTATGGGTACTGTTTTCATCCGTGCTACTTGTTACGATAAACTGGGGCAGGTGGCTCAAGCGCTCGATTGGTATCAGAAGTTCCTGCAATTAAACAAAGATGAGAACAACGACATGTATTTCGAGGCGACTGCGCGGGTGCGCTTCCTAACTCGCGAGCTGAAAGAGAAGAAGAGATAACCCGTGCTTCGTTTCGCTCCACTTTCGGCGTTGGCGCTGGTTTTCGCGATCGTAGCGACCTGCCTTGCAGCGCAGGAATATCACACTACTGACCAATGGCGGGCGAAATTTGAGCATGAGACAGATCCGGTTCGCAAAGCGAAGCTGCTGCTCCCGCTGGGGGAATCAGAATTCAAGGATGCGGAAAGCGCGCTGGCAAATGACAAATTTGCTGAGGCCGCAGATATTTTGAAGAAATACCTCGATGAGGCTCAATCGTGCGAAAAAGCGCTTGAAGATAAATTTCCGGATGCCGAAAAACACTCGAACGGTTACAAGCAGCTTCAGATTTCGCTTCGCGGATCGCTCAGGAGGCTGGATGCGATGATCGTCGGACTCAATGGTGACGATCGCAAGCCGTTCGTCGAGATTCGCGGCCAACTCGACGAAATCGATCGCCATCTGATTCATATGTTGTTCCCCAAACAACCGGCAAATGATGGAGTCGGGAAACCGCAGCAATAGGAGGCGCCATGCGGAATACGACCCTCGCGCTCGGATTGCTTGTAGCGTTTCTCGCACCTGCGGTCGCACGTCCGAATGCGCTCCCGGCGGCTCCTCAACAAAGGAAGGACTATCTAAGCGAAGGCGAAGCCGATCAGATTCGCGAAGCCTATGAACCAGCCGAACGCATCACCCTGTATATGAAATTCGCGGAGGATCGCCTGAAAAAATTTCAATACGAACTGAATCGCAAAGTGCAGGATCGCCGCCGCGCCGAAGTGCTGAACAATATGCTGAATGCCTACACCGGCTGCATGGACGATGCCGCTGACCAGATTGCGGTTGGGCAGGAGCGCCAGGCGGACATGCGCGGCGCGCTGAAGCTCATGAAAGCCAAGGGGAATGAGTTTCTCGACACTTTGGAAAAGCTGCAGGAGAAAGGTCAGGAACTTGACACCTACAGGGACACACTGCTCGACGCGATCGATGGCACCAAGGATGCGCTGACGGATGTTGACAACGCGCTGAAGATCGCTGCTCCGCCACCCATCCGGAGAAAACAACCGTGAAGCGTTCAACGGGGCGCTCTCGCCTGGTTCCCGGTGGCGAGCGCATTTTCCAGCGAATCTATACCCGCATCGGCTGCGAAGGCCGGCCGCCGCACTTTGTGGTTGAATACCATCCCTATGCGGATCTCACGCACACAATCCGGTTGCGCGAGGACACTGCATACGTCCGTATTTCTGATTTGCTGCGTGACGCGCCACGCGACGTATTCGAGTCGGCCGCAGGAATACTACTGGGCCGGCTATACCGGCGCCAGCCGCCCGGAGATTTCCTCGCGACGTATCGTAAGTACACTTACGCGCACTCCACACGGCGCAGATTGTTGGTCGTTCGCCAGCGACGCGCCCGGCGCGTCGAACACCAGCCGGCTGGAAGGCATCACGACCTCGGGCCGATGTTTGAGCGTTTGAATGCGCGCTATTTTGAGAATTTACTCGTGAAACCAAGGCTGGGCTGGAGCAATCGCGTGTGGCGGACGCAGCTTGGCTGTTTCGATCCCGCGCTTGAGCAGATTGTAATCAATCGCCAGTTGGACCGGAAGAATGTGCCCGAATACGTCGTGGCGTACGTTCTGTATCACGAAATGCTCCATCTGAAGCATCCCATGCGGTTCGCGCGCTGTCGGCGAGAGTCGCATTCACCGCGGTTTCGCACGGAAGAAAAGAAATTTCAGGATTACGACCGGGCGATGAAGTTTCTGAAGGCTTTTCCATCGTATTAAGCGCTGCAAGCGCTCACGACTCTACTCTTTCGAGAGTTTCTCGATTTTCTTTTGAACTTCCTTCGCGTCGGACGCGCCAGGCAGGACCTGGAGATATTCCTTGTAATATTTCACAGCCGATTGGTTGTCATGTTTTTTCTCGTACGCTTTGCCCAACAACAGCCGCGGCTTCGCGAAGTTGGGGCGCTGCTGGATGGCGTCGAGAAAACGGTCGATCGCGGCGTCCACGTCGCCCTTGTGGAGATAGAACATTCCCACTTCGATGTCCTGCTGGGCCGGTAGCGGATTGTAGGTGGCGGCGGCCTTGGCCTTCTCCGCATCGGATGAAATCGCTGGAGGTTCGTCCGGGGTAGCATCCTTCCCGCCCCTGTCATTCTCTGCGCGCGGTTTTTTTGAACTGGATTCCGTAGGTGCAGGAGGGGTGTCAGAGTCTTGCTGACTTTGCTCTGGCTGTTGCTGGCTCTTTTGATCGCCTTGCTGGTTTTGTTGTTTTTCTTGTTGTTGGGTGTCTTGCTGCTGAGCGGGCAAAGTGCCTGCGCCAATGAAAAGCAGCGAGGCGATAAATGTGAGGCGTATCATGGCGATTCGTATCCGTTAGATTCCGTTTGATATCATGAAAGTTGTCTTCGCCGCCCCTGCAGATTCAATGGCAGTGAACGGCGAATTTGCTCACTTAGTGTAGCGCTTATCAATGGAACTTCGTGAAAAAGTCGCTAACCTTCCCGCACAGCCCGGGGTGTATCTGTTCCAGGACGCGGCGGGCACGATTCTGTACGTGGGCAAGGCGCTGTCACTGCGCGGCCGCGTGCGCTCCTATTTTCTCGACAAGACGATTCAAGATGCCAAGACGGGATCGCTTGTTCGTGAGATTGCCGATCTCGGATACATCGTCGTCGACAACGAGAAGGAAGCGCTGGCGCTCGAAAACAATCTCATCAAGAAATATCAGCCGAAATTCAACGTCCTGCTTCGCGACGACAAGACGTATCCCTACATTCAATACACGGCGTATGAAAAGTATCCGCGCGTTTACGTAACGCGCCGCCTGAAGAAGGATGGGTCGATCTATTTTGGGCCGTATTTTCCAGCCAACCTTGCCTATCGCATGGTCCACCTGATCCACAAACACTTTCTTGTGCCGTCTTGCACGGTGGATCTCACGCGTAGACATCCGCGGCCCTGTCTTCAATATTACATTCACCGCTGCCTCGGCCCTTGCGTGGAAGGATTGGTGACCGACGAGCGCTATATGGGAGCTGCGCGCGACGTTCGGTTGTTCCTCGAAGGGCGCCGCAACGATCTCTCGCGCAGTCTCGAAGGGCGGATGAAGAGCGCGTCCGAGAGCGAGCGTTTCGAGGAAGCCGCCGGGTATCGCGACCTTCTGCGCACGCTCGCGGAAATGGAAGACCGCCAGAAAATCGCAGCAGCCTCGGGTGATGACACCGACGTGATTGCCTGGTACGCCGAGCCCCCGCAGGTGGCCGTGAATCTGTTTCATATACGGGGCGGACGGGTCGTCGACCGGCGGGATTTTTACTGGGAGAATCAGGAAGAGTTCAATCCGGCCGAGTTTCTTCCTTCCTTGCTGAAGCAGCTGTACCTGGACACTGCATATCTTCCTCGCAATATTCACACACCGGCTGACTTCGAGGAACGCGAAGTGCTCGAGGAGGTTCTCAGCGAGCAAGCGAAGCATCGCGTGGAGATTTCGAATCCTCAGCGCGGCAAGAAGCACCACTTCCTTGAACTTGTCGAAAAGAATGCGCAGCATTCTTTTGTTCAGCGTTTCCGGGTGTTGCGCCCGTCGTCCGCAGCGATTGCGGAGGCGCTCCAAGCGGCGCTTGGACTTCTCGAGCCGCCCAAGCGGATCGAGAGTTTTGACATCTCGCACACGCAGGGCACCGAGACAGTGGCATCAATGGTCGTGTGGGAAACCGATCGAATGAAGAAATCCGACTACCGGAAATTCATCATTCGCGGAGAAGCGGCCATGGAAGGCGAAGCCGCTCAGCCCGGCGGACTGTTGCGCGATGATTTTTCCAGCATGCGCGAAGCTGTCGGCAGGCGTTATCGCCGCCTGCTGGAGGAAAGCAAACCGCTACCCAGCCTGATTTTGATCGACGGAGGCATTGGTCAGCTGCACGCAGCCGCCCAGGCGCTGGAAAAACTCGAGATCATTAATCAGCCGATGGCCAGCATCGCAAAGAAAGAGGAAATTCTTTATGTGCTCGGGCGTGAGGATGAACCCATCGTTCTCGACCGCCACTCTCCCGTGCTGCAGCTGATCCAGCAGATTCGCGATGAAACGCACCGATTTGCCATCACTTTCCATCGCCAGCGAAGATCCACCCGGCGTTTGCGTACTTCGCTGACTGAAATTCCTGGAGTTGGCCAGGTCACCGCTCGCAAACTTCTCCGCAAGTTTGGAAGCGTCGCGCGGATTAAGGAATTGACCCTCGAAGACCTTGCCGGCGAGCTTCCGCGCGCCCAGGCCCAGCGCGTGTTCGCCGGACTGCGCGAGTCGAGTGCGCCGACGCCGACAGTCAGGTAAACCATCCGCGCGACATGCAGGGGCGCTTTGCTTGCTGTCCCTATAAGCCTGTGCTACTGTGACGTTTGGAGGTGAAAGATGGGTGACAACAACGCCGGGTCAAAGGCTAGCTTTTTCCTTGTCGGCCTGGGCATCGGAGCAATTGTAGGCCTGCTCTTCGCACCGAAATCGGGTGAAGACACGCGCGACTATCTAAGCGGCAAGGCCGATGAAGGCCGTGAGTATGCGCAACGCAAAGCTCGCGAACTGCGCGAGCGCGCGGAAGATCTGATCGAGCGCAGCAAGGAAATTATGGCGCGCCAGAAAGACGGTCTTTCGGCCGCGGTCGAAGCGGGAAAAGAAACGTACAAGCGCGAATCAAAGGTCTCGTAGTTCGGTCTGGCAGGTTCGTTTCGTAAGGTGACGCGGATGTCCGGCTGGATCCAAGCGTTCATCGTCATAGCGGCGGTCGCCATCGTGATTCAGATGGCGATCCTGCTGGGCATTTTCTTTCAGGTGCGGACTGCGATTGAGCAGTTCGCACGAATCGCCACGGACCTGCAGACCCGGATTGATCCCATTCTTCTGCGCACGAACAGGATTCTCGAAGATTCCGAGGATCGAGTTGCCAGCATCATGGGCGACGCGGCGGAAATCACGCGCGTCGCTCGCGGCTCAGCGCAGAAGATTGACCGCGTGTTCACCGATGCCGTCGAACGGCTCCGCGTGCAGATTATTCGCGCGGATCACATTTTGACCGGAACGCTGGAAGTGGTGGAAGAATCCGGCATGAAATTCAAACGAACGCTGTGGACGCCGATTCAGCAGGCTTCAGCGATTTTGAAGGGCATGAAGGTGGCGATCGATATGCTTCGCGGACAGAACCGGCGTCCCGAGCCGGACGCAGCGACGGCGGACGAAGAGCTCTTCATCTGATTTTCAGCGACCGAAATTCCCAACCATTAGACTCTGAATTCCACCGCAGAAATTTTCCTGACTTAAAAACTTAGCGGATCCAGCCGCCGCCCAGAACCGATTCGCCGGAATAAAAGACGGCGGCCTGGCCCGGGGTGATTGCGCGCTGCGGCTCTCGGAATGTGATGCGGGCGGTAGTGGCATCGAGCGGGGTGATTTCTGCCGGCGCAGGTTCGTGGCGGTTGCGGACTCGCACCATTGCTTTGATGGAATTGCCGGGCGGCGCGATCGAAATCCAGTTCACACCGCGAACTTCACACGTTGTGCTGCGCAGGTCCTGATCTTCGCCGACAACAAGGCGGTTGGTGGAGCGGTCGAGCGCTACAACGTAAAGCGGGCGGCCGGCAGCGACACCGATTCCCTTCCGCTGGCCCACCGTGTATTGATGCAAGCCTGTATGGCGGCCGAGGACCTCGCCGTTGGTCGTGACGATCTCGCCTGAATCATCCGGCAGATGACTTCCCTGCTCCTGCAAGTAGCCTTCGATGAAGCGCACGTAGTTGCCTGTCGGCACGAAGCAGATTTCCTGGCTTTCCGGCTTTTCGGCGACGGGGACGCGTAGACGGCGCGCGATGTCGCGAACTTCCTGCTTCGATAATTCGCCGAGAGGAAAATCGGTGCGCGCAAGCTGTTCCTGCGAGAGCCCGAAGAGGAAATAAGATTGATCCTTCGATTCGTCCACGGCGCGCAGCAGTTCGTAGCGGTCGGAGTGCCGATTGTGGCGGACGCGAGCGTAGTGGCCGGTGGCAATGCGTTCGGCGCCAATCTGCCGCGCGGTGATGAGCAGTTGGTCGAACTTCACGTGATTGTTGCAGAGAGTGCACGGAATCGGGGTGCGGCCTTCGAGGTAGTCATTGACGAATGGCCAAATGACAGTGTTCTCGAATTCGCGCTCGAAGTTCACCACGTAGAAAGGGACGCCGAGATGCTCGGCGACGCGACGAGCGTCGTAGACATCGTCGATCGAACAGCAGCGGTGCTGTGCGGTCGCACTGCTTTCTTCCTGCGGCAGGCGGCGTTGGTTCCAGAGCTGCATTGTGAGGCCGACCATGGCTTGGCCGCGGTCGTGGAGGATGGCGGCGACGGTGGAGCTATCGACGCCACCGCTCATTGCGACGGCTGTGGTGGCGCCTGCGGACACCAGGGCGATGTCGCGATGGCGCTCCGAAAGCGTCGCGGTCTCGTGGACCAAAGGCGCACAGGCAAGAGTGCCTGTGCCACTAGAAGGCGAGACCGCTG
>Ga0126381_100003333_pt1 | contig 17472 bp, 16 predicted proteins | sample PanSoiMetPlot_28_FD_96465 | JGI IMG/M metagenome (GOLD analysis project Ga0126381, IMG submission 96465) | Tropical forest soil microbial communities from Panama - MetaG Plot_28 | ecosystem: Environmental > Terrestrial > Soil > Tropical forest > Bulk soil | place: Panama | collected 2016-02-17 | reverse complement strand
ATTTGGTTCAACGCTGAAACCCTCGGAAAACGTGCGGCTGCAGGCATTTGAAGTGGCGGATGGCGAAAAGCCTGACGTGCTGCACAGGCTATTAAGTAAGGAGACCGGGCGCTGCCTGATTTTCTCGCGAACCAAACGCGGCACAGAGCGAATTGCTAAGAGCCTAAACCGCCAGGGAATCAACGCGGCGATGATCCACGGGGACCGCTCGCAATCCCAGCGAACTGCGGCATTAACCGGATTTCAGCGCGGGCAGTACCGCGTGCTCGTCGCGACCGATGTGGCTGCCCGCGGCATTCACGTGCAGGATATCTCCCATGTCATTAACTATGACCTTCCGGATGTGGCCGCAAACTTCATTCATCGTGTTGGGCGTACGGGACGAGCCGGCGAGCGTGGCCTTGCTTCGACCCTCTTCGTGAGAGAGCAGCGGACAGAGTTGTTCCAGTTGGAACGGACACTTGGGATTCGGATGGACCGAGTTTCCACGAATGGTGGGTCGTTCGAGAAGATCGTGCACACGCGTCGACCAGGCATGGAGCACCTCCAGGCGACACCTGGCCCCAAGATGGTTCGTTTGCCGGGGGAATTCCTACAAGCACAAATGGAAGGCTAATTTTCCGCCGGGAGAACGACCGCCCTTTTGGAGATGGTCGTACCCTGAAACGCATAAGTGTGCCATCATGTATATGCCGCGTTTGGTGCTCTTTCGAATCCTCGCGAAGCTATTCAAGGGGCTCCTAAGGTCACACTTGCGACTGTTACCGTTTCGGAATGGTGGATATTTGTGAGTGATGCGGTGGTCCTACAATACGTTGGGTTTGAAAGCAAGGGAGCGGTCCGCGAATATGCCTTCACCCTTCGCGGGATCGACGGCGCATCGTCTGAGTACTTTGTGACCATTGCGAACGACGCTTTCGTAGCGCATCGCGTGCGCTATCAGGATGCGCCGGATATCTGCTCGCTCCGGCTTCACCGGGAATTCGCCACGCGGACGCACCATCCTCCCTCCACGCGCTTCTCTGTCACGGACGCAGAACTGGCGGATTACCAGGACGCTCACGCCCCGAAATCGAAGCCCAGCGCCTCCGCCCCCAGGGAAGACGAGTCTTGATGTCGGGCACCTCATTGAACTCCACCGAGTTAGGAGAAATTCTTGGCACGAGGCATTGAAGACGAGTTTGGCCACGTTCGGCAGCTCATCCTAATAGGTAAGGAGCGCGGCTACCTGCTGTACGATGAGATTAACGATAGTCTGCCCGCAGATGTCCATTCATCGCAGGAAATTGATGACCTCCTCTCCACCTTAGAGCGTCAAGGTATTGAGATCTACGAAGACATTGCCACAGCAAACGCAACGCGTGCCGCTGCAAATGCCGCGGAGGGTCCCGAACCCGACCCGAAAGAGGACCTCGCTGCAGAAGCTGACCTGGACCTGAGCGTCGGCGTGGACCCCAAATCCCAGGATCCGGTTCGCATCTATCTCCGCGAAATGGGCTCAGTGCCGCTGCTCACGCGCGAAGGCGAGGTAGTCATCGCCAAGCGCATCGAGCGCGGGCAGCTCGTGGTCATGAAGGCCATCACACGCTTGCCCATGGTCATTAAGGAAATTATTGCCGTTGGCGAAAGCTTGCGCACAGGTGTGCGATCCATCAAGGAAATTGTTCAGTTCGAGGATGAAGAGCTCACCGAAGAAAAACTTGCCACGATGACCAAGCAGACTCTTCGGCAAATTGGGAAGATCACGGAGCTCTACAATACGGCGCTGAAGCAAACGGAAAAGCTCGCGAAGACGCCAAAATCCAGACGGCAGTCCTATCTCCGAGTCAGATGGCGCGTTGCCCGGACCCGCATCCAAATTTCTCTGGCGATGCGCGACATCTCTTTCCATTGGCTGGAGAAAAAACGGCTCATCGACACAGTGCGTTCGGCGGTCGAGCGCCTGCACGGCATCGAGCGCGAAGCACGCCGCCTCGAGCGGCGCGTGAACGCCTCCCTCGGTGATGTCGCCGCTGAAGCTCGCAAGGAGCTGCGCGCGCGCCGCGCCCAGCTGAGCGAGATCGAACAATCGAGCGAAGTGGGGCTGACTAGCCTCAAACGCACCCTCACGCTCATCCAGCGGGGTGAAGCGCAAGCCCTCCAGGCCAAAAAAGAACTGACTGAAGCCAATCTTCGACTGGTCGTTTCCATTGCCAAGAAATACACCCATCACGGCCTTCAGTTTCTGGACTTGATCCAGGAAGGCAATCTCGGGCTGATGAAAGGCGCCGACAAGTTCGACTGGCGCCGCGGTTACAAGTTCTCCACCTACGCCACCTGGTGGATTCGCCAGGCCATCACGCGGGCCATCGCCGACCAGGCGCGCACCATCCGTGTTCCGGTTCACATGATCGAGGTCATCAATAAGCTTGCCAAGTGCACTCGCCAGCTCGTGCAGGAGCTTGGCCGCGAGCCCACTTCGGAGGAGCTGGCCAAGCGGTTGGACATGAGCATCGAAAAAGTACGGCAGACGCGCAAGATCGCCCAGACACCCATATCCTTCGAGACTCCTATCGGTGAAGAGGAAGACGCTCATCTGGGCGATTTCATCGAAGACAAGGATGTGGTCTCGCCATCAGATGCAGCCGTCAGACTCAGCCTGAGGGAAACGATGGCCTGTGTGCTGAAGAAGCTCAGCCCTCGCGAGGAACGTATCATCCGCATGCGTTTCGGGTTTGAGGACGGAAATCAGCGCACCCTCGAAGAAGTCGGGCAGGTGTTCGCCGTAACCCGCGAACGCATTCGTCAGATTGAGGCCAAGGCGCTGCGCAAACTACGCCACCCGTCGCGCTCCAGCCACGTCCGCACGTTTCTGGAAGGTTCGTTCTGATGTCGTTTCGTTTATCCAAATTCTGCATTCGGTATCCAGGAAGGGAGGTCGCATGAAAAGTCTTTTTGTCGGAAACTTGAATTTTCAAACCACGGAGGCCGATTTGACGGCGCTGTTCCAGCCTTTTGGGCAGGTCGGGCGCATTCATATTGTCACCGATCGGGAAACAGGCCGAGCTCGCGGTTTTGCTTTTGTGGAAATGCCCAATGACGCGGAGGCAGCGAAGGCCATTGCTGCTCTCGACGGGAAAGAAATGGGAGGTCGCAACCTCAAGGTCAACGAAGCGCGGCCCAAGGGCGAGCGCCCCCCGCGCAGCAATAGCGGTGGCGGACGCCCCGCTGGTGGTCGTGGTCGCAGCGGATTCTCGCACGAGGACTATCGAGAGTCTGCCCGCCAGCCGCGCGAGCCGCGCTGGTAAGCCTACGACTATCAATAAAGGTAGAATAGAACCGGACTTCTGAGGAGACCTATGAGCATCACCTTCCAAAAGCGTCAGAAGGAACTCAAGCGTCAGGAAAAGCAACGGGCGAAGGCGGAAAGGCGTGAGCAGAGAAAAGCCGCCAAACGCGCAGAAGAGGCACAACGCACGCCGACAACCCCGTCTTCGGACACCGAACAGCAGCTTCAATCTGACAACAAACAGCCGGTCCCGCCCGGATAAATCGGAAGTAATCCATTTTTACGCGAAATCTGTAGAAGAGCCGTTTCACTGATGAAGTATTCCAACTTGAGTGGGGTTGCAGCCTGCTGAGAAGGCAAGCCTCAAGCGCCGTCGTCGCACCTAATCCTTACGTGCGCGGATGTCTTCGTCTTCGCGAGGTTAGCCATGCGCGAGTATGCTGGCTTGGACGCAAGGGACATGTGAAATGCAAATATCGAGAGGACATGCAAGACGGGCTCCTTGTCAGCAGTCTTGGTCGGGTGAAAAACCAAACTTTGTCGGATAAACCTTGCTTCAATAGAGCAACACCGCCAGCCTGAAACGGGTAAACCTCAAAGATTCTTTCTGCGGGCAGGCGCCCACTGCGGCAGACTTGTAGCGGCCAGACCGAATTTCTCTCTCGAGATTTTCAGGCAGCGGGGAGAGATTGGGCGTTTCGTAATGCACCACGTATCTTGGCTTGCTGCTGCCCCAAAAGGCGTCGTCGAGCTCGCAGCTCTTCCGAGCGTCTTTCGTCATTTTGAGCAACCGCAAGCCGCGCGCGGCTAGGAGGTCCCCCACGCGTTTTTCTTGTTCCTCGATCGAGACAACTGCGACGGACCGGGCAAAATCCTCCACCGCGTACAATTCCTCGCACCCCTCGACCACGGCTATCCCGATGGAATCGATCGCATCATCGAGGATGTTCGCGCGGTGCCCAGGGGAATGCATCCAGCCGTCGTGGAACTTGTCGGTGGAGTCTGCCATCCCAATATTCTCGGTAATGTGGCTGAAGTTCATCCCCGCCTCCCGGGCCCGAGTCGCCAGATCGGATTCTCCTGGTACTTGGTGCTCAAGGACATCCTGTTTTGCCATCAGTTCGGCATGCTTGCGTGCCGCCCGCGCCAGACCCTCATCCCATCTCAAAAGCGGGAAATGCCTTGCTGCACGTTCGCGATTCACCGAATCAAACAGGAGTTTCTCTGCATCAGGGATCTTTTGCTGAGCCAGGCAGGCCTGCGAAAGAACGAATACGTACACAATCACCTGGGTTGCCTTGGAACTGAAACGATTCCTTGTCATGGCATACTCCTCACCTCTCACAAGTACGGACAGGATCATAGCGATGGCGCCTTCGCACCTCGATCGGAAGGCGTATCCTGCCACGAGCGGCGCTCTATGACCTATGGCAACCACCCTTCGCGCTCAAGTATGCTCTTGAAACCGGGGTCGTCGAGAGAAACGGCCTGAAAGTAATTGCCCTTCAATTCGCGATTCCACCAGGCCCCGGTTGTCCTCCGTTCTTCGGGAGTCGTGAAGTGATACTCATATAACAAGGCACGGACGTATTTCGGCGGTCTGTTCGGAAAAGGATTCTTGTCGATGAGCGAGAGAGTATTCGCGTCATTTTGCAAAAGCTTCGCCATGAAATTCACGAACCACGGTTCCTCCCAGTACGGCGTAAATCCGGCGAACCACATGAGCCAGTCGAGGCGCAGATGATAAGGCGCGATTTGGGGCGGGCGGCGGTAAATGTTCCCCGGTTTGCCCGCGAACTCATATTCCCGCCATAGCGTTTGCGGAGTGATTGCTGCCTCATCTGTTCCTTCGACGACTACCTCGTATCTCGGGCGCGTGATTGTTCCGAAGGCCCCGTAAGAATTCACAAGATGGAGAGAGTCGTAAGAAGTGTTCATGGCCTGAGAGGGCGAGATGAGGTTTTGGACGGGGCGGACGCTCAAATAGCCGACGACGGCGGCAAGCGCGAGAACCGCATACTGAAAGTAACGAGGAAACTGAAGGAGGGGTTGCGGCGCCATAGGCAAGATCTTGCTGAGCAGCTTGTCGTTCAGCGTTGATGTTGCCAGCACCATAGTGAGCAACCCGAGGAAAGAAAAATTGCCGCTTACCATCAGCCAGCCGTGGAAGAAAAGAGTGATGAGTCCGGCAATGGCGGCGATCGCCGGAGTCGCGAAATATGCGAACGGCACTATGAGCTCCGTAAAGTGGTTGAAGAGAACCCCGAACTGATGGACTGGCTTCGGAAACCAGTTGAAATACCACGAGAGCGGATTGGGCATCGGCTGGGTTTCGTAATGATAATACAGACACGTCAAATCTTTCCAACAAGAATCGCCGCGCAGCTTTATCAGCCCCGCGCCGAACATGGTGCGGAAGAGCATCCACCTGATGAGAAAAATCACGATAAGGCTAGGCGCAGTTTTTTCGTCGCCCAGGAACACAGCGAGAACTCCAGCCTCCAGAAGCATCGTCTCCCAGCCAAAACCGTAAAAGGTCTGCCCGACGTTCACGAATGAAATGTACAAAAGCCACATCGCTCCCCAGACAAGCGCGGATACGAGCCAGCCGCGCTTCTCGGAGAATCCGGACAGGGCGAAAAGCGAAAGCGCGATTCCGAACCAGGAGGCGAGCCTAAAGGCCCAGTCTTTGGGAAAAAAGAAGAACAGGCTTGGAGAATCCGAGAAGGAAACGACTTTCACGAAATTGGGAACGGGCAGGATTCCCCTCTCTCCCAAAAGTGGGACAAACTGGTTCAGGGCGATGAGGAACGCTATGAGGTAGACGAGCGCAAGCCCTCTTTGGAAGACAAGGCGGGTCAGCCAATAGTCGTGGCCGCGAAAGTAACCCAAGAACTTTTGCGATGGTATTCGCATTTACTCCGCTCCTCTGCGTCCTTGGGCGATTGTGCAAGTTCCTTTGCCTTTGCGGAGTTCACTGCTAGTCAGGGTAAGCTCGGCCGCAGCGGGCCAATCTTTTGGTTCCAAGACGCCGCCGGTGACCTCGACGCGATCACTAAAGCGAAAGTTGTCCGGTGCGAGAGCGATGGAGAACTCCTTTGTGTCGTCCCCTGACGCCCCTGATCTGGAGAACATACCTGCCGGCAGGAACCTGAGAAAAATTGAACTTTCCGTCCGACCCGGTGACCGTGGTAGCGCCGGTTGCGAGGAGCGCAACTTGGATCTTGGCCAATGGCTCGCCGCCCTGGGCAATGGTGACGATGCCGCTAACGTCCGCCGCGGGAACCGATGTGGCTACCGCGAGCGAGCTGAGAAGGATCAGGGGGGCGATGCCAGGAAGTGAAAAGCAAGAGATGCCTTGCGCAGATATTGTCGAGCGACGACTAGGCTGGATCCCATAGGCCCTCCGCGTAATGTGGCGGACCAAAGAAAAGTACTTCAGGAACCAAACGTGCTCCGAATTCCTAATTCACGGCCCAGCAGACTGTCAAAAAGACCATCGGATGGGCCTTGGCTCGGTTCTGATGGTTTGGAGCACTTCCAAAGTACATCATTGAACGACGGTTCGCTCATCTCTTGCAAAAGTTTTTGATGCCTTTGAAAAAATGGCCGCAAGTAAGGACATCGAAGTCGTAAACCTTTTGCAGGTCGGCTTTCTGGCGAACCTCATAGGCTATGCTGGCAGACCCGCAAAGGCATGGGAGTTCATGGGCGGGGCAACGAGGAAACTGGCAAAAAAGAGACCGCGCGATATGGCGGACCGCCAACTAACAGAGACTGCTAAAGAAACGGCACTCAGATTCGGTCAAAGCGAAGGGAAGACGAGCCAGTAGTGCGGGCGAAGCACGTCATGGGGATTGGCCTAGAGTCGGTCATTGTGATATCACCTTCCGGCGACCTGCCGCGGTCCGCCTATAGGCGATATCACTTCCGTGCCAGTTGATTCTTCACTGAAAGTTGATATCAGCTTCGGCAGCGACGGCTCACCAGCCTCTCCCGCGAAAAGCTCTCAGAGTACTGAGCGGTATTAAGACCCTCCCATCTTTTGCCTCTTTTTGCCGTTCATGTTTTCGGGCGGCCGCCACAGGCTCGCGCGAATGCGAACGCGGTGCGGCTCACGGGTGAAGACCTACACGATCTGCTATAACAGACCAATGCGTTCACACGATTGTGGGCCCCGACCTGCGCAGCTCAAATGGCTCCTTAATTCTGATCCGACCGTCCGTTGGCAGGTCATGAGGGACCTCACGGGTGAACCCCCCGACGCGATTGCCGCAGAGCGCGCTCGCGTCGCGACTGAAGGCTGGGGAGCCCAACTTCTCGCGCGCCAATCTCTTGCGGGGAACTGGAGTGGCGATGGCTTGCGGCGGCCGGATTTGCCCATGCAGGACCGCCGCTTACTTGTCACGCTCTACACTCTGGCTGTCTTGATGGACCTCGGTCTCGAGCCCGCGAGCAAGCAGGCTCGCAAAATGATCGACCGCGTGGACAAGCATCTGGTATTTAAGCGGCTCGACAGCCGGCCTTACCTTCAAGGCGAAACCGAGCCCTGCATCAACGGCAGAATCCTCGGCATCGGTGCGTACTTCGAAGAACCGAACGACGCATTGGCCAATCAACTTTTATGCGAGCAACTCGAAGATGGAGGCTGGAACTGCGAAGCACCCAAAAGCCAGCGTTCTTCCTTCCATACCACCATCTGCGTGCTTGAAGGGCTGCTCGAATACGAACGAGCAGGGCGCAAATCGACAGCCGTCACCAAGGCCCGTAAGCGCGCCGAAAACTATCTGCTCGAGCGCCGCATGTTCCGCTCGCTTCGATCCGGCAAAGTGATCGACAACCGCTGGCTCCGCTTCTCGTTCCCAACGTTCTGGCACTACGACGTCTTGCGCGGACTCGATTATCTGCGCAATGCAGGGATCAAACCCGACAGCCGTGTCCGTGAGGCCATTGAGACTGTGATTAAGCGCCGGCACCGAAACGGACGCTGGCCGCTCAACTTCCTTCATCCCGAGCATATTCCAGTGGAGATGGAGACTGGTGTCGGCAGGGCAAGCCGCTGGAACACGCTGCGCGCTCTCCGAGTCCTGCGTTGGTACAACAACTCAACGTCGTAGGTGTGACTTGGGCCTGCTCACGCGATACGTGAGGAAGTCAGAAGCTGCGCAAGAGATCACCTCGTGGGCTCGAGGCGGACGACATAGGAGTGAAAATCATGCCTCGCGAGCTTCACGTCGGCTTGCTCTGTCACTGACCGCGGTTCGCCTGGGTTCTAAGTGCTGTATCGCTTCCAGCCCGGAGCATGTGATAACTTCTTTCTTCCGATGGACCCTCGGGATTCAAACCACAACGGAGGTCTTTCAGTGAAGAGCTTCATTGGCATTCTCTCAGCCGCATTGCTCCTTGGGCTCCGGGCAACAGCAGCTCAGGCTCCTGCCATTGGGGTCGACCTCCACCTGCATCCCTTCAATGTCTGGGCCGTGCTGGGGATCGATTCCCAGGATTCGCGAGTGGAGAAATACGCCGCTGTTGCCGGCAGCCTCGCCCTTGAACTTAAGGCGCAACGTGTAGGCAAGCACACCGGGGGCCTATACGAGAGCGGCGGTCGCGGTTGGGTGGCGATGCCGACGGCGGAGGGTGAGCAGGTACTCAAGCCTGGCGAGTGGAATGACCTGGAAGTTTCAGCGCATAGCGCACACATCGTTACACAACTCAACGGAACAAAGCTTGTGAACTTTGCGGATTCGTCGCCCCACTTCACCGACGGTGTAATCGGTTTGCAGATTCATACCGGCGGCGGCGTCAAAATGCGGTGGAAGGACATTTATATCAATCAGCGATAAGGCATTGCGTGGTTTTTGTAAATCCCGGTGTTTTGACGGGTTTCCCGCCTCGTAATTCCAGAAAGTACTAATCGCTACGACTTGGATGGAGAGGTACTGATTCGGATTCTGTCGGAAGCAAAGTGCCGCCTGGTCGCACCCTCACTCCAGTCGGCGTACGCCTACGAGCAAAGCCTGCGCATTACATATACGTTACGACATCCGAAAGAATACGGTGAGCCACGACAGAAACTTGTATAACCAAGACATCGGACCCCGCTGGACTTCGAACGTGGCGGGTGGACCAGGCGAAGTCCAAGAAGGGGAGATCGCCTCGATAAAGATTCGCTGGGATGCTACGGTTTGACTGGTGCTGGGCAAAGCTTCGTTAGTCGTCGTACTCGACAGGGAAACGAGCGTAGCATGCTGAGTGTGCGGCGCTCGGCGGAATGAGGAGGAAGGATGCCACTGCGAGATCTGGCACTTGCCGGGCGAACGCTGCGGAATAGTCCCATCTTCACGCTGACAGCCGCCGTGACGATCGCTTTGGGAGTGGGCGCGAGCACGGCCATCTTCAGTGTAACGAATGCGGTGCTGCTGCGACCGCTTCCGTATAAGGACCCTCAGCAATTGGTCATCCTGGCGAGCGACATGCGGAATCGCGGAGTGAAGGACTTTCCGTATTCGAACGCGGAGTTTCTTGACCTGCGAGACGGTACGAAACAGGAGTTCGAGGGACTGGCGGGCGTCTTCACGTTTCCGCTTACGCTGACTGGCGATGATGGCCTACCGGAACAGGCCAACATAGGCGTGGTGACGACGAACTACTTCCGACTGGTAGGGGCGAGAATCGTGCTTGGCCGCGATTTCAACGACGATGACGGCCAGCCACAGCCGCCTCGCCCCGCGCCAGGCACGCAGACCACAACGCCTCCACCGCCGCGGCTGCCGATCATGGCGATCATCAGCCACGAATACTTCCAACGGCAGTTCGGCTCAAATCCCAACGTAATTGGAAAAGTTCTCAATCAGGGAAAGCCGTTCAGTCCGCGAATTGTGGGTGTGCTTGCGCCGCACTTTCAGATTTACTTTCCAGCATCTGCCGATCTGGAAACCGCACCCGATATCTGGACAGCCAATCGCCTCGGGTACGACGCGGCACAACGAAACAACGTGTCCATGCGCGTCATCGGCAGATTGAAGCCAGGCGTGACGATTGAACGCGCGCAAGCCGCTGCGGATCAAGTGACCGCCGAAACACGGAAGAACTTCGTGATTGAAAACACAGCGGGGTATGCGATTCGAGTAGTGCCGATGCGACAGCATCTGGTCTCCGAAGTGCGGCCGGCGATTCTGGCGCTGATGGGCGCCGTGATTTTTCTTTTGCTGATTGCGTGCGCTAACGTGGCTAACCTCTTGCTAGTCCGCGCTTCTTTGCGCGAGCGTGAACTGGCGGTTCGCTCGGCTATCGGCGCGAGCTGGTGGGACTTGGCGAAGCAAATCCTTTCCGAGGCATTGTTGCTGGCGGCCATCGGGGCGGCGGGCGGGTTGGGCATTGCGTGGGCGGGAATTCACGAACTGCTAGCCATCGCTCCGGCGCAGCTGCCGCGGCTGGATACGATTCGAATCGATTCGGCGGTGCTGATCTTCACGATCGTGGCGAGTCTGGTGGCCGCAGCCATTTTCGGGTTGGCGCCAGCGTGGCGAGCGGCGCGCCCGGACGTGATGATGGTGCTGCGCGGGACAAGCCGAAGCGAAGGACTGGCAAGCGGCGGGCTTTCGCGGAGGATCGTGGTAGGAGTGGAAGTCGCGCTGGCGTATGTGCTGCTGATCGGCTTGGGCTTGATGGTCCGCAGCTTTATGGACCTGCAGAGGATTGATCCGGGGTTCAGTCCTCAAGGCCTGCTGACCTTTCAAGTGGCGACAGACCGCGCTCTGCAAAAGCCGGAGGAACGAGCTGTGGCAACTCGTCAGCTCGAGGAACGCCTACGGGCGATTCCCGGGATTCATAACGTGACCGCGGCGACTCCGTTTCCACTGACGGGCGGTTACAGCCCAATTCGTTGGGGCAAGGAAGAGGCACTCTCGGACCCGACCAAGTACATGGCGGTGGACCCACTGATCGTGCTCCCGGGCTACTTCGAAACCATGCACACAAAGCTGCTCGAGGGCCGCACATTCACGGACGAGGACAACCAGCCGGGTCACACGCAAGTGGTGGTGGACAAAGTGCTGGCGGACCGGGCATTCCCAGGCCAGTCGGCAATCGGCAAGAGGATTCTGATTCGTATTCAGACACCCGAGCCGGTGTGGGTGGAGATCATAGGCATGGTGGAGCACGAACGCGGAGTGTCGCTGAGCGAGCCGGGGCGGGAGCAAGTTTACTTCACGGATGCTTACGTTGGTTCCGGGGCTGTGACCTTTTGGGCTCTACGGACGGGACCAGCTCCGGGCAGGTACGCGGAGGATGTTCGCGCGACGCTGAAGGCATTCGACCCGCACCTCTTGATCACCGACATGCTGCCCATGGACGCCGTGGTGGAAAAGGCCCAGGCGGGAACGCGATTTCAGTTGATGCTGATCGGCTCCTTCGCGGTGATCGCGGCTCTGCTGGCGGGCGTGGGATTGTATGGCGTGCTGGCGACGGTGGTGCGGCAGCGCACCGCGGAAATCGGGATTCGCATGGCGCTGGGCGCGCAGCCGAGGAATATTTTTCAGTTGGTTGTGGGTCAAGGGTTGCGGCTAACGGCCATCGGCGTCGTAGTCGGGCTCTTTGCAGCGTTTGCGGTAACGCGCGAGATGGCTTCAATGCTGGTGGGAATCAAAGCGACGGACCCGTTGACGTTCGTAGCGATGGCTGTGGTGTTCTTCTTAATTGCGGCGATTTCGGCGTGGCTGCCGGCGTCGCGGGCGGCCGGGCTGGACCCCAGGGCGGCGCTGCAGGAGTAAGTTGACCGACTAAGGTGCGGCCGCCTCAGAGGGCGTGACGTTGCTATGTAGGGGGGTTCAAAACGCAGTTCGGGCATTCCATACTGTTTTCCATTCGGCCACAAAGAGCAACGGAAACGAAAGCGCTCGGCATGCCCACAGTGGCCGGAGCACCCAACTGCGGGCTCAGCTTCAAAGCTCGTTGCTTTGCCATTAACGCGGTCGGCCCACTTTCCTCGTGCGTCTCTTCTTCCGCCGCACTGCGCCGGTGCGCGAACCACGACTAGAGGAAGAGCGCCGCCCTGCACGAGAACCGGACCGACCTCTCGAACGGTATTTCCGGCGACGGGGATCGAGGGGACCGTGGCGTCGCTCTGGCTCGACGTAGGCCACGTACTCCACATATATTTCCTGTCCCGCGTACAGCGGCTCCTGCTGAAGCTCGTCCCTTTTAGCGTTAGCGTCTCGATAGGTCTCGAAAGGGCCACGGTTCAACACAGCCGGTCCTCGGCTCTTCACAACGTACGGCATAGACCGCACCTCACAATTGGCGGATTGCAGGTACGTCAGAGTCTAGCATGGCGCCTTTCAGGGTCAGCATGCCTCTTGGAGATCGCGCGGGCGTATAGCTAAATGAAGCCGCATCCCCGCAGGTCGATCCTCTTGTGTCGGTAACGCGAGAAGAAGACGGGCTGCTGGGCTCCGATTATTGGCCGCGAACCAGGAGGTCCTTGAGAGAACGAGTGGGCCGTCCACGGAAAACTCAGGTGGAGCGAGCAGGAATCGCAGCAAGGGATGGCTTCATGATTGACATCGGAGACTAGCCCGGTGGCAGCTGTGGCAGCTGTTTTTGTTGCGGCCGGTCGGAGCTGGCGCTATGCCAGCGCTCATCGGCCCAAGACGGTTTAATTTTTGTGAGCTCAGAATAGTATTTTCCCCCGGTGCTATCTTCCGCGAACGCTCGGATTAGATACCAATCGGCTTTGTACTTCTCCAGTTTGTCGTAAGTCACCATGTATTTCGCTGGCGGATCACCCTCGCCGAGGCGCTTCCCTGGGATCGACCCTTTCAGTAGAAGCGCCTTGTATTCAGAGTGCTTTGGCAGTTCGAGCGCTACAGCGCCGATATAAACCGCCCGCCGACCGATGTTTATTACGCTCACAAGGCCTATCCGAAATCCAGGCCTCTCGGCGGATTCCAAGTCCCAGTTCAAAACGACAGTTATCCTTGGGCGATCCCGCAAGAAGGCGAGTATTGAAATCGTGAACCCTGCCGTACCGAGCACGGCGCCTAAAATGGCAGTCACGAGCGAAACGATTTGGATGCCATTCATTGTCATACTGTGAGTGCCAATCCTGAAGATGGGGGAGCGCTACCGGTTTTCCCCGCACATTTCCCAAAATAACTCTTTTTGGCGGATGGAAGGAGGATCAATCTGCTGCCTGTGCGCAAGGACTTACGGGCGTGGTCACGGGAAACTCACGATCGCGGCTGACAAAGGCGCATTCGATATGGCGCACCCATGCCCCTGCTCACTAGCAACGTTTTGCCTAGCGGCGCTTTGCCGGAATGACCGGACCTCCATGACCCTATGTGCTGCTTCTTGGTCGAGTTTCCTTGCATTTGCGTGGTAGACATTTCGGCCGCTTTTTTTGCGATTGGCCGAAACGGATGGTGGGGAGCCCTCTACTTTCAGGTTTGCCTTCTGGCGGGAAAATCAGAAAGAGCCCGCTCAAGGCTGTCGTTTGCCCTCAGCGATCATAAGCGGGAGGCCAGCTCCAACAAGATGAACCCGCTGCCACCTGTCACTATTGACAGGTCAAGCGAATGCGACAGAGAGCTAAGCTTTGCCCGGATTCAATCGGAGGCGGCCCGCTCTCTCCGAGGACACAGCACCCCTAAAGGGCTGGCCGCCTTCCTTTGCCGCAGCCAAAAGATCTCCCGTTGTATCTACCTCACCGAGCGTCTACTGGCTCCCCCTCAGGGCAATCGGCCGCCTGGGTTTTCGATAGTGCCAAGCCATTAAAGCGCGCTTCCCCCACCTGCTCGCGCCGCTTTAGCGCCACGATTTCCCTGTCGGAGCATGAACGGAGACGGTAAATTAGACCTAACCCTGACGAGAGATCGAGTCTATGACAATCGCTGTAGGCTTTCGCTGCAAGGACGGGGTTATATTGGCCGCGGATACGGAGATGAGCTTTTCTGGCGGGACGGGGAAAACATACGGCTCCAAGTTATTCGAACTAAATAATGAATTAGGCTGTCATCTAACGTACGCAGGGTCTGCGGATTACGCAAAGGAGCTAGTGTACGAGCTAAAGCAGTCTGTTCGAGGTAAGCCTTGGGAGACTGCCCTCAAAAGTCTCAAGGCAACGTATCAGACTTATTGGGACGCGAATTCTTCCAACGACCCGGACGCCGCGTCGATATTGCTCAGTCTTCGAGAGGGAAACAGAGTACGCCTTTATGCGGGGAGGAACAGGCACTTCCACCAGGCCCGGCAGTACGAAGCCCTTGGAATCGGAAGCGAGCAGGCTGACGCAATATTCAATCCGCTTCATTCCCCATGGATGACCATCGCTCAAGCTGGATATATGGCGATCTATGCGTTACAAAGGGTCAAAAGCTTGGTGCAAGGATGTGGCGGAAAGACAGAAATATTTGAGATTGACGATGACCCTAAGGTGCTTCCTCGTTCATCTTTCGAAGTGCAGGATGTCAAGGAAATAGAAGCTGATTTTGAGTTCTTCGACCAACAGCTACGCCCCCTACTCTTCGCTTTCTCTGATTTGTCGCTAAGCAAAACTGCCTTTCAGGTCCACTTAAGAAGGTTTGGAAGTGCTTTGAAAGAGCGACGCGCGAAAAACTTACGCGCGCATGAAGAAGACTTGGAGGTGTGGGCGGCTGCTGTTCGAGATATCAAAGGAAGCTAATGGGTCCTAAGCGTTGGGAGTTGGTTTTGGATCGACTGTGGGCCTATTTTGGACCAGAAAGCTGGTCGAGTTGAGCGCGGATTTTCATCGCGAGCTGTTCAATTCTCTGCCTGCTTTTCTGCGTGTCAAGTTCAGCGTGGACCAGGGCACGAATGTGGTTGTATAGTTCAGGGTCGAGTTGGATTTTGATCGTCATTTGTTCACCGCTCTCGCCAATTCCGCCCGCAGCGTCGAATTCTTCACGTTCCAGAAGTTCAAGCATCTGGTCTGCGGTCAGCGTAAAATCTTCGCCCACTTCGAAGATTATTTCCCCTTCGGCGGTGATCCCCTGTTGCCGCAACACGTGGACACCCTTCGCCAGATCCCTCGTTCTCTCTGTGTGATTGTCCACGAAAGGCCCTCCGCAATGACATCATCGCGGAAACGAAGCGGCCAGTCGAGGGGGCACGTGCCATTTACCCACAGGTTTCCCACAGGTTCTCCACGCCTGCCCGAATACTTGGCCTAGAATGCGCCCCTATCCTCAGCGCCTAGAGAGAGACAGTCCTCCGCCATTGGTCGTTCGAGTCTGTTTGTCTGGTCCAGCGCCCAAAAGGGGCCGACTCTAAATGTGAGGGGGGGAAGCGTTGTCTCTCCTCGAGGGTTTGAGATAACGTCTCAACCGGCTTCGCCTGTAGGCTCGAACATCGACAAATCTCTCGTTGCCCAGAGCTCGCCGCATGCATTCGAGCAGCCCCCATGGTCTGCACACGATTTTCCGCAGGTAGTATCGGGAATTCGCTTTCCTCCACAAGTCGAATCCATTGAACAGGCGGTGCCAACAGACACGCCGCAAAGTGACCATTGTCACGGTGAACGGCCCAAAACGGAACGAGCATAGACAAGGGTGAGTTCGTTCGAACTACGATCTCAACTCATGAGGAAAAGATTTCCAAATCGAGGAAAGAGCTACACGCTGATGCATGGTGATGCAAAGCTGACTCCAGCGGCCATTGCCGGTATCTGTCGCTGGACACAAAACTCAACTCGAAGCCCCGTGGCCTCCAGCAGAGTGAGGGCGTTCCCGTACCCCGTATGTTTCTTCGGCCATGGGCTGTGGGCGCGATCGCCCCGATGGAAAGGAGGCATTCATGAAGGATGTATTTCGACGCATCATCGCAAGTAGCTTAGGTGTCCAATTGACGTTTCTGGGGATGACGCTACAGGGATGCGCAGCCAGCCAGGCCACGACGGCACCCAGTGTGAACCAATTCTTAACCGGCACTCAATCCCAGGAACCAACTCAGCTCCGACAGGTTTTGCAGAAGCCCTATGTGGAGCTATTCGATTTGGCTCCGACCCTTCAGTTCACTGCAAATGAGATCCAGTCCCAGCGCAAGGCGCTCGAAAAGGGCGAGGACTTCTGTGTGGCTCGTTTCAAGGATCACGCTAAGCAATACGCTAAACAAAGTGCTGCGGCTCAAAAAGACCTCAAAGCCGAAACCGTCAGCCTGAATGAAGGACAACGTCAGCGGGTTCATTGCCTGATACAGAACTTAGAACTGTTGCAAAGCGAAGCCCAAGCGCTCTACAGTCATGCGATCCCCACGGCCTACGACAACTTGAACGCGAAGCTTGACCTCATCGAGAAGTGGCCGACGCTGTACAGACAGACACAACTGGAGATCGTCAATGGCTCCTACATGAATCGGCGTTGGGCCGACGTGAAAGACATCGGATTCCGCGAAATCGCTGCTGACCAGCAGGACGACGTCAAGAAGGGGCAGCAAGCTATGGAAGAGATGAAGCGGTCTGGGCTTCTGCCGCCGGAAGTGGAAGATAAAGCGATTCAAGAATATGTCAATTCTGTGGCGCAGCGGATCGCCCAAAAATCGGACCTACGAATTCCTTTGCACGTCTCGGTGATCCAGTCGCGCGAGATAAATGCCTTCGCTCTTCCAGGTGGATACCTCTTCATCGAAAGAGGTCTCCTTGAGGCGGCTGACGATGAGGCGGAACTCGCCGGCGTCCTAGCCTTAATTATTCACGATTTTGCTGGTGAAAAAAGAAAAGGTGCTCTAAAAGATTGATGAACACTGGGTTTTAGCAGAACCCGGCATTCTCTTTCGGAGCACCTAAAAATGACATCTTGTTGTATACCACAGCTCTCGTTTTCCTTCTACCAGCATCGAGCCATTCGAGCCGATTTTTCTGGTGGACAGATCACCAGTGACGCCGGCCTGCTGCCGCTGCGGGCCTTCGATGAGCGCCATCATCTGACCCGCGATTGGGCCACGCTTCTAGATGACTCGCGCCGGGAGGAGAGCGTTTGGCACGACGCGCTGGCGTTGTTGCGGCAACGCATCTATCAGATCGTTGCCGGCTACGAGGACGCCAACGATGCCGACCGCTTGCGCCATGATCCCGCCTTGCAAATCGTCGCCGATCAGAAACTGGGTGAGCCGCTCGGCTCGCAACCTACTTTCAGCCGCTGGGAAAACGCACCTTCCGCGCGCAGCCTGGTGCATCTGAACGATGCGCT
>Ga0126381_100003331_pt1 | contig 17474 bp, 14 predicted proteins | sample PanSoiMetPlot_28_FD_96465 | JGI IMG/M metagenome (GOLD analysis project Ga0126381, IMG submission 96465) | Tropical forest soil microbial communities from Panama - MetaG Plot_28 | ecosystem: Environmental > Terrestrial > Soil > Tropical forest > Bulk soil | place: Panama | collected 2016-02-17 | reverse complement strand
CGCCGTCGCATCGTCGAAGAGCCGACCTCGCAGCTTGCGATCTGGGCGCGCCGGTTTGCGGTGTTCTCGCTGCCGGTGGCGATGATCGCGATCATCATCGGTCGGTCGGGCCTGCTCGAATTCACCCCGGTGCTGGTGACGTTTGGGGCCGCGCTGGTCCTTGCCGTCATTGGAATCTTGTTGGCGTTCGCGGCATTCACTGTCATTTGGCGAGATGGCCTCAACGGACTGGGCTATGCCTTGTTTGCCATGGTCGTCGGATTGCTGCTGCTCGGCTATCCCGCCTATCTCGGTGTCAAAGGCTATCGTCTGCCGCCTATAGCCGACATCACAACCGACCCGATCGATCCGCCGCGCTTCGAAACGATCGCGCGCGTGCGCACGCGCGACGCCAACCCGGTCACCTATGCCGGCCTGTATGCGGCGGAATTGCAGCACGCCGCTTACCCGGACGTCGAGCCGCTCTTCACCGACGTCAACGCGCAAGCGGCCTACGACGCAACGATGACGGTACTGACCAAGCGGCGAAAATGGCGCGTCATTGATCAGCGCCCGCCGCTGTCCGGCCGCCGTGAGGGCCACATCGAAGCCGTTGCCCGCACCGCGATCATGGGATTTCCTGAGGATGTCGTCGTGCGCATACGCGCCGACGGTGAGGGCGCACGGGTGGATGCGCGCTCCGCGTCGCGTTACGGACGCTATGATTTCGGAGCCAATGCGTCGCGGATCAAAAGTCTGCTCGATGACATCGATGAGGTCGCCAGCGCGGACAAGGAAAAATCCGAACGACCTCAGAAGCCAGCGCAGAAGCCCGGCGGCACCAACAACACCCGTCAGACCGGCAAGCGATAGGTGCCGGAGATCGAGGGCGGCCCCTCGGTCGCAACGGCGCCGCGGGCGACAAGATCCTCCAAATGCGCAAGAACTGACAGTCCTGCCGCCCCAACGAGTCGCGGGTCGATGCCGATGTAGATTGCGCGCACAAGCGTCGGTATGTCGGCCGCACCCTTGCCGAGGCGATGCAGGATCGACGCTTCGCGGCCCTCGCGGTGACGGATGTAACTCTGGACAAAGCGCGGCGCGTCACGAACCGCCCCGCCGTGGCCGGGAAAATAGGTGCCCTCGGTTCGACGCGCGAGTTTCGCGAGAGACGTCATGTAGTCGCTCATGGCGCCGTCCGGCGGCGCCACAATCGAGGTCGACCACGCCATGACGTGGTCGCCGGAAAACAGAATATCCGCGTTCTTGAGTGCGAAGGCCATGTGATTGGCAGTGTGGCCGGGCGTCGTGATCGCCTCGATCGCCCATCCTTCACCGGAAACAACGTCACCGTCGGCGAGCCTGCGATCGGGACGAAAGTCGAGATCGTTGCTCGCCTCCGGCCTCGGAGTTTCGCCGATATGCAGCGGCCGCGCCGGCCGATGTGGCCCTTCCGCCAGCACCTCGGCGCCGGTCGCCGCCTTGATCGCCGGAACGGCGGGAGAATGATCACGGTGAGTATGGGTCACGAAAATATGCGTGACGGTCTCACCCCGCACGGCATCGAGCAGAGCCGCGATATGGCGCGCATCGTCGGGACCGGGATCGATGATCGCGACGCGTCCACGACCGACGATGTAACTTACCGTCCCTTTGAAGGTGAACGGCCCGGGGTTGTCGGCGACGATCCGTCTCACCCCCGGCGCAGCTTCGTCCACACGACCCGCGGCGAGGTCGAAACGCTTGTCGAATGCGATGTCTTCGGTCACGCGCTGCTCGCTCTTTGCTTTCGGCGACGGCCCCTTGCTTAGTGAATCTCCAGATCTTGCTTGCGCCGCAGCAAGCTCCACTCAAGACGTTGGAAACTGCTGATCAACAATTCATAGATGGGTTTCTTGCGGGTTCACGGCGGATTTGTTTCGCCCAATACTTTCCAATCTTGAAATTAAAGGTCGCCACCGATGGATATTCGCATGCGCACAACCGGGCGGCAGCCCTCACTTTGGAGGTGCGACATGTTAGACATACACTTCCATCGCTTTTCAGGTTTCAATACGGCTGCCCGAGATTCCTAATGGATTTCCGGGTGCTGGACCATTAGGCAAACTTCAAAGCCACATTCTTGTGTTGCAGGCGAAAGCTAGACCGGACACCGTTGCCCTGGCATAAAAACACTATAAAAACAGTCGGGGTGAAACGCGGAACTGGACTGATCTTGCGGACGTGAGGCAAATATCCAACGGGGTCGCCTCGGCATCCGGCGAGAGTAGAGTGGTTGGGAGGAGTGACGTCGTTGCTGCGCACGCTCATCTTCAAGCGGGACTTCTATGCCGGCCTCCTGATGATCCTCATGGGGTGCGGCGTCGTTGTGCAGGCGCGCAGCTATAACGCTGGCACTCTCATGCACATGGGTCCGGGCTTTTTCCCTACGGTGTTGGGGGTGATCCTGGCATTTCTCGGCGTGCTGATCCTGGGGACCGAAGTTGTCACCGGCGGACCGGAACGTGAGCGCATCCTCCCGGAGCAACCGGAATGGTGGGCCTGGGCCTGCATCCTCTCGAGCCCGCTCATGTTCATATACTTCGGGCTCCATGGCGGCTTAGCTCCGGCAACATTTGCCTGCGTTTTCGTTGCCGCCCTCGGCGACCGCACCGCGACATTCAAGAGCTCGTTCCTGCTGGCCGCGGGCGTGACGATCGTTGGCTCGTTTCTGTTCTCTGTCGTGCTCAAAGTCCCGTTTCAGATCTTTCGCTCCGACATCCTTGAGTGGTCCAACTGGTTTGGCTGGGTGCAACGGTGGATGTAATCTCAACAGCGCTAACCGACCTCTGGTATGGCTTTGGGGTCGCCTTTGAACCGCAAAACATATTGTGGTGCTTCATCGGCGTGCTCATCGGCAACATGGTCGGCGTACTGCCGGGCATGGGTCCGCTTGCCACCATCTCGATTCTGCTGCCCCTCACATTCGGCATGAAGCCGGTCGCCGCGATCCTGATGATCGCCGGGGTCTATTATGGCGCGCAGTACGGTGGGGCGATCTGCTCCATCCTGCTGAACCTGCCCTGCCATCCCCCGCACGCGGTCACCTGTCTCGACGGATTTCCGCTCACGCAGCAGGGCAAAGGGGGTACTGCGCTCGGAATCACCGTGATCGCGTCCTTCGTGGGCGCATCATGGGGCATTACCGAAATGATCTTCCTCTCGCCGCTGCTGGTGAAGGCGGCGCTGCAATTCGGGCCGGCGGAGGTGTGCTCGCTCATGCTGTTGGGCCTGTTGGCGGGATCAACGCTGGCAAGAGGCTCGCCGGTCAAGGGCGTGGCAATGACCGTGCTCGGTCTGTTGATCGGCATCGTCGGATCCGACATCGAGACCGGATCGCCTCGCTTCACGTTCGGCATTCCGCAACTTGATGACGGCGTCGAAATCGTCGCGCTCGCGCTTGGGCTGTTCGGCATCTCCGAATTCATGAGCAGCGTCAATAAGATTTCCGACGTCAACACCAAGTACTCGAACGTCCGGCTGCGTGACATGCGGCCGAGCGCGGCCGACCTGAAAAAAGCGTTCTTTCCGATGTGGCGCGGCACCATCATCGGCAGCCTGTGCGCGCTGATCCCAGGCACCGGACCGACGATCGCATCGTTCGTGTCCTACGCGACGGAAAAAAAGATATCGAAGACGCCGGAGCGTTTCGGTCACGGGGCGATCGAAGGCGTAGCGTGTCCGGAGGCGTCGACCCATTCCTCGGTGCAGGGCGACTTCATCCCGACCATGAGCCTCGGGATCCCCGGCGACGCTGTGATGGCGCTGTTGCTGGGCGCCTTGATCATTCAAGGCATCGTGCCGGGCCCGCAACTCATCACCGAGCATCCCGACATCTTCTGGGGTCTTATTGCCAGCTTCTGGATCGGCAACATTCTGCTGGTCGTCCTCAATGTGCCGATGATCGGCCTTTGGGTGAAGCTGTTGATGATCCCCTACAAATATCTTTACCCAAGCGCCATGTTCTTTGTCTGCATCGGCGTCTACAGCACCAACAACGACATGTTCCAGGTCGGCGAGGTGCTCGTGATCGGGATCGCCGGCTACATCCTCAACATGCTCGGCTTCCACCCCGCGCCGGTCCTGCTCGGCTTCGTGCTGGGGCCGCGCTTTGAAGAGAACTTCCGGCGCGCATTGCTGATTTCCCGCGGCGATCTCCTCGTGTTCCTGCAGCGCCCGATCAGCGCGGTGTTCGTGACGCTCTGCGTGCTGCTGATCGTGGGACAGATCTACGTTCGTCTGCGCAAACCCAAGGCCAACGGCGACTCGCTGGTCCCGGCTGAGCTGCTGGCGGCCGCGCAATCCCCGCATCCCGGCACCGCACACGCCCCGACAGGAGTGCCGGCTCCGCAGCCGGCGGCCGAGTGAGGACTAGCCCGGGCCGGCTAGATTGCGCAGAACCAGGCAGGCCCCGCCGGCTTTCAGCAGCCGATCACACAGCGTGTTTGCACTCGCGCGCGTCTCCGCGCCGACGCGGATCTGATAGAACGGTCGCGCGCCGCGACTGCGGAAGGTCGACTGAATGATGATGGGGTCGCTTCCCGCCAATATGTCGGCATAACGGCTCGCAAGGCTCTCATAGGACGCGAGCGCCCGCTCACGCACGAAGCCCGCGCTCAACTGCACGCCCCACGGCCGCGATGTCCCTCGTTCCACGCGTCGCGTCAACGCGATCACGAACGGATTTGGTCGCTGCTTCAACAGAGCCATCAATTGGCGACAGTCGGAGACGGCCGGCGGCGCGGCGCCACTCACGGCGTTCGGCGTCGCCCAGTCATCGATCGAGCGGCCGGTAACCGCCAGAACGTAATTCCTTGTCTCCTGCGGGATCACGCGCCGACCGGCCATCCAATCGCGCACGCGCTGCGGGCCCGCATTGTAGGCCGCCGCCGCAAGCCCGAGATTGCCGAATTGCTGCCACAGCTCGCGCAGGAATTCCGCGGATTTCGGCAGCGCCTCAATGGGATTGAATGGATCGAGCACGCCGCGCTCCGCCGCAGTGCGCGGCATGAACTGCGCGATCCCCTCCGCGCGGTCCCCGCTGCGCGTCTGCGGTCCGACCTCGTTCGCGCGAAAGCGGCTTTCCTGCCAGATGACGCGGGCGAAGAACTCGACCGGCAACGCGTTGGCCTTTGCCGCGCCTTCCACCAGCAGGCATACGGAATTGGCGGAGTTTTGGTCCTGGTCTCGGCCTTGGGACGTGGCGATAGGGTCCGGTTCCGAGCGGTCGAGCGGGTCCTGAGCCGCCGGCTCTTCCGCCAGAGCCGAGCAGGTCAGCAGCGTGCAGGCGATGGCACATAGGCGCCGCGTCATGGGTCCGGCATACCCGCGATCCTTTTGCCGATATCGCCAATGCCTGCAGAAAAGTTCCGGCTTTTTCGCGCATGTCCCGGAATTGCATCAAATCGGATGCTTTTCTAATGAATCTCCGGCTCCGCAATCGGCGCTGCCCCCTCGAGAAAATCGAAGTCGCACCCCTCGTCCGCCTGCCCGATATGGGCGGAGAACATCGCGCCGTAGCCGCGGGGATAACGGGGCTCCGGCGCCCGCCAGGCCGCGCGCCGGCGGGCGAGTTCCTCATCCGAAACCGCCAAATGAATTCGGCGCCCCGCGACATCGACCTCGATCTCGTCCCCGGTCTGCACCAACGCCAGCGGCCCGCCGACGAAGCTTTCGGGCGCAACATGCAGAATACAGGACCCGTAGCTCGTCCCGCTCATTCGCGCGTCCGACACCCGCAACATGTCGCGCACGCCCGCCTTCACCAGCTTTTTCGGGATCGGCAGCATCCCCCATTCTGGCATTCCCGGACCGCCCTTGGGCCCGGCATTCTTGAGCACCAGGACGTGGTCGGGCGTGACGTCGAGATCGTCGCGCTCGATCTCACGCGCCATATGATTGTAGTCGTCAAAGGCGAGCGCCGGCCCGCGATGGCGCAGCAACCGCTTCTCCGCAGCCGATGGCTTCATCACGCAGCCGCGCGGGGCCAGATTGCCTTGCAGCACCGCCGTCGCGTTTTCGCTCGACACCGGATCGTTGAGTGGCCGGATGACGTCGCGCAGATAGACCTCCGCGCCCGCGATCGTCTCGCCGAGCGTCTCTCCCGAGACGGTGAGGCAGGACAGCTCGAGAAGCTCCTTCATTTCCGCCATCAGCGCGCGCAACCCACCGGCGTAGAAAAAATCTTCCATCAGCAACTTGCCGGAGGGACGAATATTGGCGATGACCGGCACCATGCGCGAGATCTCGTCGAAGCGCTGCAAACCGAGGGCAACGCCGGCGCGGCGTGCCATCGCGACCAGGTGAATGATGGCGTTGGTCGAGCCGCCAAGCGCCATGTGCACCTTGATGGCATTGTCGAACGCGGCCGCGCTGAGGACGCGCGCGGGGGTCAAGTCCTCCCACACCATGTCGACGATGCGGCGCCCTGCCGCCGCGCACATGCGGGGGTGATTGGCGTCGGCGGCGGGGATGGCGGAAGCACCAGGCAACGTAAGCCCCATGGCCTCGGCGATCGCCATCATGGTGGCGGCGGTGCCCATGACCATGCAGGTACCGAACGAGCGCGCGATGCCGTTCTCGATCTCGCTCCACTGCTCCTCGGTGATGTTGCCGGCGCGCTTTTCGTCCCAATACTTCCACACATCCGAGCCGGAGCCGAGCGGCGTGCCGCGCCAGTTCCCGCGCAGCATCGGACCGGCCGGGACGTAGATCGCGGGCAGACCCATGCTGATCGCGCCCATGATGAGCGCGGGCGTGGTCTTGTCGCAGCCGCCGAGCAGCACCGCGCCGTCGAGCGGATGGCTGCGCAGCAGCTCTTCCGTCTCCATCGCGAGAAAGTTGCGATAGAGCATGGTCGAGGGTTTGACATAGATCTCGGCGAGCGACATCGCGGGGAGCTCGATGGGAAAACCGCCAGCCTGCAGCACGCCACGTTTGACGTCCTCAGCGCGCGCGCGCAGGTGGGCGTGGCAGGGATTAATGTCACTCCAGGTATTGATGATTCCGATGAGCGGCTTGCCGGCCCAATCGACGGAATCGTAGCCGAATTGGCGCAAGCGCGAGCGATGGCCGAAGGCGCGCAGATCTTGCATCCCCAGCCAGCGATGGCTGCGAAGGTCTTCAGGTCTTTTTTTGCGGGTCATTGCGATAGGTATTCCTGTCCGGCAGCCGTGACTTGGTTATCACAAAACCGGCCGACGATTTGAAGGACCCGTCTGGTCCTGCGGCCGACGCGGTCAGGAAACCAGCACGGCGCGAAGCCGCTCCCAGCTTGGTTCGTCCGCGGGCAAGCCGACGCGCAGAAGATCGGGCCATTCGGTGAAACGGCGCACCACGATGCCGGCCTGTCCCAGCCGGAGGAACAGGGCGGCGGCATCCGACATTCGCACCGTACGAAACAGGGACGTTCCGCCAATAACTTGCAGACGGGCTTCATGCAGAAGCGCGTCGAGCCGCATGGCCGCAGCCGCCAGGCGTACGCGCGTTGCGTCGACCCAGACCTGATCCGTGAGCGCCCTTGCTCCCACCACGATGGCCGCCCCTGACACCGGCCACGGGCCGAGCAGAGCCTTCAGGCGTTCGATGATGTCCGGCGCGGCGAGCGCAAAGCCGAGCCGAAGCCCGGCGAGCCCGAAGAACTTCCCGAACGAGCGGAGAACCACGAGATTGCCGCAGCCGACCTCCGACGCGACCGTCGCCCGTTGCGGCCCCGCATCCATGAACGCTTCGTCGACCACCAGGAGGCCGCCGCTGGCGCGGAGCTCCTCGGCCAGCGCCAGCAGCGTCGCTGGCGGGAGAAGGCGACCATCCGGATTGTTCGGATTGACCACGATGGCCAGGCCGGCGTCCCTAAGACGCCCGACGTCCTCAATGGTTCTCACGCTGTGGCCGACCAGCGCGGCAACGCGCGCGTGCTCGGCATAGGTGGGCGAGAGCACCGCCGCGCGCCCGATCCGCGCCAGCGCAAAGACCGGCGCCAGCAGGCTCTGCGTGCCGGGGGCCGCGGCGACGTGGCTCGCCGAGGGGGCACCATAGGCTTTCGCCGCGCACGCGGCCAATTGATCGAGCGCCGCCTGCTCGGGGAGCCGCGCGAAAATATCTGATGGAAGCTGCGGCAAGGGATAGGCAAACGGATTGATCCCGGTCGAGAGATCGACGAAAGGTTCTGGGGCGCCCGGAAACAAATTCCGTGCCGCTCCGAGATCGCCGCCGTGCTCCAGCGGCGCCTTCGCGTTGGTATCGGACAAGTGGGTATCGGACACAATGACGGTCACGCTTGTCGCCCTGCTGCTCGAGACCTTCTTCGGTTATCCGGATCAGGTGCTGCGCGCAATTGGCCATCCAGCGATCTGGATGGGGCAGCTGATCGATGATCTCGATCGCTTGCTCAATCATGAGGCAGCGCCGGACCTGATTCGGCGAATCATGGGCACATTTGCGATTGTGGTGCTCATCGCCATCGTGGGCATCGTCGCCTATGCGATTGAACTGAGCCTGACCGCGTTACCATTTGCCGCCGTCAGCATCGCACTCGTGGGCAGCACGTTGATTGCCCAGCACAGCCTCTACCGTCACGTCGCGGCCGTCGCCACGGCTTTGGAACAGAACGGCCTGGCCGCCGGGCGCGACGCTGTATCGCATATCGTTGGCCGCGATGTGGACGCGCTTGATGAGGCGGGAGTCGCGCGCGCGGCGATCGAGAGCCTGGCGGAGAGCTTCTCCGACGGCGTCGTTGCGCCGGCCTTCTGGCTCACGCTCGCCGGGCTTGCCGGCGCCGCTGTCTACAAGGCCATCAATACCGCCGACAGCATGATCGGCCACCGCACGCCGCGGCACCAGGCCTTCGGCTTTGCCGCAGCCAGGCTCGATGATCTCGTCAATCTCCCGGCGTCGCGATTGTCCGCACTCCTGATCGTCATGGCGGCGGCCATCACGCCCGGTGCCTCGGCGGTCAACGCCTGGCGTGCCGTCAAGCGTGATGCGCGGCAGCACCGTTCCCCCAATGCCGGCTATCCCGAGGCGGCAATGGCGGGCGCGCTCGGGCTCGCGCTCGCCGGGCCTCGCGTTTACGATGGCGTGAAGGTCGATGACGCGGTGATGGGGAACGGCCGGGCCGCGGCAACGGCGACGGACATCCACGCGGCACTCGATCTCTATCAATCGGCCGACGCCGTGCTGATCGGCTTGGTTGCCCTGCTCGCGCTGCTGCTCACCGCGCTAACGTGAGCACCGCGTCGAGGTCGATATGTGCGGCAAGGTGCGCCGCCAGCTGATCGAGCGTTTCCTCCACCACTGTCTCGTAGCTGATGTCGGTCCTCGCCGCGCCGACGTGCGCGAGCCACGCCGAGCGCTGTTGATCGTCGGTGAACAAGCCGTGGATATAGGTGCCGATCACGCGTCCGTTGGCGGACGTCGCTCCCTCCGGCGTGCCGTCGGCAAGACGGGCGAACGGCCGCGCCCGATCCGGTCCCTCAGTTACGCCCATATGCATCTCGTAGCCGGAAAACGGAACGCCGGCGCGCGAGGCGCCGGTCACCGGCGCGAGCCGCTTGTCGGCGGAGATCACCGTCGCGACGTTCAGCAATCCCAGACCCGCCACAGTACCTGCCGGGCCTTCGACACCGTCCGGATCGGCGATCGAGCGGCCGAGCATCTGATAGCCCCCACAGAGCCCGAGGACGGTGCCGCCTCGCCGGACGTGCGCGGCAATGTCGATATCGAAGCCGGCGTCGCGGAGTGCCGCGAGGTCGGCGATCGTCGCTTTCGAGCCGGGCAGAATGACGAGGTCGGCGTCGCCCGGCAGCGGCGAGCCCGGCTTGACGCGCACGAGATCGACCGCGGGCTCTGCCGCCAGCGGATCGAGATCGTCGAAATTGGCGATATGCGGCAGAATCGGCAGGGCAATCACGAGGGCTGCATCCGTCCGACGGCGCGTCGGTTGATCGAGCGCCAGCGCATCCTCCGCCGGCAGCCGCGCCGCCGCCGCAAAGAACGGCACAAGTCCAAGCGATTTCCAGCCGGTCAAACCGGCGATCGTCTTCAGGCCTTCGACAAAGAGTGCGGGATCGCCACGAAACTTGTTGACGATGAAGGCGCAGATCATGGCGGCGTCGCCGGGATCGAGCACCGCTTTGGTCCCGACGAGGCTCGCGATCACACCGCCACGATTGATATCGCCGACGAGAATAACGGGGACGTCGGCTGCACGCGCAAAACCCATATTGGCGATATCATTCTTGCGCAGGTTCACTTCCGCGGCGCTTCCCGCGCCTTCGACCAGAACGAGATCGGCCTCGCCTCGCATCAGCGCAAAGCTTTCGAGCACCGCGGGCATCAGGCCCGCTTTCATGCTCTGGAATTCCGTCGCCTTGGCGGTTGCCTTCACCCGCCCCCGCAGGATGACCTGGCTGCCGATTTCACTCTGCGGCTTCAGCAAGACGGGGTTCATGTGCACGCTCGGGGCAACGCGCGCGGCGCGCGCCTGCAGCGCCTGTGCGCGACCGATTTCGCCGCCATCCGCCGTGACCGCCGCGTTGTTGGACATGTTTTGCGGCTTGAACGGGCGCACGCGCAGCCCGCGATTGCTGAAGGCGCGCGCGAGCCCGGCGACGAGCAGCGACTTGCCGACATCGGAGCCGGTGCCCTGCAGCATCAACGCTCGCGCGGTCATGCGCTCAGAACTCGATACCCGGCTGCGCCTTCACGCCGGCGGCAAAGTGGTGCTTGACCAGGGTCATCTCGGTGACGAGATCGGCGGCTGCGATCAGTTCCGGCTTGGCGTTTCGGCCGGTGACGATCACGTGCAATCCGTCCCGTCGTGCCGTCAGCGCGGCGATGACCGCAGCCAGATCGAGATAGTCGTAGCGCAATGCGATGTTGAGCTCGTCGAGGATAACCAGACCGAAGGACCGATCGGCCATGAGCTGTTGCGCCTGGCCCCAGGCGCGTTCGGCCGCGGCGATGTCGCGTGCGCGATCCTGCGTCTCCCAGGTGAAGCCCTCGCCCATCGTGTGCCAGGATACTTGTTCGCCAAAGGCCGCCAGCGCATCGCGCTCGGCACTGTGCCACGCACCTTTGATGAATTGCACCACGCCCACCCGATGTCCGCGGCCGAGCATGCGCAGCGCAAGGCCAAACGCCGCCGTCGATTTGCCTTTGCCCGGGCCGGTGTGAACGATCAGGAGCCCCTTCTCGATCGTCTTGCCGGCGACCTCGGCATCCTGCACGGCCTTGCGCTTCGCCATCTTGGCGCGATGGCGTTCCGCTTCGGCTTCGTCGATTGTCGTCGTCATGCGATCCCTTTCACGGACAAGGGCAACCCGGCAACCAACAGAACCACATGATCGGCGATCGTCGCCATGCGCTGGTTGAGGCTGCCCTGCAGGTCGCGGAAGCGCCGCGCCAGTGGGTTGTCGGGAACGATGCCAAGTCCGACCTCGTTGGCGACGAGAACAATCGCGCTCGTGCGCCGTATCAAGGCCTGTTCCAAACGGCCGATTTCCACATCCACATCGGCGTCAGCCGACATGCGATTGCTGAGCCAAAGCGTCAGGCAATCGACGAGCACCGGTTTGGTCCGGGCGAGCCCCAATGCTCCAACAAGATCGTGGGGACACTCGATCGTCTGCCACTCGCTCCCCCGCCGCGCATTGTGCGCGGCGATGCGCTCCGCCATCTCCGCATCCCGCGCTTCCGCGGTTGCGACGTAGATCCAGGGCGGCGGCATTGCACCGATCAGGCGCTCGGCATAGCGGCTCTTGCCCGAGCGCGCTCCGCCGAGGACCAGAGAAAGCCGCGCCAGCTCCGGCAAATCAGGCGCCGGGAACGATCTGGCCCATCAGCACGGCAATCCCCGCGCCGGCGATCGCGGCCCCGAGCAGTCGCGGCGCAAGCGCGGCGACACCGACCTTTGATCGGCGAACGATCAGCGCGATGCCGACGGCGAGCGCGCTCTGGACGACGACGAGCCCGAGCAGATAGGCCCCGAGCGGAGACGTCTCCGCGCCAAAGATCGACTCGCCGTAGGCGTAGCCGTGAAAGAGGCCGGCGAGCGCGAACAAGCCGCCCCACGTCCACGCGGAGAGTGCGCGGCCGCGCGCGATCAGAAGACCCGCCGAAAGCACGGTCAAGGCAACGATCAGTTCGGCGGCCGGGACCGTGATGCCGTAGACATGAGCAGCAACGCCGAGCGCCGATGCCGCGACGAACAACACCGGCAGTGCCAGATCGAGGCCGCCTATGCCGACAACGATCCCGACCGCGATCAGGAACGCCAAGTGATCGATCCCGATCACGGGGTGCCCGAGCCCGGAGAGCAGGCCCTCGGCAAATGTCGACGGCGTGCGACCGCCGGTCATGTGATGCGCGGATGCTGACCCGGCAGCCAACAGCAACGGAATGGCGAGGAGAATGGAACGACGAAAGAAACGAAAGAACATGGGATCCCCTTGCCCTCCACCCGAGGGCGTCTAGCGGTTGCGATCGCCGGCAGGTCTCCTGGCTCGCGGGTCAGCGCCTATCCCCAACCTTCCCGGCGTCAAAAGCAACGCCAGTGGTCTGAGGGTGCTCGCCGCTTACAGTTGCGGGGGCAGCCGCGGCATCGGGGTAACCCCTCACCGCGTTCCCTTTCTCGTCCCGCCGAATACGGGAACCGACGACGCGGTGACTATAGCCTGACGCGCGGGCGCCGCAAGCATAAGCTCTCAATGTTGGTCACCTGCAACGTCGTCCGTGGTTGACTCGGACCTTCGAGCAAAGAGGAGGAGGTTATGGAACTGCCTGGGTCAGCTTATCTGTACACGCTCGCGACTCTCTCAATGACGTTTGCCGGCTTCTGCGCCATCGTGATCGTGTTGCGTCAAACCATCGGCAGGGAGATATCGGGTTTTCATGTGGTTCTGATGCGGCTGTATCTGGAGTCTGGTCTCTGGGCCGCCGGGTTTTGCATGCTGCCGCCCTTGCTCGCAGCCTGTGGAGTGCCGGAGCCGGTCGTCTGGCGCGTGTCGAGCGCAATCATTGCTGTCGCGCTGGTGGCCTACGGCGCGACCTATGCGAAGCGCCGACGCAGAATCACAGCGGGACCATTGCCGCGAGCCCGGTGGTTACCGATCGTTGCCGTCTCCATGGTCGTCATCATCGCTTTGATCGGCAACGTCATTGGAATTCCTCGCGCGCCCGCAGTGGGTCCAATTGCCATCGCCGCCAGCTGGACACTTGGCTGCGGAGCGGTCGTCTTTGTATTGGCCCTCAACGCGCTTTGGGAGCCGGTGGACAAGGCGTCAGGATGAATTTGATGCAAGTGCAACGGTGAGGCTGAGATCGCTGACCGACCTCGCGAACCACGCCATCGACCATGAACAGACTATCCGCCTCCTTCGACATTGCGCAGAACGTTCGGAGCCGAATACAAGACCTGCTGCACCAAGGTCGGGCGCTGGATACCGCATTGGTCTGCCCGCTCGCGTTGACAATCACTCGGCGCGGCCGTTTAGTACCGGCCATCGATGGTCTCTCGTATGAGAGCGAACAGGGAATGCGGTGAGGAACGAGGGGTTCCAAGTCCGCAGCTGCCCCCGCAACTGTCAGCGGCGAGCCCTTGCCACAATGCCACTGGGATAACCCGGGAAGGCGGTGACGGGCCTAGACCCGCGAGCCAGGAGACCTGCCGTCGGTTCGGTCGCATGCTGGGCGGGGTGCCTCGGTGCCGGTCGATATCATTGTGGCTGTGCCAAGTTTCTCTTCGGTTCTCGCCATAGCAGCACCTCGCGCGCTTTTTTCGGCTCGGTGATCAGCACCGCGCTGGTCGTGAGGGTTACATTGACCGACATTGCGCTGACCGACGTTGCGCTGACCGCGATCGCCGAGGACGCCGCGCCGGCAACGCGGGCCGCGACAACGATCTATGTTTGCATCACCTGCCGCCGCTCCGGCGATCCCGAGGATGCGCCGCGACCGGGAGCAGACCTCGCGGCGATGACGGCAGCCGCGGCCAACGGCAGCGGCGTCAGCGTGCGGCGCGTGCGCTGTCTGGCCAATTGCAAGCGCGGCTGCAGCGCTGCGGTCCGGCGCGAGGGCGCATGGACCTATGTCTTTGGCGACCTTGATGCCGCGAGCGCGGCGCCTGCGCTGGTCGAGGGCGCGCGCCTGTTCGCCAATTCGACAGATGACTTGATGCCATGGCGCGGCCGGCCCGAGCCGTTGAAGCGCGGGCTCATCGCCCGCGTCCCGCCGATCGATTTCACGGAGGACACCGAATGACGGCCTCGCTCGCGCGCGTTCCCTGCACCATCGTCACCGGCTTTCTCGGTGCCGGCAAAACCACGCTGATACGTCATCTGTTGGCGCATGCGAGGGGCCGCCGCATCGCCATCATCGTCAACGAGTTCGGCGACGTCGGCATCGACGGCGAGATCTTGAAGGGCTGCGGCGACGCCGCCTGCCCCGAGGAGAATATCGTCGAGCTCGCCAATGGCTGCCTGTGCTGCACAGTCGCCGACGCGTTCGTGCCGGCGCTCGACACCATTCTCGCACGCGAGCCGAAGATCGAGCACATCGTCATCGAGACATCCGGGCTCGCGCTGCCGAAGCCGTTGGTGCAGGCCTTTCATTGGCCGGCGATCAAGAGCCGCGTCACCGTCGACGGCGTTGTCGCGGTCGTGGACGGCGGCGCACTCGCCGATGGCCGCGTTGCCAACGATCTCGAAGCCTTGGCGCAGCAGCGTGCCGCCGATACGTCGCTCGACCATGACGATCCGATCGAGGAGGTGTTCGGCGACCAGATCGCCTGCGCCGACCTCGTCGTCTTGAACAAACGCGACCTACTGACCAACGCTGGTGTCGAACGCGCGGTGGCGACGATCACGAGCGCGCTTCCGCGCGCGGTCAAGATCGTGACCGCCGCGGAGGGCAAGGTCGATCCCACGGCGCTGCTCGGTCTCGGTGTCGGCACCGAAGCAGACATCGAGAACCGCCGAACCCATCACGACAGCGAGCCGGACCACGATCACGACGACTTCGACAGCTTTGTCGTGGCGATCCCGGAAATCGCCGATCCCAAGAGCCTCGCCGATCGCGTTGCTGTCGCCGCGCAGGCGCCGGACGTGCTGCGGGTGAAGGGCTTCGCCGCCGTCACCGGCAAACCGATGCGGCTGCTCGTCCAGGCCGTCGGCCCGCGCGTCACGCATCAGTACGATCGGCCATGGAGCGCTTCGGAGGCGCGTGCCGGCCGGCTTGTCGTCATCGGTCTGAAAGGGCTCGATCGCGCCTCGGTCGAGCGCGCGCTGCTCGGCTAAGCCATGCACCTGCTCACGACCACATCGACGACCCTCGACGACACCGTCGAGCCGGTCGATCTGCGGCAGCCGCCGGGCGATGTGGTCGTTCTCTCCTTTGCCGACAGCGACCTGACCGGACTTGCCGCCGCGTGGGAGAACGAAAGGACTTTGCTGCCGAGCGTGCGGCTCGCGCATTTGCGCGACCTGCGGCATCCGATGTCGGTCGATCTCTGGATCGATCGCGTCGCCGCGCACGCCAAGGTCATCGTGGTGCGCCTGCTCGGCGGCCTCGACTGGTGGCGCTATGGGGTCGAGCGTCTCTCCGTGCTCGCGCGCGAGCGCGGGATCGTGCTGGTCTTGCTTCCCGGTGAGGATCGCGATGATCCGCGCCTTGCCGCCGCGTCGACCCTGCCAGCGGACGAGCTCGACGCCCTGCTGCGTTTCTTCCGCGAGGGTGGGCGCGAGAACATGCGCGCCCTGCTGCGGCGCCTCGCCCGTCACGCCGGCGCCCATTTGCAAATCTCCGAGCCGAGGCCGGTGCCGCGCACGGGCGGCTATCAGCCCGGCCTCGGCTTCGTCGATCTCGACACGCTCGTCGATCTCGCCGTTGGCAAGCCGGTCGTGCCGGTCATCTTCTATCGCTCGATCCTGCTTGCGGCCGATACCGCGCCGATCGATGCGCTCCACCATGCATTGGCCGAACGCGGACTGGCACCCGCACCGCTGTTCGTCACCAGTCTCAAGGACGCGGAAGCGGCGACGTTTATCCGGATCGCGCTCGCGCGGCTCAAGCCCGCGGTGATCATCACCACGACCGCTTTCGCTGTCGGTGGTGACGCAACGCCAACCGCGTTCGATGGCCTTGACGCGCCGGTGCTGCAGGTCGTCATTGCCAACACGAAGCGCGCTGCCTGGCGTGACAGCCCGCGCGGGCTCGGCGCCGCGGATCTGGCTATGCACGTGGTCCTGCCCGAGCTCGACGGCCGCGTTCTGGCGGGAGCCATCGCGTTCAAGGATCCCTTGGCGCCGCAAGCCGAGCTCGCGTTCGCCGCGTTCGTGAATCGCCCGGAGCCCGACCGAATCGCCGTGGTGGCTGACCGCGTCGCCGCGCTGGTTAGGCTACAGACCACCCCGCGTGCGCAGCGGCGCGTTGCCGTGCTGATGCCGGACTATCCGGGTGCCCCAGGCCGGACAGGCTATGCGGTTGGTCTCGACGTGCCCGCAAGCGTTGTCGCCTTGCTCGGCGATCTCGCCGATATCGGCTACGGCATGCGCGACGTGCCGCCTTCACCGCGCGCTCTGCTCGATATGCTGGTCGCCAACGCCGAAACGAGCCTCGCGCTGGAGCGTTACGCAGAGCTGTTGGCGCAGGTACCCGCTGATGTAACAACGCGCGTGCGCGAGGCTTGGGGCGAGCCGAACGACGATCCCGATGTCTGCAATGGTGCCTTTTATTTTCGCGCGCGGCGCTTTGGCAACGTGATCGTAGCATTGCCGCCTGACCGCGGACGCGCATCCGACCGACGTGCGAATTATCACGATCCGGCTCTGCCGCCGCGCCACGCGTTGCTCGCTTTCGGACTCTGGCTCCGCCATCACACAGGCATCCATGCGCTCGTGCACATGGGCGCACACGGCACCCTGGAATGGCTGCCGGGCAAAGCCGTTGCGCTCACCGCGGCGTGTTTTCCGGAAGCCACGGTCGGTCCGTTGCCGGTCGTCTATCCCTTCATCGTCAGCAATCCCGGCGAAGCCGCGCAGGCCAAGCGCCGGATCGCGGCGGTCACCATCGGCCATCTGCCGCCGCAACTCGGTCGGAGCGATCTCGCGGGCGATGCGCGCGCGCTCGAACGTCTGGTCGATGAATATGCGCAGGCCGACGGGCTCGATCGTCGCCGCCGGGAGCGCCTGGCCCGCCTGATTGTCGAGACCGCTTCTCGCACCGGCCTCGCGCGTGAAGCGGGGATCGCCGCGGATGTCGGAGCCGACGAAGCCCTGCGCCGGATCGACGCGTGGCTTTGCGATTTGAAGGATTTGGCGATCAAAGACGGGCTGCATGTGTATGCGCGCACCGGCGACTGTGCCTCCGCCGAACGCGAGGCGCTGCGCGCGGCGCTCGACGGCAAACATGTGGCGCCCGGTCCCGCCGGCGCGCCCGCGCGCGGGCGACGCGACGTGCTG